>Ga0210387_10004252_pt1 | contig 10978 bp, 20 predicted proteins | sample IncBWC7OmetaG_FD_160108 | JGI IMG/M metagenome (GOLD analysis project Ga0210387, IMG submission 160108) | Forest soil microbial communities from Barre Woods Harvard Forest LTER site, Petersham, Massachusetts, United States - Inc-BW-C-7-O ... | reverse complement strand
CTACATTATATTCATTACGTATTTAATATGTATCTATAATGTGTTCAAAGTTTATTCGCTTTATGTTCATTGATACGAATCGCCATATACATAAAGCGAGCACCTATAAAAAATCCTACCCTGTGCGATCGCAGATGCTCGTCATCCAACTCCAAACCACCCACCGTTTCCAAATACTTCTTCCATAATTCCTCTAGGGGAGCATCGGAGTCGAAGATGTTAGGAGAACTCACAATGCACCCATTTTACGCAGGTAGTCTTCGTCCTGCTTCGCAATCCGCGCTATCACGTCCGGTCGCTCCCAGTACGACAACGCGCTCGCCTCAGCCTGCGCCTGTGAACACCGCTGCCTCCCCTGCTCGCGCCTGTGCTCACGCCCATCATCCCACCTATGCCGATCCCCTTCACGCCACCAGCGCCGGTTCTGCTCACTCCGCGTTAGCCTGTCGGAAATCTCAGCCATGATGACCTTGCCAACCGCCTCGTAGCTGGCCAGTTTGCGCCGTTTACACTCGCGGTCGAACTCGAAACGTGCCTCGCGCTGCCGCAGCATTTTCCGTGTGCATTCGCGATCGAATTCTCGCATAGCCTCGTACTCCAACTGCGTCTTGGATGGCGGTGGTGGGGTTTTAGGGGCTGTTGTCGCTGGTGCAACCTCGGCACGCGGCGTCTCTCGCGTAGTTGCCTTGGTTTTGGTATTTAAGTCTTTCTCTCCCTTCTTTTCTACGACACTTTTGTCACCCATTAGAGACAGCAACCCTTCTAAATTGTAGGTGTTAGTGGTACACCGCTTGCGGCATATATGTCGAGAAGTGCGAATCTTCCCGGCGATAGATTCGATCATGTTTAGGTAGCGCAGAATTTGGCGAGGTGACTTACACATCCTCTTCGCCAAGGTCTTCACGGCGGGATTGGATATGCCCCTGCGCCGGTACTGGATCAAAATCCGAATCAGCTTCTCAAGGTGAGCGTTCGCTAGCAGGCTGTCGATGCGTGAGGGGATCGGATCAAAGTCATACCCCACTGGTGACCGCTGGGGTAACTTTGTGTTCACTAAAGATTTTTGGGCGAAAGTCTTGCGAATTCGCTCAGGCGTAGCTATATTTGGTGTCATGGTGCTGACTCCTTCTTGGCTGAAGCGGGTTTAGCTTTTGGTAGTTGAGTTCCGGCAAAGTTCTCAGCTACAGGTTAATAAGTGCGGCAGGGAGACGTGAAGCTCTCTGCCGCATTTGCTTTTGGTTGGATATCAACACGCCTGTTCCCAGCGTGTTCTCTCACAGTCCGTCGATCCCCTGACGGAGTTTGGCCGACTATCCGGCCATACAAAAGACATTGTTGGAAATTTAGACCGGGAGAAAAATTAAGTCCAATCAACCACATAGCCACGTCCTCATCTCTAGTGAGGCTGACGGGGGAGGCTAGAGACCTCCCCGTCACTGCGTCGGGAGCTACCCAACGTTTAGCCTTTCAGTCCCACCCTCATCGCCCTCAGCGTTGAAGTTGAACGTTAGGGTCAACTGTAGCAAATAAATACCTTCATGGAAAACTTTAAAGTTTACTCGGTTGATTCTGGCGCTGCATCTCTTTGATGAGGTAGATCGCCCGAGCGAAGTGCGCACGGTGCTGCGCAGGGATATCCATAAGCGTCGCTGGTGCCACGCCGAGGCCTTCGGTGAACACCATGAGCGCTCCACAGGCGCAGCAGAGAGTGAAGTCGCCAGCTTCAGGCCTCTCCGTGTCCTCGGCATTCGTGATGGCGTCGAGACTGGCGTGACAGCCGGTGCAGATCGTGGGGATCGCGAATGTCGCGTCAATCATCCTCCTCGTCATCGGCTTCCTCCTCGTCTTCGTCGTCGTCCAGCTCATCATCATCACCCTCTTCATCGGCTTCTTCGTCCTCGATCTCCTCCACGTCGTAATCCGCCTGAGCCAGCGCGTCGTCAATCGCCTCATCCGCATCCCCAGCTTCGATATCAAAAACCCCACTACACACAGTCACTCGGTACGTTGGCATCACTCCTCCTCCGCTTCAAACTCCGCTATGGTCTTACACTCGTCATTCGGGTTCGCTGCTTGAACGTCCTCCTTGGTGAGCAGCCGGTTCCAATACTTGTGCTCTGGATAGTTCTCCTCTGGCACCTGCACCATCATCACCTGACCACCGGGACTCAAACCTTCCGCCCTAGACCTCATCGCGGCTGATACAGGGCCGAAAGCAAGGAGGTAGACACCTCCCCGAAAATTCGTTTCGTCGGCGTAGGACAGATACCAGAGCTGGAGCGGGTTGTGCAGCAACTCCTCCTGCACCCGCTCCAGCGCCCGTCCCAAGGTTTCGTCTATGGCCATCACTCCTCCTAAACCAGTCGCCGCTCCACCATCACAGCGCTCCATAGGTGCGGACTGCGTTCGAGCGCTGCTCTCGCTGTAGCGCCGTATAGGACCACGCGGAATTTACAGAAAACGATACTGTCATCCGTTTCCTCGCGGAAGACTATCAACTCGTCAGCCACCGTCTCGCGCATATCGGCTGGTGGAGCTGGCAGCGCCAGCCGAGGAGCTACTAGCGCCCCGGCGAGACTAGCGAGAAAGGTTCGTCGTGATAGCTGCATCACTCCTCCTCGGGACCAGGTGGGCCAGCCAACTCCAGAAAGGTCTCTACCCAAAGCACGTCGCCCAAGAGCATATCGTAGTCACCATGAATGTACATCCCTGTCGCTGTGAAGTTGGGAGCCTTGCGCTTCCTGATCCCATCCTCATCGACCACGAGCCAGTGACCGGCTGTTGTCCGAACGTATCGGATATCACCGCCGACGAGCGTCTGCATCTCTTCGAGAGACCAATGGACACCGTTGGCTGGTGTAACCGTGTCCTGCGTTCCGTCAGGCCGATAGAGAATCGCCACTAGGCACCTCCACGATCTCCACTAGCTCGATCTCCTCGGGTTTGGCCGCTGGTGCCAGCTTCTCCATGAGAGCTGAAACCATCCAAGTGTTGAAGCTGATCTTCTCGCGCCTCGCCTTCTTTTGCAGGCGGTCAAGATCGCGCTTCAGGATGCGCATACTGTAGCTCTTGTACAAACCCCGCTCGCGCGGCGTGTTCGTACGGCTCTTTTTTGCTGTACCACTCTTTGTGTTCATAGTGTGTTCATTATATACTAGAGTGCATGTCAGCCCTCATCGAGATCGAACAACTCATCGTCTTCACTGTGCCGTACCTGAATCCACCCTCGGTCAATCACATCTACGAGACCTGTCACTACACCGGACATGATCGCCAGCGGCATCGCGGAAAGAAGCTCACCCCGGAGGTGAGGGCTTACCGTGAAGCCGTCGCGATCTTCGCCAAAGGTCGCACGGTTGCGCCACTCACCAACAGCGAGCGCAAGAAGGTGCGCTATGGAGTGAGGATCGACGTATACCTCGGGCCTTATGGAAGGGGCGACTTCGACAACTTCTGGAAATCGGGCCTCGACGCACTGCAAGCCTGCGGAGTCATTCATAGCGATGCCTGCGTCGATGGTGAGGAGAGCAAATGCGTCGTCCACAAGGATCAGCGCGACGATCCTAGAACTCAATACACCGTCACCAGACTGGAGCCGAAATGCTAGTAACCATGGTCAACGATAGCTTCACGAAAAGATCAGTTCTCTACGTCGTCATCGAGAAAGACAATCTGGAGAGGATGGAGAAGGCCGATCCATTCACCCTTGAAGCTGTACGGGAAGGTGGCGTGATGCCGCCTATCGAGTTCCCCGACAATTTCAACCTGCTCATCGCCTATGAACCCAACTCGGAAGAGCTGCAAGAGATGGCGCGCAGGGGCGGCTTCGAGTTCATGCGCTACCTCGAACGTGGCCGCGTCTGGAAGCCTGAAGTGGACGGGGTAGCGAACGTCCAGCGCATCACGAGGGACGATCCGAAATGAGCAACCTCGATCACATCAAGGTCTGGTGCGTCGTCTGCGGAGACGACGTTCCCGAGGATCGCAAGCGCCGACGCTCGACGACCTGCTCTAAACTGTGCGCGGCGCGGCGGAACAAGTACCTGCGCGCCCGTACCGACGCCCGAAAATGCCGCTTCTGCGGCCAGCCCTGCACCGAGGAAGAGAAAGCGAGTTACCGAGCATGGAGAAAGTCATTGCGCGAACAGCAGAAAGTGGTATCTTGAAAACGCTCACTTCTGAGCCAACGCCCTTGCAGTATCGCTACCGTGGCAACATGCTCGGCGATCGCAAGGGTCAATGTTGCGAATTGATTCTTGGCAGCAACAGCCAACTCCCGATGATCCGTTTTGCCGATGGTTACACCGCTTGCGTTCCCCGCTACACGGTGCGCAGGCTCAAGGAGGCAACATGCTCCAGATCGTCGTCATCCTCCTCGTCGCCTACCTGATCGTTCCGCTCGTAGACCTCACACTCAACGAGCGCATACGGTACGGTGTAAAGCTCGTCGTCTATCTGCTCGCTACGCTGTGGGTGATCTACACCCTCTTCATGGGAAGGCTGGTGGTGTGATGGCCAAAGCAGAAGACGTACTCAGCTCCCACGGTGAAAAGCTCCATACCCACCAGATGAACATCCGGCGCATCGCCGAGGGCAAGTTCATCGCCGCCCACGAGATGAGAAACAAGCGCGGCGAGCCTCCAGCCGATCCCCGCCGCGCCACCCGCGAACACTCGCTCGACGACCACAAGGCGCTCGCTCGCCACGTCGAAGCTGCCATGGCTCCCGATCCCGACGCCGAGGACGAGGCTGGCGAAGAGCCGCCGCCGCCGCCACCCGGAGGACCGGGAGGGCCACCCCCACCCCCACCGGGAGAGTGAGCCATGCATTACAACTGGCGCAAGCTCCGTGACGCTCGACAAGAGAAGGCCGACAACCGGCTCTGGCGCTCGCAGCTCACCGCCATGGTGATCGAAGACGAAGAGTGCAAAGAGGACGGGCGAAGATTATGCAAAACCAATCTGCTCGCGCTCTGCTACACCCTCGGCTACTGCCTGATCACCGAGGACGTTCACCATGAGGCGCTGAAGTTCTTCCCCGAGATCGACCCAAACAAAAACGTCGAAGAGCTGAACCAAGATATCAAGCGCCGACGTTCGCTGATGCTCCCCCGTAACACCTACAAGACCACCATCGACCTCGCCTACGTGGTGCAGCTCTGCCTGCACTACCACATGACCATCGCGATCCTCATCATGTCAGGCGGCAAGGAACTGGCAGCGGCGTTCGTCGATCAGATCGCCAGCTTCTTCGTGCATCCCGACAAACGGCCAGTGACCCTGTTCCAAGCACTCTTTCCCGAGCTGTGCATCTTCCGGCAGAAGAACTCGGGCGAGTTCACCGCAGCTCTGCGGCAGACCGAACCCAAGATCATCGAGCCGCTGGTGTGGGCCAACTCGATCGACTCCTCGACGACCGGTTGGCACCCTGACGTGCTGATTTTCGATGATCCGCACAACAATAGAAACTCGAACAGCTTCACAGCGCGGGTGCGCGTCACCAAGGCGTACAAACTCAGTCGCAAGATTCTGAAGCCCACCGGCATCGAGATGATGATCGGTACAACCTACGGAGCTGGTGACATGTTCAACGATCAGCTCCTCACCGCTCGACCGGGAAGTTATGACCGTGTGTTCAAACCTGCCCTCAAGCTCACCACTGGACAAAGGCTTGATCCCGATGGCTTCCCGGCTGAGGAAGACGTGGAGCTGCTGTTTCCCACCATCCTGAATTACGACTTTCTGCGCGAAGAGTACGAGGCCGACTACGCCAGCTTCATGAGCCAGTACATGCTCGACAGCTACGGAGCCGCTGAGATCGTCTTCGACGAGGCCGAGGTGCTTGCCGCCATGGAGGAAGCCGACAAGATTCCCATGGTGGGCGAACACTTCCTCGCGCTGCGGCTTCCCTGCCGCTCCCTGCGCTGGACGGCGGTCTCGGGAGCGGTTGGTCTGATGCACCGCAACCGGATGTACATCGTGGACGTCATCCACGGCCACTACAAGCCCTCCGTGATGGCCAAGATGATCCACAACCTCGCCCGGAAGTACGAACTCCACCAGATCGCCATAGAGGACTCTCCCGGCGCTCGCATTTACCAGCCTGCGATCGACAACTATGCGCTGACGACCGGCTGGCGTATAGGGATCGATTGGATCGAACCGGATACCGACGCTGGGGAGCGCGATACCCGCATTCGATCCATGGAGGCGCTGATCGCAACGTCGCGCCTCCGATTTTCTACCGGCGTCAAGACCAAGCCGCTCATCACTGGCCTCGTCGAGTACGGGATGCATGACGACACCGGCCTGCCTGACGTCATCTCGCGCGTGGCCGACAACCTGCCGATCTCCGTCGCCAGCGAAGAGACCAACAGCCAAGACGCTTGGAACATGATGCGCGAACGCGACCACTACAACCTCGTATACGGAAAAGGGCCGTACGCTCCACCGGAACCAGAGGTACCGGAGCCGGAACCGGAGCCTTACATCGAGGATCAGCTTTACACAGAGACAGGTTTGCTCGTAGCGATACCGGGGCTGGAATACTAGGAGGCTGTCATGGCCACGAAAAAGCGCTGGATTCAGAAAGCCGTCAGCCGCATGAAGCGCAAGGGAACACTCGGCAGCTTCGGCAAGGCCACGAAGAAGAAGATCGCCGCCGCCAAAAAGAAGGGTGGCAAGATGGCTCGCAAAGCCGTTTTCGCGCAGAACGTCGCAAGGGCAGCAAGACGACGCAAAAAGAGGTGAGACGATGACAGCCAAAAAGAACCCGAAGTACAAACACCTTCCCAACAGCAATCCACCGCCTGTGAAGCGCATCACCGAAGCAACCCGCGATCCCGGCCTCCCCAGCCGTAAACGAACGGCAAGGGGCGACCGGAAGCGCTGGTAAATCCACCCACAAGGAGAAACTGTCATGGCACATGTAAAGATCACTCGCGGCCACGTCGATCGACGCCGGGTAGCGCCAGCGTCGAAAGGGATTCAGGGAGGTAGGATGCCGAACCGTTCGACCACGGTCTCGGGAGCTATCAGCGGCAACACTCTGGAGTCCCACGGCGTTCAGCCCAACAAGCGCAGCAAGATCAAACCCTACCCGCCCAAATAGGTTTTGGGCGAAGGACCGGCGAACATACACCAGTTACATTTGTAATCGTTACCGAACAGGTGTATTTTGCGCTAAAGGCGTTATGGCGAAACGCCCATGGTGTGCGCGGCAGGCTGACTATCCAGCCCGAACCCGCCGGAGAGTTCTAATCGGCGAGGGTTTATGTGATGGGAACATCCACGCTCATTCCCGACGGGGTTTGGAGTGATCCAGTCGTTCCACAGGACGTGCAAACGCCCACCGGAACGGTTGTAGCCGATGCCAAGTACACGGACCCCGCCGTACTCTCCATCGTGGTTCAGGACTACCAGAAAGCGAGCGCTTGGCTCACCGACAGGTTATGGGTTCTACACTGGCGCGAGTCGGATACGCTCTACCAGTCACCTCGAACACAAGCGCAGTTCGAGGGTTCGACAGTCTCTCGATCCAACGTCTCACGTTTCAACGTTGCCACCCAAGTAAACTCTCTCGCCCCGGCCATAACCGGGGCAATTTTTTCGGATGACATACCCTTCGAAATCCGGCCTCGGCCCAACGTCCACCAAGACTCGGCGCGCGCGTGGAAGGAGCTGGTGGCGATCCTGCTGGAGCTGTGCGACTTCAAAAGCGAGCTGACCTACGGCATCGAGGCAATGTGCAATCAGGGAACCGTGATCTTCAAGATGGGTTGGGAAGAGTACACGGAAGAGGTGACCACGTACACCCGCAAGGCCTCGCCGCAGCGCTTGGATATGCCGCTCGGCGGCGATCCGGTGATGGTCTTCACCAAGGAGTCGGACGAGTTCGAGGCGACGACAAAACAGATTGTAAGAAAACGTCCGACCTTCGAAAAGTGCGAACTGGGAACCGTCTACCCGAACCCCCAGTGGAACCGGCCAAACCAGATGTGGAAGTGCGGCTGGGTGGTGCAGGAGAGATACCTGAACTACGAAGACCTGACGAAGCTGCGCGACAACGAAGATTACGATATTCCCGACGACGACACCCTGCGCAACATCTTCGTCGATGGCATCGAGCAGACCGAGAGCATAAGCCAGCTCACTCGCGTTATGAGCGGCACCAACGCCGCCATCTTCCATGCCGCTCCACCGGATCAGGAGTTCTCCGAAGACCCGCTGCAAAAGCCTATGCAGGTGTTGGAATGGGCCAGCGATAAGAAGGTGTACACGGTACTCCAGCAGAAGGTCGTCATCCGCAACGGGACGCACAAGATGGGATGCGTTCCCTACGTCTCGGCGAACTTCTGGAATATCGAGAATGCAGCGTGGGGCATGGGGTGTGGCCGTATCGCAGGAAGCGACCAACGCATCGACCAAGGGATCACGAACGCAGCTCTGGACATTATCGCGTATGCAGTACAACCGGAGACCATCATCGCGCGGGGCGCGAACGTTCCAACACAGGATCAGAGACGACGCTTAGGCGGAATCAGGCTGGTGGATGGGGCGGATGCGACCAAGGCGGTCATGCTGGTACCTCAGCCCCAAGTTCCGCCCGATGCGTGGCGCGCTCTACAGCAGTCGCAGATGACCGCGAACAACACGACGGGTGCCGACCAAGCTGCCGTGCAGGGTTCTCTCCCCCAAGCAGGCAGCAGCGTGGGGCGTTCTGGAACAGGGGCCGGAATGCTACAAGCCGCAATGCAAGGACGGCTACAGGCACCCGTCGAGCGTGTCATCGACGGCGTGTTCATCCCCTTCCTGAATTTCATCTGGTACAACGTGAAGCAACGCATGACCGTCGCCGAGATTCGCGCTCTCCTCGCCAACCACCTCACGCAAGCCCTCATGGTGGACTTCTTCGACTTTATGAACGCCGAGCTGAAGTTCGACACGCTGGCCGGGACGCGGCTGGCAGCTCGCGGTCGCATGGCGCAGGCGCTTCCCTTCCTGCTCGAAGTCTTCGGCAACCAGCAGCTTCTCTCGCAGCTCAGTCAGACGGGATGGAAGGTCAACGTGCTGGAGATCACCAACATGGTCATGGACGTCAGCGGTTGGAAGAACCGGCGCGACCTCGTGGTGGCGATGACCGATCAGGAGAAGCAGACCATGATGCAGCAGAGCGCAGCCGCGCAACAGGCCAATTCGCAGCAGGCACAGCTCGCGCAGAAACAGCAGAACGCCGTGCAGCTCGAAGACCTCAAGATTCAGGGCCGGATCGCAACCAACACGGTGAAGGCGCAGGCGCAACACCTCATCGAATCGCCGCTCGATCGCGCTACCGCGTTCGCCGAGCGAGCCGCCGACGAACACGCAGAACAGGCCAGCCAGTTTTACGGGCCGACAGGGAGCTACGGAACCTAATGAACCGACGCGCATTTCTCTCGATGATCGGCCTCGCCGCACCGACCTATTTCTTCGCCCCGCGAGGAGGCCTGTGGCTTCCAGAGGAGCCGCGTATCACATCGTATGCCGATTACACCAGTGTCTCAGACTTCATGTTGAACCAAGTCATTTCCTACAACGTGCGATTCGTGGCAAACCTTCAGGCGCAAACACCTTTTTTGAAGATGAACATATCCCGGCCACTTCCACAGGTGAACGCATGGCAATGACCGAACATTTCGTGCAGATACTTCCGCGCCACATGCGCATCCTCACGCGCCTGCTCGAACAGGCCAAAGCCGACATGTTCGGCAGCATCGGGTGGAAGGCGCTGATCGAGGGCGAAGACGACTGGACGATGGACGAGCTGTTCGTGCCGCTGCTCCAGCGCGGCCTCATCGAAGACCTCACCGCTGTACCCGATCTCGGCCCCAAGGCCGGGAAGTATTTCGTGCGCATCACGCCGATAGGAGCTTTCTGCCACAGCCTTGGCTTCATGCTGAAGGACCGGCACAGGGCAACCGAGAAGGAAATACAGAAGTACGCGGACGAGCTACAGGGTATAACTTTCACCAGCGAAGAGCCGGCATCCACCAATGAAAATATGGGAGACAGGGCATGACGATCGCCATACGCACGGAGCGCAGATTCGGAGTCACAGCGAGGCTCGCGCCGACGCAGCTCCGCAACCTCTTCGCTCTGCTGCACAGCGAAACTTGGCCCGATTTGTTGGACGTACTGGAGCAGTGCTGCATCGAGGTGGAAACCCTGCTCATCAATACCCCCGTCGAGAACAGAGCAGCGGTTCTCGAAAACCACAAATTGAGTAAAGCTGCGTGGATGATGTTCGAGCACATGCAGCTAAAAATGTACGAAATTGAAAACTCCTATATGGCGAGTGTTGACAAACCCGTATCCGTACCGCAGCCGACGAGAGAGGAAATGGAACGCGAAAACCTCCTGAACCCCACCCTGTACATGTCTGCGGCTGACGATACCTACGGTATTTGAGGATAGTGATTTATGAAAAAGATTTGGCTCAACGACAAGCAACCGGACGAGAACGGAAACTACACACTCGTCATCGAAAATGGGAACGGACACCGCATATCCACGTTCAAGGGAACTATCGAAGAGATCACCGATCAGCTCGCCGAGGCGCAGGTCAATGCCAACCGGCAGCTCAGTCGAGTTGCAAAGCCTGACAACGGGCGTGTGCCGTTTCAGGTCGCACCGCGAGAACTCACCCCCGCCGACCGGCTCCGTCTGTCGAGCGAGATCACCGATCCGAACAAGGTAGCAGAGGCAGTGACCGAGATCGTGACCGCTGCGCAGGGCGCGCCACCCGCTACGGTGACCAAGAAATTTCAGGAGTTCGATCAGAACGCCGCCGACGAATACTACCGGCAGGAGGCAGTCGCCTTCACCACGGACTACCCCGAATACTACCCTGTGCCGGAAAATCAGCAGGCGCTCTTCGACGCCCTGCGCGCGCACAACTACGACCTCACCCGCAACAATCTGGCCATCGTATTCGCCGAGCT
>Ga0210387_10004251_pt1 | contig 10980 bp, 8 predicted proteins | sample IncBWC7OmetaG_FD_160108 | JGI IMG/M metagenome (GOLD analysis project Ga0210387, IMG submission 160108) | Forest soil microbial communities from Barre Woods Harvard Forest LTER site, Petersham, Massachusetts, United States - Inc-BW-C-7-O ... | reverse complement strand
GTCGTCGCCTGTGAATGCCCGTTCGCGTCGCCATTCCGAGGCATCAGCTCCGAGTCACGAATGCTCGGCTCGGCAGTGAGCACATGCTTCAATCGTCCCATCGAGGCGGCGCCACGCTGGAAAATGTTCGTCACCCACCCGAGGGCTATAATCGGAAATACCAGAAGCCCCAGGAACGCGTAGAACGAAACGAGCGTCCCCAGAGAGATTCGCTGCCCGATCACCAAGATGCCGCCCCGACCCAGCAAGATCACGAAACTCACGCCGATGAGCGCCGTCAAAGCAGGGAAGAAGAGGCTCCACGTGCCGATCAGCTGGACGTTGCGGTCTACGTAGTCGCGGTTCGCACTTTCGAACAGTTCGATCTCTGATTTTTCCTGCGCGTAGGCGCGCACTACCCGCACGCCGGTGAGATTCTCCTGCGCTCGCGTCGAAAGCGCACCCAGCGCCGCTTGAATCTTCTCGGAAAGTCGGTGAATCGTCTGGCCAAAATGGTAGACGGCCATCACCACCAATGGAACCGGCGCTAGGACCCAGAGTGTCAGACCAGGTGACAACTTGAGCATGAAATAAAGCGCGACAACGGACGTCGCGATCGTCGTCGCGGTGTACATAATGCCTGGGCCAAGCACCATTCGCACCGCATTCAGATCGTTCGTCGCGCGAGACATCAGATCACCCGTACGATTCCGGACGTAGAATTCGGGGTCGAGGCGAACAAATCGGTCGAACAGATCGTTACGAATGTCAAATTCGATCTCGCGCGATACCCCGATGAGAATCCATCGCGTCCAGAAGGAGAATATTCCCTTTGCGATCATCGCTCCCACGATGATCCAGCAATAGATCGCGAGTGCGTGAGTATTGAGAGGCGAGTAGAGCCTAAGGAAAGGCGCGAGAGTCGCGCGCGCCGTCCCCGTCAGCGTTGTAAGGGGCCGCGGAAGGCCGTTGAGCAAATCCGCGATAATTCCCTGGATCAGCAGCGGTAGCGCCCCCGCAATTCCCATCAGCGCGTCCAGAATCAATCCGAGCGCAACCATTCCTTTGTAGCGAGCGACGTACGGCAGCAGCGGTTTCAAGTTCTCCCATCCCGACGGTTTTTTCGGAGGGCGGGCGACGGCAGAGACGGGTTGGGCGATAGCGCTCATTGGCGGACCTGCGATTCGGGCGTTTCAAGATTGCGAGTTTCGCCGAGAAAATGTTCGTAGGTGCGATCGAGCGATTCGTACAACTTTAACTCCGGGTTCCAGCGCACGCCCGTTGTTTCGATGTATCCTCCGGCAGGCTTGGCCAGAGGAGTGAAGTACATTTCGAGGCCTTTATCATCGTGCTGCTCGAACTGAAGTCGCCATGCGTTCACCGGGGCCAGTGGAGTGCCGCCGAGATAGCCTTTCGGATTCTGCAGATGCTCGTCGCAGCGAAACATCTCTTTCCACTTTCCGCCGTCGTCTTCGATCACGACCGCGCGGCTGATGAGGGTTCCCGGCATTACACCCTGCGGAGTCGCTTTTAGACGGTTCACGGCGAATATCTGCTGCTTGCCGCTTCTTGCGAGGTCGCCAAAAGCGAGGACTTCCGTTTCCGAACCCAGCGCAGAATCAGCTGCCACCTGAATATCCGGCGGGGTTGTCGGTTTCGGAGGAACGGCCGTCTTTTCGGTGCCCGTCTTAGTGGACTCGACGGAGGAAGACATAAACGAATGATCGCAGCCGACGCAAGTGAGCGCAATCGACGCGGCTACTGTGATCAAGACGATCGATTTCATGAATGTGTTAACAATTGTAACTTTTTTGCTGCCTGTCACGAAACAACCCGAAGCATCGGAATTCCCTGGTCCCGCTTAACCGAGTACCGGCACCGCGCCGAGTCACGCCGAGGGTGCCGCAAGAATCTCCTCGATGCGAGCTTCAAAATTCTCTTCCCCCTCGGACCAGAGCCTAAGGCGGTCCACAGGCAATACCTTTTCGATGCGGCGAACCCAGTCGAGGAGTCTACGAATATTATCCGAGGTCTTCTCCTGATAATTCCGCAGGTTTTCAGGCCGTTCCATCGCCGCAAGGAAGCTTTGCTCTTCCGGGCTCTGCGCAGCCGCCTTGTCGCCACGGCGAAATCCGAGGAGACCTGCGTGCCCGGTGAAGAAATGCTCCAGGCCGAGATTTACTTCCAGATGGCCGGCTTCGCGCCAGAATCCGTCGTCATAGTCCTCGCCATGGCACAGCAATTCGAGCGGCTGGGGCTGCTGCTGCCACCGTGCGACAGCATCATCAAACGCCCACAAATCCCAGTCTGACTGGACCTCATACGCGCAGTCCGTGTTCAGATGCGCCTGCGCGATTTCGATCACATGGCTTGCGTCAAGCGGGACGGCGCGCAAGTCCTGCTCGAGAATTGGCGATTCTGTAGCGTCTACCGCCCGAATCACGAGATAGCTGAACCCGGGCTTCGTAGCGGAGAAGGGGACTGACGCGAGCAGCGCGCCGAACTGCTCAAGAATCTTGCTTTCGGGGAAATCCTTGCACCAGATGCTTAGGTAAGCCTGATTGGGCATGACCGCACCATTATACCGGCATCGCGGCAGAGTCGGAAAAGCATGCGGTGAAGTGAGGGAAGAAATTTGGCAGGCGAGACGGCTATTTTTTATGAGTCGGCGGGTCGATATCTTCGGCGTCGTCCCCCTCGGTACTGAAATCGGCGGAGAGGCCCAACAGCCGTTTCTTTAGCGTGTCTCCCATCCCCGAGAGAACCTCCGAGCATGTGTCGCGCAGGCGTTTCTCCGCAGCTTTCGCGATGGTATCGAGGACGGTCTGCGAATGCTGCCCGAGCGTTGTGGCTGAAGCGAGCAGCCATGAGTTCGACGCATTTTCGAGGCGGCCCTTGTATTGCTCGATGGATTCGTCTGTTTCCTTCTTCAGCCGCTCCATCCACTCTTTCTTTTCTGCTTCGCGCTGCAATTCCCAGTTTTCCACCAGAGGCATGAGCTGCGATTGCAAATAAACGCGGGCCTGCTCGACGCCGTCGAGCATCCGGTCATCGAGCTTCGCCTGGAAGTCCGCGAGCGAGCCTTCGCGATTGAATTCCATGTCCGAGCGCGCTTTTTCGAGCGCCTCGCGTGACGACTCCTCGAACCGCCGGAGCGATTCCATCGTCACTCGATTCACTTGGTTAGCGAAAGTCGCCGATGCGATTTCGGCGTTTTCTCCGAGCTTAAGCCGTTCCCGGTCAACCACTTCCTTCGCGGCGTCTTCGATTTGGGCCTGGCTATGTTCTACGTAGGTCCGGCGATAGTGATCGAGCTCTGAAGCGAGCAAGCTCGAGGTTTCAGCGGCGCGGTCGCGGAGCGACGTGGTGGCTTGTTCGACGGCGCGCTCCATCGACGTCTGCATAGTGGTCTGGGCTTTTTTCTGGTACCACTCGGATGCTTTGAGGAGCGATTCGTACGTGGTGTGCTCAGCCTCGACGCCTTTGCGCTCGATCTCTTCCACCACCTTCGCTACGACAGCCCGGGATGATTCCTCGACCTCGGCCGGAAGTTTGGCGGCCTCCTGTCGCAGGCGCTCGAGCGATTCCTGGACTGCTTGCTCGGACGCTTGGCGGGCGTTCTGACGGACGGTTTCTTGAATCTGCGAAGCATGCTCAGTCAGTTGCTCAGCTTGCTCGTGGAAACTGCCACGCAGTTCGGCCGCTTGCTCTGCAACCTGTTCGGCTTGTTCCTTGAGCGAGCCCTGAAGTCGAGTGGCATGATCTGAAATCTGCTGCACGTGTCCGCGTGCGGTGTCGTGAAGGTGGCTCGACTGCTCAGCAATCTGCTGGATCTGTTCGATGAGGGCAGTTTGTGTCTCTGCAGCGCGTTCCTCGGCGCTCGAAAGCTGAGAAATTACGGAGTTCGCGTCGCTGACCTTGGACGCGAGCGAACGATCGAGCTCGCCCGACAGGCGCTCGACGACTTTTTGCGCCGCAGCCTCAAGCGTTGGCGCGATCATTTCGGCACGATCGGCGATCGCTTGGTCTGCTTTGCGTCCAATCTCTTCGTACTTCGTCGAGAGGATACCGTCGAGCTGCTGCTGGGTTCGTTCGACTGCGGATTGCGCGGCAGATTCAAGCTGAGCTCTTGCTTCTTCAGCGCGAGTGCGTTCTTGCTCGAGATTTGCCCGAGCGGATTCGACGGTTGTGCGGGCGGCCTCTTCCAATTGCGACTTCGCTTGTTCGGTACGAGCGCGTTCCTGCTCGAGGCCTGCCTTTAGCGACGCGACGACCGACTGTGCGCCGGAGACTGCCTCGTCGAGCGAATTGTGAACGCTCGCCTTTTTAGCATCGATCTCCTGCTGTGCCTTTGACAGAGTTGCTTGCGCGGCGTCACTCAACTGAGCGCCAAGTTTTTGGGACGCACCGGCAACCGCCGAGTCAAATGTCTCCTGCCATCGGCGGTTTACTTCGGCGACTTCGGCGTTCGCTTGTTCCACGGTCTGGCTGCGGATATTCTGGGCGGTGTCTTCCAGGCTTTTTCGCCAGTCGTCGAGGTGCTTCTGAGCCGCTTCGGGCGACGACAAGATATCAAGTGACGGCGAAGTGGCCTGTCGCGAACTGATCGCGCGCTCGACGGCTTCCTCGACAGCGGTCTTCAGATTTTGCGCTGTGGCCTGTTGCGCTGCCTGCTGAGCCGCTTGCTCCGCCGCTGTGCTTACCGCTTCCTGTACCGCGCTTCGGACTTTCGCGTCCAGCTGCTCCGCATTGATTTCGCTCGCCCGGCGCGCTTCCTCGACGATTGCGGCCGTCCGCTGAGTGGCCTCTTGGACCACCTTCTTTACGGACGATTCGGAAACCCGCTCCATCGAAACTTTGATGGCCTTCTCGACAGCCTCGTGAAGCTGAACGTCTAGCTGCTGGCGCACGATCGTCATTTCTTCTGCAATTGCTGTTTCAGCGCCTTTGCGAAGATTCTTGTCGAGGTTTTCTTTGGCTTCAGTAACCATCTTCGCCATCTGCCGCGCGATCGTCACTTGAGGATCAGGCGCGGGAGGCGTCACGACGTGAATCTTGCCGTCCGCAGCAGTGATGGGTGGGGCGGCGGGAGGCGCTGGAGGCGAAGCTACCGGCGCGGTCGATGATGCGATGGACGGCGCGGGTGCCTTCACGGGGCTAGCCGGAGCTGCGGGTTTCGCAGGAGTAGCTGCGGATGTCGGAATTGGTGGCGGAGCCGCGGCAGGTTCGACGGGTGATGATGCTTCCACCGCATAAGCGGGTGGCGCCACCGCTTGCGGTGTCGACGGCGTGATCTCGAGCTCTCTGATTATTTCAGACGCGATCGTCGCATCCGGTGCCGTCTCGGCAATCGACGCGGCCCAGTCGTCAGGTGGAAACGCGATACCCCAGACATTGCCGGGAACTTCGAACTCGAGCCCGATCTGAAACAGCTCTCGAACGGTTCGTGGGCGCTGCACCCAAACCACGCGTCCAAGTACGGAATGTGCCGGCAGGCCGGGCTCTGGTCTGGGAATTTCGAGCGTTACGATCGAATTCTTGGGAACATAGTGTTTCGATTGGTACTTGCAGCCGTGAATGTTGACCATCACGGTGGTGGTGCGCTCTTTGAAGGGCTGGCCGAGCGCGTCCACACCCGTCACAATCAGCGGCACAGCCTGCACAATTCGCGTGCTGCGGCGCTTTTGAGTGCCGGGATCGCTCGACAGTGCCGACTCGTTCACCCAAGGCCTCCGAGGGCAATTTCCAAGCGTAGCACTCTAGGAGAACGCGCGCGAATTGACGCGCCAAATTGTGCGAAAGGGTAACTTAGGTGGAGACTGAGGATGGCCGTGGCGCAACGGCCCGGCGGGTCACCCGTTAGTGTGCCGCTGTCGATCGGTGCGACGAGCCCACTAGAGCATCCTTGATTTCCTTGGCGATCCACAGGGGACCGACTGGGAAGTAAATGACGCCCTGGAAGAAAGCGGGCTTATTGCCTTCAATCCGATGGCCGGCTAAGAGGAGGACCCATCCAGCGACGAAGAGGGCGAGGCCAATGCGCCACCAGGTGACGCAAATCAGCACAATTCCCACAATGATGACGGGGATTCCGATCGCGTGCATCACCTTATTCCACGGGTTGGTGTGCTCGTGATCGTATTGCTGCATGTAGCTGCTGAGTGTGGGCATCGCGACCTCCGCGGACATTGAGTGGATTGTCCAATTACGTATACTCTCGGACTCAGGCCGACGCAAGAACTGACAGAGCCAAAACGAAAATCGGTGATTCTTTTGTTCGCTTCTCTGACAACAAGGTCTCTCTGGATTCGCTACAATCAATTTGTGGGTCGCCTTAGGTGATTGCGGGAGAGCGAGGAACCAGCTAAGTGTCAAAACGCACATGGATCATTATCGGGGGAATTACAGGGACGCTGGTCTTGCTGATCGCCGCAATTATTTTCGCTAAACGCGGAAATATCCAGAGACTGATTCGCACCGAGACAGAAGCATATCTTCGCTCGAAGTTTCGCAGCGATCTGGAATTTAAAGACTTCGAGGTTTCGCTGCGGCCAGGCGTGCACGTTGTCGTCACGGACGTTGTATTACGACATAATGGCCGCACGGATATTCCACCTCTGATCCAGATTCGGCGGGTCTCTTTCGATGCGAGTATTTCGGGACTACTCGCGAACAAAGTCACTGTGGACAGCGTTCATTTGGAGGGCTTGCAGATCCAGACGCCGCCGCGCAAGTCCGGCGGGCCACCGTTGATTCACGCGACGGATAAGAATCTGGCGGAGAAGTTTCCGGTGGTGATCGGCGAAATTATCGCCGACGATGCGACGTTAGCCCCGCTTCCCAAGGATTCCAGTAAGACCCCGCGTCCCTTTCTCATTCATCATCTCGAAATGCACAATTTCAGATTCGACCAGCCTGCCGAGTTCCACGCGATTTTGACGAATCCGAAGCCGCGCGGCGAGATCGACTGCGTGGGCAAGTTTGGTCCATGGCAGGCTGATGATCCGAGTCGCACTCCGGTGGATGCATCATTTAAATTTGAACATGCTGACCTCGGCACCTTAAAGGGTCTCACCGGCTTTCTTTCATCATTGGGAAAATTCAAGGGGCCCCTCGACTATCTGGAAGTGGAGGGCGAAACGGATACGCCAGATTTTGCGTTGCGCACGGCCGGCCATCCGGTGCCGTTGCATACGGATTACAAGGCTATCGTCGACGGGACAAACGGAAACGTGATTTTAAATAATGTCACGGCGACTTTCCTCAAAACCACAATTGTTGCGCAAGGCGAGGTCATCGATTTGACCAAATTGAAAGGCCGGACGATAGATCTCGATGCTGTGTCGCAAAAGGGCCGCATCGAAGATTTGTTGCGACTGACTGTGAAGACCGACAAGCCTGCGATGACCGGATATGCAAGACTTAAGACCAAGATTCTGATACCCGAACGGGATGAGGACTTGATTGACCGGATGTCTCTCGATGGACAATTCGCGGTCGGTGACATCGAGTTTACCAACCCCGAAATTCAAGACCGGATTGATACGCTGAGCCACAAAGCGCAGGGAAAGCCTCAGCTTGGCGCCGGGGGGACGCAGCTGTCTGAATTTCGCGGAATTTTTACGATGGAAAACAGCGTCGTGAAATTTTCGAGCCTCACTTTTGGAGTGCAGGGCGCATCGCTTTCAATGGCGGGCACTTATAGAGTAAACACCGGGCAGTTGGATTTTCACGGGAAGTTACGGATGGATGCCAAGCTCTCGCAGACAATGACTGGCGCGAAATCGTTCTTCTTGAAAGCAGTGGATCCCTTTTTCAGGAAGAATGGAGTTACTGAGATACCGATCAAGATCACTGGAACGAAAGACGAGCCGAAGTACGGTTTGGATCTTCACGATGATGCAAACAAGAAGCCGGAAGCGTCGTCACAGCAGTAATCGCAAGTGTGAGCTCCTTGAGAGCGGCCTCGACCTCCAAATCAGAGATCGCGGCGTCCTTCCATCGCTTTCATCATTGTGACTTCATCCGCATATTCGAGGTCGGAACCCACCGGGATTCCCATGGCAATGCGCGTTACGTGAACGCCGAGCGGCTTAATGAGTTTCGATAGATACACAGCGGTAGCTTCGCCTTCCGCTGTGGGGTTTGTGGCAACGATGATTTCTTCCACCGCGCCGCCCTTCAGCCGTTCGATCAGACTTTTGATCTTCAACTGGTCGGGTCCGACACCCTGCAGTGGGGACAGGGCCCCGCCCAACACGTGGTAGAGCCCGCTGAATTGACGCGTTTTCTCGACGGCTTGGATATTCGTTGCTTCCTCTACCACGCAGATGATCGCTTTATTTCGCGTGGGTCCCGAGCAGAATAGGCACGGATCTGTGTCCGTGATGTTGTTGCACACCGAGCACTCGCGGATTTTCTCTTTTGCCTCCCGTATCGCATCGGAAAGTGCGAAAGCCCGCTCGGGATCGGTGCGAAGGAGATGAAAGGCGAGTCGCTGGGCAGTCTTCTGGCCGATTCCGGGAAGATGCTTCAATTCGTCGATTAATCGAGTTATCGAGGGCGCAAAATCAGGCATGTTGGGTCCGTTTCAAAATAATTTGAATAGGAAAAAGCGAGAAGGGAATCAGAAATACGCGACCTGGTCCGATTCTCAGACGAAATCGTCTGGCTCTGAGAGATTTCATCCGGCTCAGAAAAGTCCGGGAATTTTCAGGCCCATCATCCCAGGCATACCGCCGGCGAGATCCTTCACTTGCTTCGAAAGTTCCTCATCCACGCGCCGCGTCGCGTCATTTACGGCTGCTAGGATCAATTCCTGCAGCATTTCCTGGTCTTTACTTTTGAAGATATCCGGTTCGATGCGCACTTCGGTGAGCTGCTTCTGGCCATTCATCTTCACGGAGACCATTCCGCCGCCGGCCGACGCTTCCACAAGCAGCCCGTCCATCTGCTTTTCGAGGTTCTCTTGCACCTGGCGGAATTGCGACAACATCTGCTGCAGAGCTTTCACTTCCATGGGTCAGTCCTCGCCCGGGCGCTTGATTTTTGAAATCTGGCCGCCGAACCGTTCAAGCATTGCCCTAACGATCGGATCCTTTTCGAATCGAGCCTGCAGCTCCGAGCTACGACTAACCACTGCTGCGCGGCCTGCTTCAAGTTTAACACACACGCGCAGCGGCTGGCCCACCACTTGGTTCAGAACTGTGCGCAAACGCTCCATCGGGTCGCGCGACTGCAACATTTCGGCGAGTGCGCGACTCTCGGTGGGGAAAAAAAGCAGGAGTTCGCCGCCAGCGATTTCCCATCGCGTGACGTGCTCGACCATTGACCATAGGAATTTCTGACTTTGTAGCGCTGCTTTGATTGCATCAACTTGCGCGGAAGCCAGTCCCCCGGTTGCATCTTCCGCGGCACGCGCAACGATCCGTGGTGCAGATGCGGGAACAGGGCCTGGTGCGGCGCCATAGACTGGCGGGAGATTCTCCGTCGGCGCTGTAGCTGCTCCGGCTCCAGCCAATTTCTGAACGGGCGGCCCGGCTGACGGCGCCATCCGCGCGGCGGTTGCCGCAGGTGATGCTGATGCCATGGCAGATTGAGTTGCGGAGGACGTGCGTGCCTGAGCGCCGGCTGGAGCGGGGGGCGTGCCCGACGCGCGCGGCGCGTCATTGCGTGATTGGATTCCCGCTTCGCTTCGCAATTCGGCGAGGATCTCTTCCAGCGGCGCGAGGCGCTGTGCATTCACAAGTCTCAGCAATCCGAGTTCGAGATGGAGACGAGGGTCAGGCTTGCGGCGCAGATCGTCGTCCGTTGCGAGAAGGATCTGAAAGAATCGCGTGAGATCTTCCTCTGTAAAACGAGCAGCTTGCTCTGCGAGGCGTGGACGTTCGTCTGGAGGCGCGGCGACGAGATCGGAATCCGCTCCGCAAACACGCGCAACGAGCAAATTCCGAAAATGACGAATCGATTCGCGGCAGAAGTGCTGCAGATTTTGGCCGTCGGTGATCAGGCGGTGGACGAGACTGAGCGCGCGTTCTGCAGACTGCGTCGCAATCGCTTCCACTAAATCATCAAGGACACTTTCCGCGACGACGCCCAGGAGTTCGCGCACCTGGGTGTCGGTGATTTCGTCGCCCGAATACGCGATGGCCTGTTCGAGCAGCGAAAGTCCGTCGCGCAAGCTGCCTTCCGCGGCTCGCGCGAGGACTGCGACCGCGCCGATGTCGATTTTAAGGTTTTCGGATTTGGCGATGCGTTCGATTTCCTCGGCGATTTCTTTGAACGTAAGCGCGCGAAATTGAAAAAGCTGAGCCCGCGATTTGATCGTTTCGACGAGATCTTCGGCGCGGGTAGTGGCGAGGATAAAAACAACACGCTCGGGCGGCTCCTCAAGCGTCTTCAGCAGAGCGTTCGACGCTTCATCCGTAAGTTGGTGCGCTTCGTCGAGTATGACGATTTTGTAGCGGCTCGACGCCGGCGCATAGCGCACCATTTCGCGAAGCTCACGGACCTGATCGATGCCTCGATTCGATGCAGCGTCAATTTCGAGCACGTCAAGAGAAGTACCGGCTGAAATTTCACGGCACGAATCGCAGGTATTGTCCGGCTCCGCGGTCGCGCCCTTCACGCAATTGAGCGCTTTGGCGAGAATTCGCGCCGTAGTGGTTTTGCCGACGCCGCGCATACCCGAGAAAATGTAAGCGTGCGCCACTCGATTCGACTTGATGGCGTTCGCCAGCGTCTGAGTAACGTGCTGCTGTCCGACAATTTCGGAAAATGTTCGCGGACGGTATTTTCGCGCGATGACTTTGTAACTCATCGTTTATAACTCATGGAAGAGCAGTACCTAGAATCGATCCATAGTAGCAGCGATAAGAGGAACTTCGGGTGATCCGCGGCACACGAAGCTGACCCGTTACCGTTGCTCCCTTCCGGGCCTGGCGGGGTTCACGGGGAATCGTTGCACAGAGCCCGAAGTTCCACCGAATGGCAGTCGCGCAA
>Ga0210387_10004245_pt1 | contig 10985 bp, 15 predicted proteins | sample IncBWC7OmetaG_FD_160108 | JGI IMG/M metagenome (GOLD analysis project Ga0210387, IMG submission 160108) | Forest soil microbial communities from Barre Woods Harvard Forest LTER site, Petersham, Massachusetts, United States - Inc-BW-C-7-O ... | reverse complement strand
AGGACGACGCGCCCTGCAGGGCGCCAGAAGAACGAGATGATGGTTTTACCACGTGACCTCGAGCTATCGCTCGACGCTCCGGAGAGCAATGTAGGATAGGCTGTATTCATTCACATCATCGAGCGATGCTTCGACATCGTCCTTCATCTCGATTGGGGATCGAGGCGGTTTGCTAGGATGGAAGAAGGATGAATGGAGAAAGCAAGCGGTGGGAGTTGTTGGAGGAGAAATATAATGGGGTGGTGGTGTCGGCTTTTTGCGGCGCCTCAACTCGACTCCCTGCCTCTGACTTCCTGTCTCCCATCTCCTGGCTGTTGGTTCCTTGGCTCCTTGGCTCCTTGGCTCCTCTTCCTGCCGGCGGTTGACATCAGTCTCACTTTTCTTAAGATTGATAACTGAATTGCGGTGTTTCCAGGTGACGCCGAATTGCTTTCTTCGAAGTTCCCCCGTGGCGAAGTGTTCGACAACTGAATAGAGACAAAATGAAAGCTCATCAACTGCTCAGTTCTCCTGATACATGGTGCCAGGAGTCGCCGGCAGAAGATGAGTACGGCAACAAGGTTCCTGCCCTTCATCCGGGCGCGGTCAAGTGGTGCGCGCTCGCCGCAATTCAAAAGGTGTACTCCCCGTTACAATGGGAGGAGGCGATGGATCGACTCCTTCGTGCGCTCAGCGTTTCCGAAAAAGGAATTTGCCAATTGAGCAAATCCGACAAAGCCTGTTGCCTCATGGAGTGGAACGATGATCAGAACTCCTCGTTCCGGGAAATTCGCGAGATTCTTCTGGAAGCGGACGTCTGATTGCCCGGAGGGCGGCTACCTCAGCGGGGCTTTCTCGCTGGGGCTCGAACGCTTCGAACTGCTGGATTACCTTTAAAAAAAGGGACTTGCTGGCAGACTTAGATCGATCTAAGTTGTGTTTCCCAAAAAACTCCTTTCAATGTTTCCCCCCTCCGCTCGACACTCCACTGGTTTCGTGGTTTCCCCCCCAGGGATTCTCTCCCAGGACGTGATCGCTCGTGCTCCAGCGATCGAAGCAAAGCCTCGCGTCACTCTCCGGGATATCGCCCTCGACGCTTCCGTTTCTCGCGCCACCGTCTCTTTGGTCCTCCGCGATGTTCCCGTCGTCGCAAAGAAAACGCGGGAAAAGGTCCTTCGCTCCATGAGCAGGCTCGGGTACGTCTATCATCGCGGCGCGGCAAGTCTTCGCACCCAACGGACGCACGCCATCGGTCTGATTGTCACAGATATCACCAATCCGTTTTTCGCCGAGATCATCGTCGCTATCGAAGACAAACTTGGAAGCGCAGGTTATGTAATTTTGCTTGGAAACACGTCGGAAACGGTCAGCAAACAGCAACGGCTCTTTGCGACGATGCAGGAGTATCCTACGGACGGAGTGCTCCTTTGCCCAGCCACGGATCGGTCGGCGGAATTTAGCGTGCAGATTCGGAACAGCCGCCTTCCGATCGTACTTTTCGCTCGCAGCCTGGCCGGATTCGAATCTGATTACGTCGGGGTAGACAACATCTATGGCGCCCAAACTGCCGTCGACCATCTCGTGCAACTCGGTCATCGTCAAATCGCCTTTATTGGCGGGGCGGAGGAGGCTTCCTCCCGCAAAGAACGCATCATCGGCTACGAAAACGCCCTGCGAAAGCACCACTGCCGCGTCGACCTGTCATGGATGCTCACGAGCGCTCCCAATCGTGAAGGGGGATATCAGTCGATGCAGTATTTACTGCGTCTGCCAGCGCCGCCGACCGCAGCTCTCTGTTTCAATGACATGGTGGCCATCGGCGCAATTCAGGCATTGTCCGCTGCAGGTCAAAATGCAGGACTAGACTTCGCTCTGGTCGGTTTCAACGATGTGGCCGAGGCGAGGCTTTGTCGTCCCTCGCTGACAACCGTCGCAACGACACCTGGAAAAATCGGGGAGATGGCCGCGGAACTTCTCGTCGACCGAATCGCTCGCGCCGACCAACCCTGTCGAAAACTGATTTTACGCCCGAGCTTGATTGTCCGTGAGTCGTGCGGGCGCCCTTTTTCTCCGTGTCTTCCAATAGCGAGCTTGAACAAATGACAGATCGAAAAAAACTAGGTTGGGGATTGATCGGCGCGAGTGATATCGCAAAAACCAGGATGATTGAGGCGATTAATGGGCAGCCCGACAGCGCCGTGGTGGCGGTCATGAGCACAAACGAGGAACGGGCAAAGCATTATGCAGCCGAAAACGGCATTCAGCATTACTACAGCTCGGTCGAGGGGTTGCTCACAGATCCAGACGTGGAGGTGATCTATATCAGTACGACAAACGAACGGCACAAAGCAGAAGTGACGCTTGCTGCCAAATCGGGAAAGCATGTTCTCTGCGAAAAACCTTTGGCGCTGACTGTCCCGGATGCCCGTGAGATGCTCGAAACCTGCCGGCAGGCGCATGTGGTCCTGGGCACGAACCATCATCTCCGGAATGCGGTGACTCATCGTGCCCTGCGCAGGCTGATTAGGGAGGGGGCGATCGGCCAGCCTCTGGCGGCACGTGTCTTTCACGCAGTTTATCTTCCTCCCAGGTTGCAAGGATGGCGACTCGACAAACCGGAAGCGGGAGGAGGTGTCATTCTGGATATTACGGTGCACGACGCGGATGCACTACATTTTGCTTTGGACGATGATGCGGAGGAAGTGGTGGCTCTCTCAGCACGGCAGGGGCTTGGTCAAAGCGGTCTCGAAGACGCTGTGATGGGTGCTATCCGTTTTCGCAGCGGTCTCCTGGCGCAGTTCCATGATGCGTTCACCATCAAAAATGCGCGTACGGGCTTTGAGGTCCATGGAAGCGAGGGATCTCTCATCGGCGAAGATGTCATGACGCAGGAGCCGAAAGGACAGCTTTTTCTCCAAAGAGCGGAGAAACGGGAAGAAGTCGATTTGGGCGAGCATGAGAATCTTTACGCACACCAGGTGCGCCATTTTAACGCTGCCGTGAAGGGACAGGGGACGCCTTTTGCCACGGGTGAAGATGGTGTTCGCTCTCTCGCTGTCGCGACGGCAGTCCTGGAATCTACGAAAACCGGGCAACGGGTCCCAGTCCGATACTAAGGTCGGTCACACGCGATTTTAAGACAGAGAATAGCCGCAAACTAGAAAGGAAGTGATCCGGACCCTAATAAATGCCAATACACTCATAATAGATATAACTGCCGGCGATTAATAGCCTTTCAACTAGATTAAAATGTCTGGAAGGTTCAAGGCGCCCACGGTACAGCGCTCAACGGATTGATCTCCAAGCTGTAAATTCTGCTAAACAACCAAACAACAAATCGGATTAAGAAAAGATAGTTAAAAAAGTCATGCATCTCAAAATGCGTTTGTGTTCCCCCGTCGTTGCGTTCGCATCCTTCTTCGCCTTGGTGCCAGCGCCTCTCTCCTCTCAGGCAGCAGGCGAAAAGAAACTAGAAGTGTTTTCCTGGTGGACTTCCGGTGGTGAAGCGGCAGCGCTAGATTCGCTGTTCGCAACCTACAAGAAACAAAATCCAGGCATTGAAATCATCAACGCGACGGTTGCCGGCGGTGGCGGTTCCGCGGCCCGGCCAGTGCTTCAAACCCGTCTTGCGGGTGGCAATCCGCCGGACACCTGGCAGAGTCATCCCGGTTGGGAAATGCTCGGCCAGTACGTGGAACCGGGTTACTGCGAAGCGATCACAGAGCTCTATCAGAGTGACGGATGGGATAAAGCCTTTCCGAAGGGTCTTGTCGATCTGATGACCAAGGATGGGAAAATCTATGGCGTACTTGCGGGCGTGCATCGCGGCAACAACCTCTGGTTCAATAAAAAGCTTCTCGAAAAGAACGGGATTACGGTGGGCGATAAGATGACCTTTGACGAGTTTTTCGCGGCTTGCGATAAACTCAAGGCGGCCGGTATCCCGGCGCTCGGAGTCGGAGATTCGGGGATCTGGGCTTCGGCTCAACTCTTCGAAAACACGCTCCTAGGCGTCGTCGGAGGCCAGGGATGGATGGATTTGTTCTCCGGCAAGATGAAGTGGGATGACCCAAAAGTGAAGGAAGCGATGAAGTACTTCGCCAAAATGCAGGACTATCTGAATCCGGATCACTCTGCATTGAGTTGGGACCAGGCCATCGGCGCCTTGATTGAAGGCAAAGTGGCCTTTAGCTCGATGGGTGATTGGGCGGACGGTGAATTCACCAAGGCCGGCAAAAAGGAGAATGTAGACTTCGGCTGGGTCAGCCATCCCGGAACCGACGGATCGTTCATCATTGTTGCGGATGGATTTACCCTTGCGAAAGGGGCGCCTCACAAAGACGCTACCATCGCGTGGCTGAAGAGCATTGGCAGTAAGGAGGCACAGGAGGCTTTCAACCCGTTGAAAGGCTCGATTCCAGCCCGGACCGATGTGGATAAGTCAAAGTTTGACAACTACCACCAATGGTCCATGAAGTCGTTTGCCAGCGACACACTCCTTCCCAGTTGCGTCCACGGCGAAGCCGCTCCGGCAGCGTTTCAGCAAGCGCTCAACGATGCGGTAACCGCGTTCATCGTGGACAAGAATATTGACAATTTCGCCAACGCCCTCGCGCAAGCGGCGAAAGAGTCGGAGGCCACCAACAAATAGGTGATCTGGCAGGCGGAAGCTGAGATTCCGCCTGCCCTGCCTCTTAGCAAAAACCACTGCGAACGTGACGTTCGTTGACGCCAAATTGATTCATGCCCACGGCCAACCTGCAAGTTCCCCGCTCCCGGCAAACGCAGGCTCAATCCAGGCGGAAAAGGATTTCCAGCGAGCGTATCCTGCCTCCATTGATTTTGGTGCCGTCCATGGCCGCCATTATCACCTTCGTTTACATCTTTATCCTGATTACGATTTGGGTCTCTTTGTCTCGATGGGGCACACTGCGAATCGACTGGCGTCCACGCGATCCCCTGTTTGAGGCCTATGCGCAGATGTTCGCGATGCCGCGCTGGCATGCCGATCTGCGGAACGTCTTCGTATTCACCGTGTTATTTCTCTCGGCTTCCATCGGATTCGGCCTTTTGCTCGCTCTTCTCCTTGATCGCCGTTTGCTGGGATTCACGCTCTTCCGAAATATTTTCCTCTTTCCTTACGCCTTATCTTTCATTGTGACAGGCATTGCCTGGCGATGGATCTTCAACCCGGAGACCGGCATCAATCTTCTGTTCGATGGTTTAGGCATTAACAAATGGCTGGTTTCAATAGGTGGAGCGCCGTTCAAGCCAGGATGGACGACCGATCCAGCCGTGCTGTTTTCAATTAACGATGCTCTTGGGCATGTTTTTCCCGGGGTGCACAATATTAGCGTTCATCTCGGAATTCCGATGGCCATGATTCCAGTCGTCGTCGCCGCGTCGTGGCAGTTGACCGGGTTTGCCATGTCGATGTATATCGCGGGCTTGGCCACCGTTCCAAACGAACTCCGGGAAGCGGCGCGGATCGACGGAGCGACTGAGTTCCAGGTTTACACGAAGGTCGTTCTCCCGTTGCTTCGCCCCGTCACCGTCAGCACGGCCATTATTCTCGGACATGTTTCCTTGAAGATTTTTGACCTGATCTTTGCCATGACGGGTGTCGGACCCGGCTTCGCGACAGACGTCCCGGGTATTTTTGTCTTCGACATGACATTCAAAGCCACCAGATACAATCTGGGTGCCGCTGCCTCCATCGTGATGCTGCTGCTCGTTGCCCTCGTCATCGTGCCGTATCTCTGGCGGAATTTGAGGAAGAACTAACAATGCAAGCCTCCTTCGTTAACTTTCGTCAGTCTTTGCCGCGGACCATTTGGGATTGGCTGATCCTGATCTTTCTCCTGTTCTGCGCGCTCTTTTTTCTCATGCCGATCTACGTGATGGTCGTGACCGGGCTTAAACAGGCCGAGAACGTCAGTCTTTCGACGATGTGGCATCTGCCGGTCCACCTCTCCGGAGGGGGCTTTTATGAAGCGTGGCGCCGTCTCTATCCGAACATGGGAAACAGCCTTCAGCTAACGATCCCGGCGACCATCCTCTCTTCCATCCTGGGAGCTATCAACGGATACATTTTTGCGAAATGGAAGTTTCGGGGCGCGAACACGTTGTTTGCGGTCCTGGTCTTTGGAATGTTCATCCCGTACCAGAGTATCTTGATTCCTCTGATCCAGTTTCTTGAACAGATCAAGTTGTACGGAACTATTGGGGGACTCATTCTGGTCCACGTCATCTACGGTCTGCCCATCTGCTCTCTGATATTTCGAAATTTTTTCGCAGGTATTCCGGACGAACTTATCGAAGCGGCACGGCTAGACGGGGCCGGCGTTATCCGGATCTTCCTGCTTGTCATGTTGCCGTTGGCCTTGCCCGCGTTTGTGGTGGTCGGTATCTTTCAATTCACCAACATCTGGAACGACTTCCTGTTTGGCGTGACCATTTTGCCGAATCCGAGCGCGCAACCGGTCACTGTCGCCCTCAACAATCTTTCCGGCTCCTTCTCGGTCGACTGGAATGTCGTCATGGCCGGAGCGGTCATTGTCGCCTTGCCGACCGCACTGATCTACATCTTGCTCGGCAGGTTCTTTGTCCGCGGTCTGCTGGCAGGATCGGTGAAAGGTTAAAGGCGTTCGGCGTTCGGGCTGCGATTGACGTTTACCGTTCGGCGGCGAAGCTTCTCGCTTTGTCTTCTTCAAAACCGAACAAAACGAGACGGAACCCGACTGCGCCCCCCGAACGGTGAACGGCGAACGGCGAACGGTGAACGGTGAACGCCTACTCAATCTGTCGCAAATCCAGGTGCCGCTGCAATTCGTTGACGATATCGGCGAGATGAAACCGGGTCTGCAACCAGCCGACGATCGGCAAGAGCACGAGAATTCCGGTGAGCAGATTTAAGAGGACAATTCCTGCCAGCAGATCGCTCCCGGAACGAGCCGGGTCGTGGCTGATGTTGTACGGATAGCTGAATACCGTCCAGGTGGCGATGAGGCCGGAGGCGCCAAGCAGGACCAGGACCCAGAGGATTTTGATCAGAATAGGAGTCCCTCCCGTCAGCTCGATCCGGCTCCCTGAGTTGTCGCCGGTCACGTTGCCATTGAGGTAAGGCTTGAACCATTGGCCGGGCGTTAGCCACCAGAGAATCCAGTGGATTCCCACTCGACGATGGAGGGTGAATCGGCGCGTGTTGAATCGGCCAATCACTGGACGTCCGCCGGTAAACTGCGTCGGACTGTCAGGATCGATTTCTTCCTCGTCCACGAAACTCTTCAATTTCGTCAAGAATTCGTCCGGTTGGAGAGAAGATGAGAAGAATTTCAACATACTCTGCAGATCATTGTTCTATATCGATTTCCCGGATTGTCCCTTCGTGTCAAGGCAGTTCTGATCTCTCGGCGTCTTCTCTAAAATGACTGTTTGCCAGTTTCAAATCGGCGCCTGCTCCCCGTTCAGACGCCGCATCATCTACGATGTTGCCGCACTCAAGGCGGCCTGGAGTTTGGCTTCGTCCTCGTGCGAAAGCGATGTCTTCAAGATCTTGCCTCCTGTTCCCTTCAGCTCTTCCAGCACCTTGTCCGGGGTGGCCTTTCTAACCAGGACAAAAAGGGATGAGGTGCCGGGAGTCATCGTGTCCGCCAACTCCTTCATGAAATTATCGTTGATCCCCACATCGGTGAGCGCGCCGGAAGCCGCTCCCGCCGCGGCGCCCATCGCCATACCGATGAGCGGATTCAGGAAGATCAGGCCAATGAGCGATCCCCAGAAGCCGCCGCTGACCGCACCGACTGCCGTCAAGTTAACAGCTTGGTGCAATTTGATCTTGCCCTGCTCGTCCTTGACGACGACAACCGCGTCTTCTAGATCCAGCAAGTATTCACTCTGCAGCTTCCGCAGCTTAAGGCGGACCTCTTCCGCCTTAAATGGGTTATCGTAGCCCACCACAACTAACGTGCTCATATTGGTCTTATTCTCTCTTTGTTTGTTTTGTTTCTCAATCCGGCGGCAAGGGAGGGTTCCAAATCTCGTGGGTGGAGGCAACCGAAAAGTAGCTTCATCGGACGGTACCCGGCTGATTTTCAAGGCCTGGATGCTGCAGGAAAGGTCCGTCGTTTCCCGGGCCCGCTTGAACGCCGCCAATATCGAACGATCCGGGTGAAGCGGTCCGACGGCCGGATTGATGGGCTGATCATCGTCAAGGTGATGTTATCGCCTCAATCCCGCAGGGGACGCCGGTGTGCCTGCCCTTGGTCAGGCGGGAGTTGACAGCTCCGAGGGCAAATAAAGATAGAACATAAAAAATTAACGTAATTTGCGGTTGCTAATGGGCTCTCGTCAGCAACTGGCGAAAAGCTTTGATTTTTGCTCTGTTGATCTGCCCATGCGCGGAGGCTGCTTTTGCGGACGGAACGGGTTCCTTGGACAGTTTCGTCGGTCCGCTCAAGAACGGTCTCAATCTCATCATGGTTTTCGGCTTTATCGCCGGATGCGTGATGGTGATGTCGGGCTTTCTCAACGCGAAACGAGACGAAAATTGGAAAATGACGGTCATCTACGGCATCGGGGTAGCCGGTGCCGTAGCTCTAACGAAGGCCTTGTTTGCCATGTTCGGCGGTGCCGCAAGCAGTGCGGTCACTGGCTTCTAAGCACTCTCAAAGCGAATTTGAGTGTAATTCTTCCGTTGCTCCTGCGCGTCGCCGTTCACTTTCGCGGACCGCCTCAGTCAAGTCCGCAGCCGGACGAATCTCGAACGGGCCCGCTTTCACACCGGGATGTTTCGACATTAATTGGATTGCGTGGTTCAGGTCCTTGGCTTCGAGGACAAGGATTCCGCCCAACTGCTCTTTTGTCTCGGCATAAGGGCCATCGGTGATGGACGCCTTGCCGCTCTGCCATCGCAGCGTGACGGCGCTCCGGGGGCTTTGCAGCGCTTGACCACCGGCAAAGTGACCGTTCTTTCGGAGCACGTCGTCGTAGGTAAAGCACTCATCCATCATGGCGTTGCGCTCGTTTTCGGACATCGTCTCCCACTTCTTCTCTTCGATGTATCCAAGGCAAATGTATTTCATATTTCTCTCCTGATTGGCGGCGGTACGGGACTTCTTTCCTGGTTCGGTGGAATTGTTTCTTTCACCACCTAGTCGATCGGGGAAGGCGAAAATCGACAATGAACCTCCATCTCAGTTTAGTGCAGCCAATCGCCGTTCCAAAAACCGCCGTTCCGGCTCCTGACTAACCAGAGTGAGGGCCATTTCGTAGGAAGTTCGAGCGTCGTCCGCTTTCCCCAGTCGCCGGCACAAGTCGGCCCGCGCCGCGTGCGCCAAGTGGTAATCGGTTAGGTCGCCGCGGGCGAGGATGGCGTCAATCAGCGCTAGACCCGCGTCGGGGCCGTCGCGCATCGCCACGGCCACCGCGCGATTCAATTCCACCACCGGGGACGGTTCCACCCGCATCAGCACTTCGTACAGTCCGGCCACCTGCGCCCAGTCCGTAGCCGCCACGTCGGTCGCGTCGGCGTGCACGGACGCAATCGCCGCCTGAAGCGTGTATGGACCAAATCGACGCGACGCCAGCGCCTTGGCCACCAAGGCCTTTCCTTCCGCGATCAGATCGCGATTCCAGAGCGAGCGGTCCTGGTCTTCGAGCAAAATCAGGTCGCCCGTCCGCGAGGTCCGCGCGTTGCGACGCGATTCCTGTAGCAGCATCAACGCAAGGAGTCCGATCACCTCCGGCTCCGGTAACAGCTCGGCCAGCAGCCGCCCCAACCGGATCGCTTCGCCCGAAAGATCGGACCGCGTCAGTGAATCACCCGACGAGGCAGAGTATCCCTCGTTGAACACGAGGTAAATCACCTGGAGCACCGTGTCCAAGCGGTCCGGCAGTTCGCCCGGCGACGGCACCTGGTAAGGAATCCGGGCATCACGGATCTTCGCTTTGGCGCGCACGATGCGCTGAGCCAACGTGGAGGGAACGGTGAGGAAAGCGCGGCCGATCTCCTCGGTCGTCAGGCCGCACAGCTCCCGCAGCGTCAGGGCCACGCGAGCTTCAGGCAACAGCGCTGGATGACAGCAGGTGAAGATCAGCCGCAGCCGGTCGTCCTCGATGGTCTCGTCATCGAAGGTCCCGGCGTCGCTCGCCTGGGCTTCGATTTGCTCCGCGACGGCCGCCTGCGACGTATCGAACCGGGCGAGCCGTCGTTTCGCGTCGATGGCCTTGAACCGGCCCGCCGAAACGAGCCACGCGCGTGGATTCGCGGGCAACCCCTCCTTCGGCCATTGCTCGAGCGCCGCACGGAAGGCATCGTGCAGCGCGTCCTCAGCCAGCTCGAAGTCGCCAAGCAGCCGGATCAGGGTCGCCAGGATCCGCCGCGACTCCAAGCGGTAAACGGTATCCACTTTCTCCCGCACTTGTTCAGCGGTCTGCTCAGTCATGACGAAAGCACCATCCCACGGGTGGCCATGGTGTTCCAATCGCGGATTTCCATTGTCACCTCGAGTTGCCACCTGCGCTACCTTCTCCGCACTCCGCCTACGGAATATATGACCCAGCGAGAATCTCGGAAGACGGGTAAGTCCAAAAGGTTACTTTGGTTTATACTCGCGCTCGGAACGTCGCAAGCGATGCCCACAACGCCAAAATCTGTCTAAAGAATCAAGTAAGTCATAAGTAAACGGATGACCCCGAGTATGGTCTTCGACACGCTGATTCCAACGATCGCCTCCGATTTGGTCCCGCCACGCCCCGAACGCAGCGAACCTCCCGCTCGAAAACGGTCTTCACCCCATGAGCAATGAACGACAAACAGCCCACTCGGGCCATCAAGAAACCTCCTTTCGGAGGATTGCCGGGTGCTCTTCGCCGTGCTTCGCTAGAACATGAGCACACCTGCAAAAACTTTCAAAATTGGCGGCGATCTGGAAGTAAATCGGCTTGGATTTGGAGCGATGCGACTGACTGGCAAGGGCATTTGGGGTGAGCCCAAAGATGTCGGC
>Ga0210387_10004244_pt1 | contig 10986 bp, 8 predicted proteins | sample IncBWC7OmetaG_FD_160108 | JGI IMG/M metagenome (GOLD analysis project Ga0210387, IMG submission 160108) | Forest soil microbial communities from Barre Woods Harvard Forest LTER site, Petersham, Massachusetts, United States - Inc-BW-C-7-O ... | reverse complement strand
CCAGAGTTCGTGTGCTTGCTTTGTTGTTCAGTGTTTTGTTGATTGCAAGTTTTAGTCCCGCGCAAACTGCTCCCACCGCCACAGGTGAAACCCTGATGCTCAATCTGCCGCGGCAGAGCCAGCATGCGGTGATCACCCAGCGTATCGGCATCACCGACATTACTGTGAACTATCACCGGCCGCTGGCCAATGGACGGCAGATCTGGGGCAAGCTGGCGCCTTACGGACAGGTGTGGCGCGCGGGCGCGAATGAGAATACGACCATCACGTTCAGCGATCCGGTCACCATTGAAGGCCAGGCGCTCGATAAGGGGACGTATGGGCTGCACATGATCCCGGGCGAGAATCAGTGGACCGTGATTTTCTCGAAGAACTCCACTTCGTGGGGCGCGTTCAGCTACAAGCAGGAAGAAGACGCGCTGCGGGTCAACGTGAAGCCGCAGACGGCGGAGGCGCACGACGCGCTGGCCTATGACTTCGATGATCTCAAGGCGGACTCGGCCGTCGTGACCATGCGGTGGGACAAGATTGCGGTGCCGTTCAAAGTGCAGGTCAACGTCAACGAAATTGTGACGGCCGGCATTCACAAGCAACTGTATGGGCTGAATCAATATTACTGGGAAGGCTGGGACGACGCGGCGGGCTACTTCCTGGCCAACAAGATTAATCTCGATGAAGCGCTCAAGGACGAAGATCTGTCGATTCAGGCCGAGGAACGCTACGACAACGTCATGAACAAGGCGAAGATCCTGGACGCGCTGGGACGCAAGCCGGATGCGGAAGTCGCGCGCAACAAGGCTTTGAATCTGGCCAGCCCGCTGCAGCTTTATTTTTACGGGAGGCAGCTTCAGACCGAGAAGAAGGCGGACGAGGCTTTCGCGCTGTATCGTTCGAACGCCAAGAAGTTTCCTGACTATTGGACTTCGCACATGGGCATGGCGAGGGTCTACAGCTCGCAGGGAGATTTCGACAACGCAGTGAAGGAAGTGAAACTGTCCCTGGCCGGAGCGCCCGATTCCAACAAGGCGAATCTGGAGGGCTATGTGAAGCGGCTGCAGGCGAAGGAGGACATCAACCGGTAGGTTGTGTGGGACGGGCACTCCTGCCCGCCAGCCGCTGAGACGAATGTCGTTCTTTCCAGCACGGAAACCAAGAGCAGGCAGGGATGCTTCGACTGCGAAGGGGCAGCGCTTTTGCGCTGCCCCTTCTTCGCTCAGCATGACAAGAGTTCCTGCTCTGGCCTACCAGACTCGGCAGGCGTTAGCTCGCACCATTTTTTGTCCGGCTTTGCAGCCGAAGGCCTGCTGGAATTCCGGCATGTTTGAGATCACGTTGTCGATGCGGAATACCGGCATGGAGTGCGGGTCGGTGGTTACGATCAGGCGGGTAATCTCCGGACGCACGTTGGCACACCACGAGTAGGCGTTCGACAGGAAGAAACGCTGGCGGTAAGTCCAGCCGTCAGGGCCTTTGTCGTCGAGCGATTTGCCCTGCTGCTTGAGTGAGGCTTCGAGCGCGTTCATGGCCAGGTGGATGCCGCCATTGTCAGCGGTATCTTCGCCCTGAGTGAGCAGGCCGTTCTGCTTGACTCCGGGACCGGCAGCGGGCACATCCTGGGTGTACTCGTCGGAAATGCACTTGCCGCGTTCGTCGTATTGCTTGGCGTCTTCCGCGGTCCACCAGTCCCGCAGATTCCCCTGCGCGTCAAACTTGCGGCCCTGGTCGTCGAAGCCGTGAATGATCTCGTGTCCAATGACCATGCCGATGGCGCCATAGTTGACCGAGTCATCCATGGTGGGATCGAAGAACGGAGGCTGCAGAATTCCGGCGGGGAAGTTAATCGTGTTTAACTGCGGATCATAATAGGCGTTAATCGTCGGCGGAGTCATGGTCCACTCGCCGCGGTCAACCGGCTTGCCCACCTCGGCCACCCAGCGCTCGAACTCAAACGACGTAGCTTGGGCAACGTTGATCAGATAGTTGTCCCGGGTAATCGTTACGCTTGAGTAATCGTGCCAGTGCGAGGGATAACCGATCTTATCCTCGATGCCTTTCAGTTTGGTGATGGCCTGGGTTTTGGTTTCCGGGGACATCCAGGCGAGACTCTGTACGTCGGTACTGAGAGCCGCTTCGATCGCGTGCACCATCTCAATGGTGCGGGCTCTGCTGGCAGGCGGGAAGGCCTTGTCTACATAAGCCTGGCCCAGTGCATCGCCGAGATCGCGGTCGGCTGCGGTTACACACCGGCGCCAGCGCGGCCGCTGTTGTTCGGCGCCGGCCAGGGTGTGCGAGAAGAAATCAAAATTCTCGTCGACGACAGCTTTGCTTAGCAGCGGCGCGGCGCGGTGAATTGCCTGCCAGCGCATATACGCCTTCCAATGATCGAGCGGATGATCCTGAATCAGCTTTTCTTCGCCGCGAAAGAAAGCGGGCGAAGTGACGATGTAGTGTTCGCTGGTGGGAGCCTTTACCGCTTTCAGATAAGCGTCCCAATCAATGGAGGGCTCGAGTTCGCGAACCTGCGCCAGAGTCATCTTATTGTTGATGTTTTTTGGATCGCGGCGCGTGACGTTGTCCATTTCCACCTGAGCCAGTCCGGTTTCGATTTCGATCACCGTGCCGGCATCGGCGTCGGCCTGGGCTGCCGATTCTCCTGCCAGGACAAACATCTTCTGCACGTGCGCGTGATACTTCTTGAGCAAGTCCTTCGACTTGTCGTCAGTCTTGATGTAGTAGTCGCGGTTGGGCAGACTCAGACCGCCCTGGTCAAACTGGGCGACCACGATCGACGCATTGTCATAGTCCTGTTGTCCGTTGAGCCCGAAAAATGGCGCGCTCGTCTCGTTATCGCCGGGCTGCCATGCGCCGGGGAAAAGATGATGCAGACGGGCGATTTCGAGGGTGAGGTCCTTCTTGGATTTCAGCGCGGCGATGCGATCCAGTTCTGGCTGCAGGGGCTTCAGGCCGGCGGCGTCGATGCTGCTTTCGTCCATGCAGGCGGCCCAGTAGTCGCCGATCTTCTGATGCACGGCGTCGCGGCTGGAAGCATTGCCGCTGGCGGCTTCCAGCGTTTCGCGCAAGAGATTCTCGTTCCACAGTTGCAGGCTGCTGCCCGTAGTCCAATACACCTGATCGGGCGGAATCGGGTTCGATGTGATCCATTTGTTGCAGGCGTATTTGTAGAAGTCATCGCAGGGATCGAGCGTCTTGTCGACCAGGTTGGGATCGAAGCGTTCCAGTTTCGCGCCGGGAGCGTCGGCGCCGCCGGCAGTGAGGGTGGAGTTGGTGGGCATGGCCTGCGTCGACAAAGTTTGGGCAGACAAAACCTGAGTGGACAGAGCGGCACACAACGTCAGGCTCAAGGCGAACGAGGCCGTAAACCGGGAGATGGACATAGATCCTCTTCTGGGGAGACTTAGGTTGGGGAAAGTGGTGGAGATTCGATCGAACAAACTGGGACGGTGCAAGGTGCGCATATTAGGAGGAGCGGGCTCCGTGAAAGGGTTGAATACCTGCTCCAACCCGACCAGACACCATACTACAGACGCGTAGCGTAACGTGAGGTTAGCCGCGAATTGTCACGAATCTGTGACATGATAGAGGAATGAAGAAACAAGCATCGGATCAACAATTCCACGACCGCCGCTATCAGGAGCGCAAACGCGCGGAAGCGGCCAAGCAGCTTCCAAAGAAGAAAGCCGCGGGCAGTGAGGCGGTTGCTGTTCCTGCCAAAGAGACAACGAAGGCATAAGAAATTTCAGATTTCAGATTGTAGATTTCAGATTTGCGATCGCTGGTGCGCTTGCGCGGGCGAAGGCTTTCAATCTGCAATCTGAACTCAACAATCTCAAATTGTCTTCCTACCCCGTGTTATGTAGGCCGGCGGCGATGCCGTTGATGGTGGCGCCGAGCGGATACTCCAGATCCGAACTCTGTTCTCCGCTCTGCTTGCGCCGCAACAGTTCCACCTGAATCAGGCTCATGGGATCGACGTAGGGATTTCTCAGGCGGATGGACCGCGCCAGCACACGATTACGTCCCAGCAATTCGCGCTGGCCGGTCACGCGGAGAATCATGCGCCGCGAGCGCAGGAATTCTTCTTCCAGCATGGAGAAAACTTTCTTTCTCAACGCCGCATTCTTGACCAAACCGGAATAAACGCTGGCGATGCCGAGATCGGCCTTGGCCATGCCCAATTCGACGTTGCGAATTAACTCCGCAAAGACAGGAAAATTCTTCGTGATCTGCCGCAGAAGCTGTTCGTGGCCGGGGCCGCTTTTCGCAAAGTGCTCGAGAGCGTGGCCGATGCCGAACCAGGCGGGCACGGCATGCCGGCTCTGCATCCAGCCAAAGACCCACGGAATGGCGCGGAGATCTTCAAGCCGGCGGCCCTTGGTGCGACGCGAAGGCCGCGAACCGATGCGCGCCGTATCGAGTTCATTTACCGGCGTTGCCTGCTCAAAATATTCGAGCACGTCAGGACTGTCGGCGATCTCGCGGCGGTAAACCCGGTACGCCTCCTGCGACATTTGCTCGACCGCTTCCTCCCACGCGGCGGGAATCTGCGATTGCTCTGCTCCGGGGCGGATGAGCGCTTCCAGACTCGCCGCGATCATCAATTCCAGATTCCACTCCGCCAGCACGGGGTCGGCATATTTCCAGTTGAGAACTTCGCCCTGTTCGGTGATGCGAATCTGGCCGGAGAAACTTCCTGGCGGCTGCGCGAGGATGGCCGCATGGGTTGGCCCACCGCCGCGGCCCACGGTGCCGCCGCGTCCGTGAAACAGGCGCAATTTCACGCCACTCTCTTGCGACGCCGCATGCAGTTCGCGATGAGCCTTATAAAGTTCCCAGGTGCTGGTGAGCATGCCGCCGTCTTTGTTGGAGTCGGAGTAGCCCAGCATGACTTCCTGCCAGCGTCCCCAGGAATCGAGCAGAGGCCGGTACTCCGGATTGTTCCACAAGCGGCGCATCACACCGCCCGCGGTGCGTAGCGACTCGATCGATTCAAATAACGGCACAGGCATCAGTCCCGGATCGTCATTGGACCCCGCAACCTGCACTCCGCCAATTTTCGCCAGCCGAATCACCGACAGCACGTCCTGCTCCGTTTCCGCGCCGCTGATGATGTAGTGGCGAATGGAGTGCGCGGGATACATGTGTTTTAACTTGGCGATGGCGCGAAACGTTTCGAGCAGTTCCTTGCTCTCGGCGGAGTTCGTGCTGCGTTCCGGCGACGGCCCGATTTCGTCGATGACACGCGCATGCACGCGGGCATGCTGGCGGATGTCGAGCGTGTGCAGGTGAAAGCCGAACGTACGCAGCGTGCGTAACAGGGAATCGACGGCTTTGGCCAGCCGCTCTCCACGGTTGTTTTGCAGACTGTCGCGCACCAGCAGGAGATCGTTCTCAAATTCCGCGGCGCTGCGGTAAGCCGCGGGCGCGTCCACGGCTTCTCGGGTCTGCTGCAGCTTGTGAAAAACGTAAGAAAGGAAGCGGCGATAGCTTTCGGTTGTGTTGTGCGGGCCCCACGCCAGGTGCACGCCGGGGATGGTGCGCTCGTAGTTCTTCAGGCGGGCGAGTAATTCTTCCGAGACCGCAGTTTGCCGGCGGGAAGCGCTAAGGCGGTCGCTCAAAGACTCGACGTCGTAGAGATATTCGCGAAGAATCAGGCCGCGCGCCATCGCCAGCGCGTCATGAATGCAGTCTGGCTTTACCAGCGGATTGCCGTCGCGGTCGCCGCCGATCCACGAGCCAAACTGCACGAGGTTGGGTAACGCAGCTTCGTCGAGTTCAAGACCATAAACTTCGCGAAACGATTCCACAATCTCGGTATAAATTCTGGGCAGTGCATCGAAGAGAGATAACCGGAAGTAGCGCAGCCCCATGCGGATCTCGTCATCCACGGTCGGCTTGGCCATGCGAACTTCATCGGTCTGCCACAGCGAGGTGACTTCGGCGCGGATGTTGGTTTCGCAATCCTCCGCTTCTTCGTCAGTCAGCGGGAGGCGGTCGAGCCGCTCCAGTTGCTGCGCGATGCGCCTCCGCTTCAGCAGAACGGTCTGCCGCGCCACTTCAGTGGGGTGTGCAGTGAAGACCGGCGTGATCGTAATCTGGCGCAAGGCAGCGGCGGCGTCGTCGGCCGAAATGCCCGCCTCCTTCATCCGCGACAGAGTTCCGTGAAACGATCCGGGCAGCGCGGGATGTTCGCGATCCAGTTGGCCGGCGCGCCGCCGCCGCTTGCGATGGTTGGTCTCGGCCAGATTGGTGAGCTCGAAGTAAGTCGCGAACGCCTTGGTCACCTGGTAGGCGCGGGACAAGTCCATGCCCGAGACCAGTTCCTGCGCCTTGACCATGAGATCGGACGAGGGTGCCGGCGCTCGCTTCGCGGTCTCACGTTGCCCGGTTTCACGCCGGCCGGTTTCGCGATGCTCGATCAGAAGACGCCGGAGCGCTTCCACCGACTCGAATAATTCCGCCCCCGATTGTTCGACCAGCGTTTGTCCCAGCACCGCGCCCAGTGAGCGCACATCCCGGCGCAGAGGATTATCTTTCGCCGGTTCGTCGGAGCGCGCGGCAAGTTCCGCCAGACGCGCGTTCTGGTCGTCAGCCTTCCACAGCGCTTTAGGCTTGCTCGTGGGCATCAAAGTTAAGGATGAATGAAGGATAAATGACGCAGGGCGATACGCGGGACGAAAAGAGTGGATTCGCGGGGAAGCGAAGCAGTAACACGAAGAGGGCGACGCGCCGTCGTTATCTCGGCACTTTTATCTGGGCACTTCGAAGCGGTAGCCGATGCCACGCAGCGTCTTCAGGTATCGCGGATGGCGGGGGTCGGGCTCAATCTTTTCGCGTAGGCGGCGAATGTATACGTCGATTGACCGAGGAGTGACGAATGGGGTCTCTTTCCACACTGCATCGAGCAGTTGATCGCGCGACAGCACACGGCCGCGATGCGCAGCCAGGTATTCCAGCAGGCGGAACTCGCGCACCGTGGTGAGCACGTTGCGTCCCTGCACCTGCACGGTCATGGATGAGACATCGATTTCCAGTTCGCCCAACCGGAGTACCTCGCTGGCCACCGGCGCCTGACCCAGCCCGCGGAGAACACTGCGGATGCGCGCCACCAGTTCGCGTGGGCTGAAGGGCTTGGTGATGTAGTCATCTCCACCCAGTTCCAGTCCCTTGACGCGATCTGCCTCAGAAGTCTTCGCGGTGAGAAAAATGATGGGTGTCGCGGAGAGAACCGGCGTCTGGCGGATGTGACGGCAGAGTTCGAAGCCATCGGCGCCGGGCAGCATCACGTCGAGCAAAAACAGCGCCGGCATTTCGCGCAGGGCCTCGGTCAGCACGGAAGCGCCGCTGACGAAACTCTGCACCTCGAACCCCGCAGCCTGTAGATTGTGCGAGATGAGGCGTGCAATGTCCTCTTCGTCTTCCACGACAAAGATCACGGGACGGACCGATTCAGTCCGCCCGCCGGTCCCGGTTCGCTCGTAAGATTCGGCTGGCAGTTGCATGCTGTCGGTGCAGGTGCGCACGAAGTCCGAAACCCTTCTGAGGAGAAGAGCGTATGCATGACTCTATTGAGTTAATGTTGCTCGAATGTTGCCGGATTGTTAACGAACGATGAATTTGTAGGTAGTTCTCAGTTCCCAGTTATCAGTTGTCCTGGGGCGCTACCGGCCTTTTTGCCCACATCGGACAAATCCCTACTTCTGCAAAGAAAAGCCTTGCCATAACTGAAGATGCGGTTTTGCCTTTTACTGAGAACTGAGAACTGAGAACTGAGAACTGAGAACTGAGAACTGAGAACTGAGAACTGAGAACTGAGAACTGAGAACTGAGAACTGAGAACTGAGAACTGAGAACTGAGAACTGAGAACTTGAGAACTGCCTCCCGAGACCTGCCCTCAGTTTGCCGCTTTCTTTTTCGGCATATGCCGCAGGCTGCGGCCTTCGATCAGGCTGTAGAGATCTTCGGCAAGATTCGTCGTGTGATCCCCGGCGCGCTCCAGTGCCTGTGCCATGAGCAGGAGTTCAAAGTGCGAGGAGTCGCCCTGCGCCACGGTTTCGGCCAGATGTTTCTGGAACAGGCCGTGGCAGATGCGGTCGATTTCCTTGTCCATTTGCAGGACCTTGCGTGCGCATTCGAGATCGAGGGTGGAAAATCCGGTATGAATCAAGTCGAGCATTTCGCGGAGCACTTGCGACATTTCGACCAGCTGCCGCACATCGGATGCCGGAATCTTCGAGGTTCTGGCTTGCGCCCGCATGGCCACGCTCATCACGAGGTCGCCGATGCGCTCCAGATCGGTGGTCGATTTCAGGCTGGAAAGTAACTGGCGCGCGCGCGCTTCATTTACGCGCGTGATCGCCGCCGGCAGGCGCTCGTCGATTTGCCGCTCGATCAGGTCGAGTTCCTTTTCGCAATCCTTGATGGCGAGGAATGCCATGCGCGAAGAACTGGTGAGCAGATCGCGGACGTTAAACGCCGCATCGCGCGCAATAAGACATGCCTTCAGCGCGAGCTGGGCCAGATCGTCGGCGCCACCCGCTTTTCCGTCCGCCGCAGAGTTCGTGGCTTTGGCGGGACGCGGCCGGGAATCCGTTTCGGCAATCGATTCGTTTTGAAGTGGCAGTTTTCGCGGCATGGAGATCAGGGTTGGACTCGTCTGCGGAATCTCGAAGAGTCCAAGCAAGCAGTCTAATCCTGAAATGTGAAAGGATGGTTACAGCGTTGCCGGTCGCAATGCTACCGATTACAGTGGAAAAGCCGCTGGAGGTCTGGCGGCGAAGGACGGTTTCGTGAATCTTGCTGATTATCTGCGCCGCCAGTTCGCCTACGATGAGTGGGCCAACCGCGAAGTTCTCGCCTCGATTCGCGCCGCGGGCCTGGAGAATGATCGCTCGCTGCAACTCATGGCGCATATTCTGGCCGCCGAACGCGTATGGCTCGAACGCCTCAAGCAGGTACCGCAAAGCGTTCCGGTATGGCCCAAGCCAGATATGTCGCAGTGCGAGGCGGAAGCCGCCGAACTAGGCGGTCAATGGCTGGAGTTTCTCGATCTCATCACCGCGGGCGATGTCTCCCAATCGATCTCCTACAAAAACAGCAAGGGCGAGGAGTGGTCGAACACCATCGTCGACGTACTCACTCATGTGGTGATGCACTCGGCCTATCATCGCGGGCAGATTGCCACCCACATGCGTTCGATCGGCCAGACGCCTGCTTATACCGACTTCATACACGGGGTGCGCCAAGGACTGTTCAAGTAGTTTGGCGGCCGGCGGGAGGAACTGCAATGGAGGGGCGGCGGCTCTACGCAGCGACCGGGCTCTTTGTTGTAGCCGTGGGAATTTTGCTTTGGTTTCTGGCGACCTGGCGTGGCCCATGGAACGCCCAGCGATATGCGGGAACAGGATTAGCGATGTTCGGCGTCAGCATGGTGGCGCTGGCACGGTATCAGCTCGGCAGAGCGTTTTCGGTTCGGGCCGAAGCTCACCATCTGGTTACGTCGGGACTCTATTCGAAGATTCGCAATCCCATTTATGTGTTCGGCATGGTGATGCTTGCAGGTGTAATCCTGGTGCTGCAGCGACCGGAGGGCTGGCTTGTGTTTGCTTCCGGAGTGATTGCTCAGATCGTCCGCGCCCGGCGCGAAGCGCGGGTGTTGGAAGCGGCTTTCGGCGATGAGTACCGCGAGTACCGGAGCAAGACCTGGTTCTGAAGCTGGTTCTAAGAGCTGCTTGTGACTCCGCCCTTTGCCCTTGCGCACCCGAAGACGTAATATCACACCAATGAGAAAACTGTCGGTCGTCCTTCTCCCTGTGCTGGGTGCGGCATTTCTGCTGGCGTTGGAGCAACCGAAGATTGCTCCCATGCCCGGCGCGGTTTCAAGCAATGCGGTCGCGTCGCTGAAAAACGGGCTGGAAGTGTATTCGCTGATGGGTATCGGGCCCAAGAAAAACTGGGATGACGTGACGAACCAGGTGTATGTCTTCCATCTGGCGTCGAACAAGTGGAGCGACGGTCGACCTGTGCCGGGAGTTGCCGGACGCCTGGGCGCTTCAGCGGTAGGCGCCAAAGGCCACGTTTTTCTTTTTGGCGGATATGTTATCGACGGGCAGGGAACTGAGCTCACGGTGCCCGACGTCAACGCCTACATTCCAGAGAATCGCCGCTGGTACCGTGCGGCCGACATTCCGGTGCCGGTCGATAACGCGGTGATCGGACTGAATCACGATCGTTACATCTATCTGATCGGCGGGCACTCGAAGAGCGGCCCCGTCAATAACGTGCAGGTTTACGACATCGAAAAAGATGCCTGGACCCAGGCGACTGCGTTTCCAGGAACGCCGGTCTATGGCCACGCCGGCGGATTGGCCGACGACACGATCGTCTTCGTCGACGGCGCGAAGAAAAATCCCACAGCCGGTGGCCCCGACGTTGCCTCGGACGAATGCTGGATGGGCAAGATCGACCACAAGGATCCCGACAAGATTGAATGGAGCAAGCTACCGACGCATCCGGGAACGGCGCGATTCGCCATCATCGCGGGCGCGGGGGAACGAGACCACCGGTTCCTGTTTTCGGGGGGGACGGCAAAGCCGCATGACTTCAAGGGCTTCGACTCCGACGGAAAACTCGCGGAAGTGTCGACCGTTACTTTCGCCTTTGATCTGCATGGCAACCGATGGGAGTCCCTTACTCAGGAAACCTTCGACGAGCGCACCGACAGCCGCGGAATTCTCTTCACGCCTATCGGGCCGATGATCATCGGCGGGTTGGTGAAGAACGGAGCGGTCACGGCTCGGGCTGTGATCGTGCCCAAGAAATAATCTGTGAGTGAATAAGGAAAACTGGGGCGGGAGGAACGGTATCGAACCGTCATCTCCGGGATGGAGCCCCGGCGCATTGCCGTGGTTATGCTACTCCCGCACCGGCGTGGCTGATCAACGCCGAACCAAGCTATTGCATGACGC
>Ga0210387_10004241_pt1 | contig 10992 bp, 14 predicted proteins | sample IncBWC7OmetaG_FD_160108 | JGI IMG/M metagenome (GOLD analysis project Ga0210387, IMG submission 160108) | Forest soil microbial communities from Barre Woods Harvard Forest LTER site, Petersham, Massachusetts, United States - Inc-BW-C-7-O ... | reverse complement strand
TCAACACTGGGCCCTCCCGGTGCCCGTTTCAGCTCGGGCAAAATCCCTGCAAATTCACCAGAATGTACCTCTCCGGAATCTCTCGTGCATAGCCCATACACAGCACACCCCACTGAGGATCACCCAAGCGATATATTTCTGTACAGCAATTACAACGTGTGTCTCTTATTTTGTTGCGCATTCCTCTTTCCTTTTTCAACACCTTCTACAGTTCACCGACGTGAAGCGCGAGCTCGAAGTATTTTCCCCACTTCCTGACACCGATTTCACTATTGAGGACCGTTCTTCGGCCATGACGGGAAACACATTTCCCCCAGGCCTCCGCTTTCCCACTGGGGCAATCTTGGGCACCCACTTAATTATTGCCGGCACCTACCTCGCGCACAGTTACCAATCTTTCTCGATATGGGTGCTTGACCTCGTCGCCATGACTTGGTCTAGGATTGACCCCGGAAAGGCGGTAGAAGCCGGTTCTTGGTTCCGTGGTTGTCTGTGGGCTGAAACCAACAAATTCCTCGTATTCGGAAATCGTAACGGGAACCTTGTTGATGACTACAATCGCCGTCTCCTCAGCTGGGACCACGTTGCAGTGGTTGATCTGGAGGCCTTTGGGATCTACCAACCACCCCCACTCCTGTTGGATATTCCTATGCAAGAGCTTGGCCTTGCTGCTCTCGAGGAACGTGTCTTGGCCGACTTCGCGATTGTTTGTGATGACGGGCGAAAGATCAGTTGCTCCCGTAAAACTCTTGAAGAACGCTGGCCATGGTTCCAGGAACAGCGGATGAGATTTTTACGGAATGCAAAAACGGCACTTGAAACGTTGCCCACGTCGACCATGCATGTTCCGCTCCCGGAGCTTCCGGGGATAGTTGAAAAATCTCGACCTGATCCCAGACTCACCCCCCGCTACCTGTATCTTTCGGAGCCGTACCCTATCACTCTGGCATTGCTGCAGTACTTCTATTCACTTGCGTTACTGACGCCGTTGCAGCAGGCTCCAGCGGTCTTGAGTCAGCTTTTGGTGCTATCGGCGACCTATCAGATCCCTCATTTAGAATCATTAGTGAAGCATGCAATGCATCGTGCGCTTTCAAATTCGACTTCTGTAGGTGTATATGAGGTTGCCACTCTTTGTAGCGCTCGGAGTTTGCAGATCCGGTAAGTCACCTCTTTCATCTATATCAGTTGGGTTTATTAAACGTTCTGACTGCATAGCGCTCTTAAAACGGTCATGGTAAATCTTTTGCTTGACCATAGCGATCTGACCCCCGCTGATTTTTTTTCGCGCAGTCCTACACACAAAAACGTCCATCCCGTTCCCGACAAGGCCGAGAGAACGGCAGCGGGGGTCGACCTTCGGATGGGGGCGGGGGCGGGCGTCCATCGACTAGTGATGGTGGACCTGGTGAATCGAAATTCTCTTCCCGGCCCCGAGGGACTTCGGACGCCAAGTGGCGAAACGCGACAGACAGCAGTTCGGGGTATCCTACAAATTATAGTGAGTCCTATAGACTCTTCGATCAAGTCACCACTAACGTGATTTTCTCCAGATCATCGGGGCAATACGGAGGGACGTTCGGATGCCCTCTTAACTCCAGTAAACGAAGTCCCTACGCCTCCTGATGATCAGGTTCCCCCCCTTCCATTTTTTGTCCCGAAGAGATCAAACCGCCACAGTAATCTAAGTGTGCTTTCTGCGATGACAGAACTCTTACCGCCAATGCTATTCGATACGGGTGATCGTTTCGGCCAACTGGAGGACGCTGACACAATGACCGACCCCGACCATGACTCGTTAATCGAGCGCTACCCCCATCACCACGATTTTGATAGCGTAGTGGAAAAGTTGAGTTTTGCAAACGAGGTCTCCTACCCTCCCTTGTCTCCCTCGTCTACTGCGACATCCACTTCCTCGGAATCTGAATTCGACCCGTCGTCAGACGACCATCTTGATTGCGTTTACCCTCCTCACTCTCCTAAACATACCGCCAAGTACACTGCCTTCCATCTTCCTCGGTACCGTCGTCCCCGACGTATCTCTACTGGCGCTAGCGATAGTGATGTTCCATCATTAACGTCGTCCGCTTCCTACAGCTCACTTTCAAGCATCAGTCATTCCAATCAGTGTCCCAGCCCTCCGATTACTCCCGTCTCACATAGTGGATCTCACTGCGCCATCATCGAGGAACAACTTCCCGGTGACTACGAGATATCTCGCCAGCTGCATATGGGTTCTTCGGAAAACCTTAGTACTGTCACCATTGTACCGAGAGATACTCCAGAAGGGGAATCGCGATCCATCGCAAAGTCTTACGCCCAATTGTCGCCTTCGAAAACCAGAAGTCGGTCGTGCTCTCCACGCCGTTCTACAATCTCCAATTCAAGTACTATTACCCCCCAGCCTAGTGCACAGAGGTCGGTGACAAACCACCACGAAGGCAGCATTATATCGTTTTCGCATTTCTTGTCGAAGTCCAAGAAGGTCGGGAGAGTTTCAAAAACTCGTAGGTCAGAGAGAATGGCAATGGAGATCTCCACGAATCCACACACAGATCTCTCCCTCAATGCCAAAACGGTCAAGGCTGAAGAGAAGAGGAGGAAGGGGGTGGAAGCCCGAGCACAGACGGAGAAGCTCGCACATGATCTAATCCTAGCGACGCTGGCGCTAGACCCGATTTCAGGTATTGAATATGGAATGGCTAATTTGAAATGAAGACTGTTACTTGTGGCATAACCTTTATTTACGAAATATCATTAAGTCCCAAATATCTCATGTAGAGCTCTTGTTAATAATTCACGTTTATCTACTATGCATATACCTAGGCCATTCTACTGACGTATTTCAAGGAATTCCCACTGTGTGTATCTGGTACTGGTGTATGATTGATCCCGTGATGCCTGGACAGGAATCCATAGCTGGAGAAGTCAACTATGAATCCAACAATAGACAGTGGCCGTGGAATCTTCTGATTCACCTCAGTGTATCAACAGTGTCGTGGGCGCCAGGGGTTGAAGGTGGTGCTAGTTCGTTTGCTGTCCGGGATATATAGAAGGTAAATGGAACGACGGAAGTGGCCGAGGCGCTTATTATCGATGAATCACTAACATCATCGGGTGCATCCAAATGAGAGAGCTCCGCTGATAATGTGGCCGGAACTTCAGCTGATAAAACGGCTGCAAGTGTTGGCAAAACAGGCTCCGGCTCAGGCTCAAGTATAGGCTCGGCCTGGGTGTTCAGATCGCGGGTGACGACGACGATGTGGTTGACTATTGACTAATATTAGAAGATTCGAGAAGAGATATATATATATGAAATGACTTACATTCTCTAGCATGCGCTGTAACCAAAATAAGATGTCAGAAAGGTAGGTATTGCCGAAGATTCTTATGAAACATACCCAGGTCCTTCTGACGACCACATCCGCTACCTTGAGGACAGTCCTTCCGGCTCACGACCTGTTCCTCCAGGAAACCTTTCTGGCGTTCTCTAATCCACCATTCTCTCAATCCCCATAGAAGAACTTCAGTAGCGCACAGCCTACAGGCTCTGGTGCGCGGAGCATCTGGGTTTGAATCAGTGCCTGCAGATACACCGTGTACATCGACGAAGAGGTCGAGCTCAACGAGAGGTGTAAAACCCCTGGGCTGAGACTGGATATGAGTCACGATCTAGATCATGCGCGAAGGCATAAGCCAAGTAAAATAATGAGGATATGGAACCGCAAACCTCGCGGTAGATGTGTCTAGGCGTCAGCCTTTGAGAAGTCAGGTAATCGAGCATAATTTCCACCTCAACAGTATTGCTGTCGAAGCACTCATAGACGTCGGCAGATTGGATGAGATCGCCTATGTCGGCCATGCCGTGAGGATGCTGAGAGAGAAGCGGAGCAGCTAGACAGCGTCCTTGTACACCAATTCCACAGAACGACACTTGACATAGATCACATTTGGTTGTTGTGGGAGCATGGGTAGCAAGAAGATTCTCACTGAAATACGATTACTTCAGTCTTGGTAGACAAGCACCAGGAACAGGGAGGGCTAACCAGTTTCCGCAATGGGTATGACCAGGCGGTAATCCATCGTCCAGATGCCAAGCATGGTCAGGATCGGTGATAGGATCCGGAATAGGCTGGGGGCATCTCCAGCCAAAAGGATTCCCAGGTGAACAATGAGGGCAGGGATGGGCGAAATCACTACTCTGGTTGATGTTCGGTTCCGGCGAAGCTTCTCTCGGAGTGGGGATCTGAAGAGGATATATGTGAGACGCGTTCATAAGACATATAATTACAAAACGTACGCGCATCGATGTGCCAGCTTTATATATATCATCGGCTTGTTGACGTTCACGTTCTGTACGTGCTTTATGGGGAGCACCACGGAGAAGTGCGTCAATTACAGCCTGAAGAGGGCGAAAAGGTGTTGCTATGTTAGATGCGCCACGGCAAGCTGGACAGTTTGTTCCACCGTTCTGTGGAAGGTCGAGTCAGTATGACGCGGACAACAAGGTTGTTTTGGAAGAAAGTAGGTCGTATGATCAGGCCTTAAGGATCATACATCCCTCATCAAAGGAGGGCCATATGTCGGGGATGCGGATCATAGAACAATCATCCATGCATATATTCGCCGGTAAGCGTTTGTGCCACTGGAAGGACCACTTACGCGAATCCAGAGCATGCAACAACTACAACTCACGAGGTTAGTACAGTTGAGCTGGACGTTGATATATGATGGGAAGTGTTACCTTCCACAAAAGAAATGCTGGCAGGGGGCTACGATCACCGGTCGGTAGACGAGCTCGGAACAGCACGCGCATTGAAGTTCTTGAGCTAGATCGTCCGCAAGGCTGGAGTTGTCAACGATAGCCTTATTAGACCTGGATCCCCCGCCTGCTCCTGGATCATCATCCATGCCCTCTTTCTTTCTTTTCCGGCTGCTATCCTCCTGTAATCCTTCGAACAAAGGTGAGGCCCTTCGCTTAAGGGTTGGTCCGATTAGTTGAGGACGCGACGAAGGATAGTTCACGGATGCAGGAGGATTGGATATGCCGTGAAATTGCTCTTCTGACATGACAGAGGACAGACCAAAGGTCGTGGTGGACGTCAAGGATAAGGTTGTGTCTTCCGACAGGTCCGGGACACGCTAGGCCACACTTCCCATTTTGGAAAATAATGAGCGGGCCTCGGCTCCGTCATGGTGTTCTTGGTCAACTCCGTAAATCTGAAATTGCTATTACTTTAGACTAGTTATACTAAAATACAAGAGAAAATGTACACAGAGCAGCAGACACGACAACTGTGGGTTAAATACAGAAAACAATGGTTATATTAGTGATGACAACGACGACGGCGCTGGCAGAGACAGATCAGGGGGCGGTGGGGAGGGAATGCCAGCGACGTAGCATGCACTGTCCAGCCGCTCACGGAGACGTTGGTACCGGTGCCTTTGCTCTGTTGTGATACATTGAGTACGAATCCACCAGGATTATAGACCGACTTGCCTGCACATGGCCACAGAGCGGTCAAACTGGCGAGACGGTATCCTGAGCACCGGAACAAGCTGAGGCGAGAGGGAAAAAACGTACTAGTCAATCGGCGCAAGAAACGCTTTACACACGTCCAAGGCAACCGTTAACGTGCTGTCACAGTGCCACAATGACAGTGCCCTGTCCAAGAATAGATGCATCGGACCTCGACGTTATTCAGGACAATGTAAGACTATACTGACCTCGAGACCTGGCCCATAAACCAGAAGACAAAAAAGGGTCTCCGAGCCAAATGGCTGCTAGAATAACCTGTAATAGTATGTAGACCGGACATGAACCGTTGGGCCACGACCGCTTGGTGAGATACTGACAAAGAGGAGGTCAGAAGAGCTCGAAGCACACAAATTAATTAGTAAGTAAACTAACACCAGTCTTCTGCTTTCTTACGGTGGAACAATCCGTTCACATTCCTGCAACGAAATCAGCAGCTGGGACATACAGAGCACATGGAACATTACGCCGTGACAAGTGGAATGAACCTCTGAAATTCATACGATATACACATTCTCGTACTGAAAAATATTGCACATCAGCGATGCAGTTGCGCAAACATTGATCCATCCCGAAGTGACTCACTTGAAAATATATTCTCGTCCGTGGAAAATGAAAGCCCTCTCAATTCCACATGTGTGCCTATTGAGTGCTGCTTCTAGTGCATCAGCCTCTAACCACGCTGTGACCGCAAAATGCGCCTGCTCAGTCTCAGTCGCTGAGCCATCAGCGCGCATCCTTGCACAGCTATGCCACAACAGGAACGAGCGTTCGTAGAGTGCCCAAATAGTATCTTTCGAGGAGTAAGGGGACGACGCTGCAAGGGAGCGGGTGGTCGATTCTCCAGAAAAGAGGAGGGCATACTGAACAAAGATAGGAAAGCATCAGTATCAGGATCGAAAAATAACGGAGCAAAGACCCACGTTAGAGGGGTCAGCAATAAATAAATCTGGCCAGGTGGATTTGTGCGCAGTGGTATACGAAACGTGTCCCGCAGCGAGCATCATGGAACTCCAACAGAGCCTACGGCAAGATTCTTTTCTGATCTCCCCCTGTGACCATGCAGAATTCCATGTCGGGGTAGAAGCCCAAAGCGGAGCATGTTCTAATGCCGGGGCCCAGTCCTCACCTAATGTGAGCGACCTGCAGGAACAACCCGATTCGGCGCCAGTGACAGGCGAAGAATGAGAGTGGGAGTGAGAGAAAGCGGGATTTAAATTGGAGAGAAGGGGATCACCGGGATCACCCACGGCCTCGGACGACCAGGAACGCCGTGGGGACCGTTCGGAAACGGCTGGAACGGAACGAGGGTAGAAAAGCGATGTATGAGGATCATCAGCATCAATCAGGGTTAAGGAGAGACTGCGTATGATAGAGTCAAGCATGATCATGGACGATCTTGAGCGTTCTATCGAATGCCATGGGTGGGCGCAGATTTCAAATAAAGCTAGTAACTAAAGTAGAACGGAACGAACAGTTAGAATCAACCGAAGTAACTTGGAAGGAAAAGAGAAGATGCATTACCCATGCAGCTTGTGCGAGTGTCTCGTCGACCCACCCTGCGTTGAAGCTAGCTTCCATGGCACTTTGGGCTTCATCCCTGAAGCGCAATGCCCGTTCTCTGCCCCGCGCGCCTCCCCCCACCTCCGAGCTTTGCCAGAACGTAGCCATCGCGAGAGCAGCGAGCACCAGACCTGGCTGTAATCGTGCCCTTCTCACAGGATCAAAAAAATTCCCAAAGAAACTGGGAATATGGAAGAAGCAGAACCAATAATTTGAGGCACGGAAGAGGAACCGTAAATCCGATGTAATATTTTGTGCGGCAAGATCGCGTTGGGAGTGGGTGAGGGTTTGGAGGGGACCAGAGGTCGGGGACGAGTACAGTGATAATAGTGAATCCCACCAGATTTTACGAGTGAAATCGAGGGAAGGTTCAGTTGCGATGCTATTGTTGTTGGTACCATCTTGCTGTTGTTCGTGGCCATCGTCATCGAGTTGGGTAATGTACCCTTGAGCGGACGCACAAAATGGAACGGGGGTTAAGCAATCGCACTCTCGCACAAGTGAATCGTCGAAAGAGGGAGGAATCTACAAGAGTAGGATTATCAATAATAGAGAAAGGATAAAATCAAAACAAAGACGAGCTATACCCGAGTGACAGGCTGTGCAAATGCAACTGATTCTATTGGATTCTGGCAGGTTAACGAACCACGACACCCACATTCGCTGAGATATCGGGGATCAAGGGAACGAACCAGGTTTGGGGCTGCTTTGTAATCATCCTGCGAGCGTAAATTGTGACTAGAGGTCAGGGATGTAAAAGAAATTGGCATTGGCAAGTTCGTCGTAGCGTGTGTTCTGGTCTGCGATGCGGGATTTGATGAGTCTTGCCCTCGCCTTGGTGAAGCATGCAAGTCAGACTCAGATGACGCTGGAGCATCTCGTCGCCTCCGACGTTGACGCTTTTGGATCATACTATTATCGATTTCATTTCTTACGTCTCTTGCCATGCGTTGGCGTGCTCCTGGGGTTTTATCCGGCCCACGACGTTTGGGAAGAGCATCATACGAGCATTCCTCGTTTTTGTTGGTCCGAAGACCACAATTATGGCACGTAGGCTTGGCACCATCGCATCGAATCTTTCGATTTCGACTAAATAAAAGGAAGTTAAACGACGAGCGCCCAGGCGTTTTTCAAAGATTGCGGACGGGACTGACCACTGCATGCATGCAACATACACCCGTGCCCGTGCTTTTCCCTGGGTCGTGGGCGGTTGACCGGGTGCAAGATCGATATGAGGCTTCTCACGACGTGGTCTACGCCGTGTGGCTTCCATGGGAGGTTCTCTTGACGAAGGGGACCAAGTTTCAGCGTCTCCAGCTAGTGAGTGTTCTGAAGGAGTCGCTGATTTCAGCTCCGGTGGGTCAACAATATTCCGTGCTGAAGCGAGCATAGAAGCATCTACCAGTGGTAAATGATCATCTATCCTGAGCTGGGGCAATGGGGGAAGAGCGGTTGAGGAAAGTTCCTGGTATGCCGGGAGATATTGAAGGTCGCCGCCGATTTGAATATGAGTGGAATTCAGATTCCCAGCCCGATAGTTGGACTGAAGTAACGTGGTAGTCAAAGGATTAGGGTTCCCATGGTCCTGCACTGCAACAGATTGACGACGCGAACTGAAGACTCCGGAATTACTACCATGTTCTTCAGGATTTGAGTATTGGCGAGAGAAATACTCCACACTGGTTGAGCGGTGGTGCGATGCAGACCAGAGAGGTACAGATCCCCCAACATCTTCTGGTTGATATGATTTGGTTCCAGCAAGAGCGGTTGGCTGAGAGTCAAAGGCATTTGGAAGCGTGTCGGTAAGACCGGACATTGTGACCAATTGGGATCAGCGGACTTGTCGGATAGAGAAGATCAAGAAAGCATGAAGGAAAGGAGAGTGATCCAAAAGCTATGACTTTAGATAGATATCAGCGTTCATATCCTATTACCTTGAGATGACTAGTTTATTGTGTATTGACATCTGTTTTTCATGGTGGTCGGCGCCGCGTATGTCATCAAGATTTGTCCCATCAATTCAATCCGCAGTGTCTTCACACCATACGGTCCATACGGTGCCATACATGACAGCCATCAAGTGCAGATACCGCACGTTACCCTTTTCGATCTTCACCTCGAAAGTTGTTTCAGTCTGGCAGCATTAGTCAGCGTCCTCCAGCTCGTGTGGTGTTCACGTGGCATGCACCCTTCGTATACCTCGATCTTTAAATCAACGCTTACTGAAAGGTGGTCAGCAGCACGCTCTGTGGTGTCAAAGGCTTTAGGACGACCATCACCTCTTCCAACTACAATTTTGTATGTTAAGAGCTTTTGGAAAGCCTCGACTTCTTTCACTTCTTCTACCATCTTCGAATCTTCGATAATCGTTGTCATACCACTACATACAGCGGACCTTGGGTCATTAACCAGAACGCTGGGTAGTATACAATGTCGTTTGCTTTATCTTGGGCGTGTTCTGTTAGGTCTCTGTCAACAGTTGTCTTTCATTCCTCCTTTTCCTCATTCAAGTTCATTTTCTCCTTGTGCAAGTCCCTCTGCAGCCTTGAAGGCATTCATTCTTCTTGTTCCCCCTCACTTGACAATAATCCCACTCCTTTTTACTTTACAATCAGCTCAAGATGTTTATATCTACCTCATTCGTTCTTTTCTCCGTGCTCGCGGGTGCTCTTGCCGCTCCTTCGCCACGCCACCTAGTCCCCACACGTTGAGCTGCCTCTGTCACTTCACTGGCCGCTGATGAGCTGTCCGATCTTGCTCCATTCACTCAGTTTGCAAGAGCTGTTTACTGTCCCCCTGAAAAAATCCAGGGCTGGCAGTGTGGTGGTAATTCTATTCTCGACGTCTGCACATCGATGTTGTTCACATACATTTATTTACGTCACTTTCAGAGGCCTGCAATGCGTTGCCTGGATTCAATGCCACCCTAACTGGAGGCGACGGAAACGCAATACAGTTCTGTACGTAAATGGACTTAGGGCGGGATAAATACATATATCCGCTGATCATTAATTTGCATATCTTGTGCAGTCTTCGTTGGTCACTGGCCGGAACGAAACACGACCATCGTTGTACATCAAGGCACTGACCCGGTAGCACTGTCAGTCGATTTATCGAGCTTCTTATTATCTTCTGACAAACTTCAATGATCCAACACCACAGCCAGTCCGACCTGACGGACGCGAACGTTATACGTGGTCCACTCGACCCGGCTCTCTTCCCCGGCTTGCCGGCCGGCGTGGAATCCCATTCAGGCTTCCGTGATGAGCACGCTAAGACCTCAGACCAGATCCTTACCGAGGTCAAAAGGCTATTGGCGGAGAAAGGCTCGACGCAGATTACCAACGTGGGCCATCTTTCTTATTAAGGATATTGTAATTCTGATCCCGTTTTTGGCCAAATCAGATCGGCCATTCACTAGGCGGTGCTCTGGCTGAACTTGACACGTTATCCATGAGGCTTAGACTCCCAGCTGACATTGGAGTCAATGCTGTCACGTACGGCACGCCCCGCGTCGGCAACAAAGATTTTGTGACCTTCTTTGATTCCCAAGTGTGTAAAGTCCAACTAACCAACCAAGTTGAACCAACCAACCTCTACTTACATATGACTTGAACTCGGGTCACTGATTTCAAGCGCGTAAACAACAAAAAGGTGCGTTTGACAACTCCACTCCAGCACCACGACGACACTATTTTTTTCCACAGGACTTGGTGCCTATCGTACCCCCCCTCTTCTTGGGCTTTGCTCACCCACAGGGAGAAATTGTCAGTCCATCGCATTTTCTCTCTACCCGCCTAATTAATCGCCATTGTTCCTCGACAGCACATTCTTTCCGAAGGAAATGCAGTTTCATGCCCTGGTATGTGACTTCCTCCGTGGAAAATTCTCTC
>Ga0210387_10004239_pt1 | contig 10995 bp, 8 predicted proteins | sample IncBWC7OmetaG_FD_160108 | JGI IMG/M metagenome (GOLD analysis project Ga0210387, IMG submission 160108) | Forest soil microbial communities from Barre Woods Harvard Forest LTER site, Petersham, Massachusetts, United States - Inc-BW-C-7-O ... | reverse complement strand
TACTGAATCGGCATTTCGCAGCCGGCGAATGGCACCAGGCGCGCGCCCAGGCTCTGGTGCTTTTCGTACAGGGACGTGCGCTTCAATGACTCGGCACTCACCCTGGCCGCGTACCGCGACCCGGACAGCGGGACAAGGCCGCACGCCGGGTCTGGCTGGTTTTTCCAGGGAACTCACGGCCGGCCCGCCGTTATCCGGAAAGCTGTAGTCAATTTCGGGGTTTCGGCGCCGCCATGCTAACTTTCGCGCGTGGCAAAAGGCCGGATCCTCATCATCGAACAGGACGAGTGGGAGTCGACCCTGCTCTCGAAGTTTCTGGGTGAGGCCGGATATGAAGTGCATGTCGCCAGCGAGGCGCGCGCTGGCTTCGACAAAGTGCGCGAGCTGCAGCCGGACTGCATCCTGTGCGACGTAAATTTACCGGACATTGACGGGTTCTGGGTGGCGCGCCGCGTGCGCACCGAGCCGACCCTCGTCGCCACGGCACCGTTCTTGTTTCTGACCGACGCCGAGGACACGGAGTCGCGGCTGCAAGGCCTCAATGTGGGCGCGGACATCTACCTCACGCGCCCATTCCGCGACGAAGAGGTCGTGGCGCAGGTCGGCGCGCTGATCGACATGGCGAACCGCTTACGTAAACAGCGGGAGTCTTTCTCTTCAGAGGGCCCGGTATCCACCGCAACGGGGGCCGCGTTCCAAGGCGACATCGCACAGATGTCCGTCGCGACCGTGCTCACCTTGCTCGATCTCGAACGGCGTACAGGTCACCTCAAAGTGCGCTCCGACACGGGCAAGGTCGGCGTGCTCGAGCTCAACGAGGGCGCGTTGGCCGGCGCCACCTTGGACAGCAAAGCCCACGAACCGACCGCGCTCTTACGCGAGATTTTGCGTTGGAAGAAGGGCAGCTTCTCCTTCCGCGGCGCCGTCGTGGCGGCACCGAGCGGCGCGCGTCAGACGATCGGCGGCTTGCTCATCGAAGCCATGCGTCAAGAAGACGAATCGCGGCGCTGAGCAAAAAGAGCCGGGCGCCGCGAGCGAGCAGAGTGCGATCGCCGCCTAGCTGCACGCCGCCACCACCACCACCGAGGGCGGTCGCTACTCGAATTTTTTCATGTCTAGCGGGCGGCCTTGGGGTGTGAGCCCGGCTTGCTGCCAGCGTTGCGCGTCCGTCAGCCCGGGCAGCACCTTGGGTGGGGTCAGGTCGTGGATCACGAGTTGCGTGCGACCCGGTTCGGGAATGACCTCGAGCTCATAGACGCGATCGGGCGCGCCGCCCTTGATGCGCGCGTCCGGGAAAATCGTGCGCCCGGCGCCGATCTCTACGTGCGAGACGATCACCCGGTCGCGCACGTAGTTGGAGAGAGCGTCCGGCTTTACGGCACCACTGAGGTACGCAACCTCGTGGTAGTGGCTCTCGATGTGCATGTCACGCGGGACGGGGAAGCCCCAGATGTCCGCAGCACCCGAGGCGAGCTCGTCCGGTGCCAGGTGATCGACGGGCGTGCTGGCTGCGCTAGCGGTTGCTGAGCCAACCGGAGCGGGCGCTGTTTTCGGGTGACAGCTCGCGCACAGCAGCAACGTGCTGAACGCGAGGCGTGACTTCACTCGGCTTCGATTCGGTTCGACGATCATTCGACGATCGAGGCCCACGCGTCGATGTGAGACGGCGTGCTGAGCGGCGGAAGGTCGATGCTGCCGGTGCCGTCGGTGCTCACGTTCGCTTTGCCGCCATTGCCGAGCTTGGCAGCGCCGGTTTGAACGACGAGCTGGAATTTCCCTGGATTTACGTTCGACAATTGGGTGTGCCCGCCGAGGTACGTGTCCGTGGGTACGGCGGAAATGTCGAAGCACGTCGGCACTTGGGCCACCGACACGCCGAAGATGACGGCTTGGTTCTGCGCGGAGGTGCCGAGCAATGTGGTGTCGGTCACGAATTGATCGGTCGAACCGAAGTCCGCCATGATGAACGGCGCTGCCTGCCCGCCCACCTGACGATTGGCCGGCACGAGCGGCGTCCCTGGGCCGTCTCGCGGGATCACGTAGTTCATGCCCCACACTTTCGCGCCACTAGTGGAAGTGCACGGCGTGCTGCCCGCCGGCGGAGCGACGGACGAAAAGTACAGGTACGAGTTGAAGAGCGAGATGGGCCCCGTGACGCGCTCGCCGTTCAGGAACTGCTGGACCCACTGCAAGTCGGTCGACGGATCCGCTGCGTCCCTCAAGGACCAGAGGTAGTTGAACACACCGGGCTCGGCGCCCAGCGCGTTTTGGTCGCCCGTCGCCACGGCCAAGGTGATGTTGTTGTTGGAGTCGAGGGACAGAACGGGTGCGGTTTCTATGGGCTGACCGTCGAACGGACCGGCGGCGACCGTTTGGGTGCCGATCTTCACGTTCGGAAAGGCGTCCCAAAATAGCTTCATGGTCCAAAGGTCAGGCGAGGAGTTCGACAGATCTGCCTTCCACAGTGTGCCGTCGGCGTCGCCGACGTAGACGCGATCCGCGACAGCGCCCACGTCATTCGGATACGCGATCGGTTCGCCGGTGATCGGCGAGTCGAGCGGTGACTCGATGACGCGCGATTGGATGGCGGAGGGCACCTCGGTCTTGCTGCGCCGGAACGTGCGCACGATTTTGCCGTTGTCCAGACGAACGACGGTGAGCGAGCGAGCGCCGAGGCTCGTGGTGTAACAAGGGACGGCGTTGCGCGGCGCGTACTCGATCGTTCCCAGATCCGTCGGAGAGCTGGCGCGCGGACAGCCACCGGGCGAGCCCGTACCGGTGTCACCGGGGCCTCCGGGCAGAATCGCAACTGCGATCTCACGCACCCCGGTGCCGTCGTCATCGAATAGTAGGCTGCTGATGATCGGCGTGCCGCCACCATTGCCAAACAGGGGATTGCCGCTTTGGTCGCTCGTGATCTGCCACAGGAATTTGGGCCCACCAGAGTCGCCGTTGAGCGTCATCGTGGGATCGGGGTTCGTCACGTCGAGCGCGAAGTACCCCGGATAGATGCTGCCAAAACTCTGGATCAAGATCGTACGCCAGGTTGCGTTCGGGCTAATACCCCCCGCGATGTCCGTCGTGCTGCGCTCGAACACGTACGGGTAGGTCCCCGTACCCTTGCGCGCGACCACGTCTTTGACGACAGGCACGCCGTCCAGCAAGACCTGATGCGTGAACGGATATTCCGCTGGAATATGCGGCAATACTTGAGGCGGGATGAACGCCCAGATCTCGTTGTTCTTCTTGGATTGGACGTTGTCGGTGTCGTTGGGGACGTTGCTTTGCACTTTGAAGGCGTGCAAAAACCCGTCATTGCTCGACGTGTACAGCATCAGTGGGCGCGTCGCGTAGGCCGCCTGAAACGACTGATATGTGTCGTCCAGCGTGACTGCGCCGGGGGGGCCGACCACGCGCGGAGTGGAGTGGAAGATGTCACCGAGCAGGTTACACGTGCCGGCAACACAGCGGTTGTACACCGTGCCGTTGTCCAGTCCGACCAACCACTTCATGTACTGGTCCCGGCATTGCGAAGCAGTCATGGGCGACGTGATGGTGCCGACCGTGCTGGTACACGACGTATCGGTCAGGCCCATGGAAGCCGGCGACGTATTGCCCACGAACGTGGACGCGCTGTCTCCCGCTGAAAATGTGCCCGTGATGCTGCCCATACCATCCGGATTGCCGGTCAAAAGTGGGCGCACCGTGCGGTCCGAGAATACGCCAGTGCCTGAGTCCGACTCCTGCACGGTGTAAAACGTGCGCGCCCGACCCAGCTGAGAGTTCATGTTGTCCGCGAACAGATCGCCGAAGGTCGGATCAGGATCGACGCGGCTTGGCTGGTGCGTGTCTTTGTCGCAAATCCAACGCTCGCGTTCGACCTGCCCGCTCCAGGGCTGAAAGAGCACGGGCGTGAAGTTGCTGAAGAAGCGGTAAGAAGCCGCGAACGTTCCGCCAACGGTGCCGGCTGGCGTCGGTGAAAACACGGCCTGCGTGCGACTCGTCGTGGGAAATGTTCTCGACAGCACGGTCGAGATGTCTTGCTGTAGCTCCTGGCGGTTATTGGCGAAGAAGGCGTGCGGGTTGTTGCCGTTGTCGGCGGACGGCACGTCGCCGTGCTCGGCGATGCGCGCCAGGTTGCAGCAAGCTTGCAGTGACGCATTGTCCGGGTTCGCGCTGCACAATGAGCTCGGCGAGGCGTCCAGGTCCGCGGGTTGCAGCAGCGAACAATCGATGGGCGTACCCCCGACGGTCAACGTGTTCAGCGCAAACCCGATGACGAACGTCTTGACCGCTGGGTGCACCGAGCCCGACATCAGATCGGCGGCGATGTCCTCCGGCAATTGGAACGGGCAGCCACTGCCAGTGCAGTGGCCGCGCAGATCCATGTTGGGTTGTCCGTCGGTCATCAGCAGCAGGACCGTGTCGCGACAGGCTCCGTAGGGGTCGCTGGCCGGGCCGAATTTCTGCGACGTGTTCACCAGATCGTAGGTGGTGTCGTTCCACAGAAAGTCACGCGCGTCCGACATCATGCCTGCGATCGGCGTCGCGCCGTACGGGCGACTTGCGCGCAGGACCTGCTGAATTTGTTGGTTCTTGGTTTGATAGTCGAGCGAACCGGGGCTCGGATCGCCGAATGGAATCAAGCGCCCTTCCCAAGGCGGGGCCGACGCATTGCGCGCTCCCACTTCCATTGGGCTGGGAGTGGTGCAGCCGGTGGGCAACCCGAAGTGCGCTGGACCGACGACGTAGCTGTACGTGCCGAGCTCGCCTTGATCCGGGCTCGGATCGGTATCGAAGGTCATCAGACCAAAGCGAATGCCGCTCTGGAAAGCGTCCAGGATGCCGTCTGGTGACTGGTTGAAGCCGCAACTCGATGCCGTGTTGTTGTATGCGTGATAGTTGAACGAGGTTCCCGGAAAAGCCGCTGGATTCGTGGGGTCCAATGTGCCAGGCCCAACGACGCACCCGCCGCTCATGGGCCGGTGATACGGGTTCGAATACAGAAAATCGTAAGGCGAGTTCGGCAGTGTGCTGGGCGACATTTTATACTCGGCCTTGAACGCCGCAGACCCGCGATCGATGCTCTGACAATCGTAGTTGACGATGCTGCCCGTCATCACTTCTACGAGGTCGATCCAGCGGCTCTTGTCCGATGTCGTGGGCGGCGCGGGGATAAGACCGTTCGCGTCGTAGCGGCACACGGGAAACGTATTGCTCGACGTGGTGTACTCCATCGACCCGGACGTATCGACGAGCAAGAGTACGTTCGGCATTTGCGGATTCACGTCTGCCTGAGCCGCTCCGGGCGCGGCGTAGGCCAAGCAAGCCAATGCGGCTCCGAGGCTCGATAGCCGCATCAGGCTCGTTCGCGAGCGACGTACCGTGTCGGCTAGCTGGGCCTGCAAGTGACCTGGTGCTTCGTTCATTGGCTTAATTGGTTTCCTGCGGAGATGTAGGACCGCATCACTTGCTGACCTGCATTCCAGGTCTGACCTGCGCCGTTCGTGCCACAGGCGCCAATTGGTCGAACCTGTGCGACGGCCGTAAACGTGATCTGAATCGGTGCGTGAGGATCACCGTGACCCGGCGTCCCCGGATCTACGGGGTCGGTCAGCTCGAGCATGAAATCCGCGCTGGTCGTGCCGTTGGCGTTCAAGCTCGACGAGCTCGTCTCGAACAAGTTCTCGTTGCCTTGCGCCAGCGTGGAGCTTTCGATGAGCCCGGAGCTCATCTTGAAACAGGGCTTAATCTTGCCCATGTTGCTCTGGCAGTAGTTGTTGGGTGGGTTCATGTTCGTGATGATGGTGTCTGCGGTCGACGTGGCCATGAACGCCGCCGCCGCGACGGTCGCGTACTGTGCGATCAGTGACGCTTGCGACGCCTCTCGGTCGTAGCCAGCAGCCACGTCCGCCAGGCTCGCCGAACGCACCGCAAAAATGCCGACGGCCGTCAGCAAGGTCAGCACCATCACGACGATGAATACGGCCGCACCGCGCTCAGCATGATGCCGGCCTCGAACACGGCGCGTGGGGCCGCCAGATTGGTCGACGCGAGTCACCATAGGACATCCTGTTGGTTGTTGAGCGCTACGTCTGCCTGAAAGGTGCGCACACGGGCGTACGGCTCGGCACCAGTGCCCAGGTTGAAGCGATACAGGCCTTGAGTCGCCGGTGCGCCAACGTCCGCTGTCATGCCCGCGCTGCGATCACTCTCGCGCGAGCGCACGCCGAGCCGCACGCGGAGCGTGCGAATCAATTCGGGAGTGTTGGCCGAGTTGTACACATCACCCGTGAATGTGTTGAACGCCCCGGCAGTGGGCAGGACGACACTGAACGACGGGTCGCAGCAGCCGACCACGCCAGTTACGGCCGTGAGCTGAAAGCCGAGGTCGACCGCGTATTCAGCGACGACTTCTTCAGTGCCCTCCATGGGCGCTCCGTTGACGTCTTCCTCGACACGCACGAGCTCGGTGCGGTCCGCTTCTCCCGGTCCAGCGGCGCTGTTCGTGTATAGGCTCGCGTAGTCGGAGGCGCCCTGAACGGTCGCGGCATTGGTGGATAGATTGCGCACGCTGTACTGGATGAAATTGACGACGTTGATCGAACCGATGCCCGTGCCGGAATTGATGATCGTGACGCCGCATTGGTTGGCTGAGCCGCTGCGTTGCGGCATTGGTGGCGCCGAGTTGATCGTGACGGTCGGCGCAGCGCCTCCGACAGAGGCCAAGATTTGGCCGAAGAACTCGACGCCGTAGCGCACGTAGCGCAGTGCGCGTCCCGGCTTGAACACCGTGTTCATGGCGTCGGTCGTCGGAGACGCTCCATTGCCCAGGCGCAACAGACCGCCGCCGTTGATCAGCAGCTGGAAGGTGATGTTGGGGCCGTCTATTTCTAGGTGCGCGGGGAACGAATCGGCGGAGGAGTAGGACCCGGACAGCAGCAACGAGGGCGGATTTCTGCCGTTCGCGCCGAGCACTCCGCCGGTGGTCGCCGGCTGGGTGATCTGCACGCTGGCCAAGCTGCGTAGCGCCGTGGGCCAATTGGCTTGCGGTCGCGCGCACACGTTGATGTCACGCAGGGCGTTGGGCGACGACAAGAAACCGGTCCGCGCGATGTCCGTGCGCAGGCGCTCGAAGCCGAGCAGCGCGCTGACGGTCGCGTTGGCGACGCGTGATTCGCGTTGGTAGAAGCGACCGCTGTCGCGCGCGAGCGCGAACACCGCGAGCGACACGACCAGCCCGCCGCTGAGCGAAACCATCAGCTCGACCAAGGTAAACCCACGGCTGCGGCGGCGCGCGCGTCTGCGAGTGGAGGAGGGCGAGCTCGGCATCACGGCGTGGTGTTCTCTCGGATGGCGGTTATCTTTTGCACGAAGTGAAACACGTTCGTGGCGCCGTTGATCAGGTTCGTCGGCATGGTCGTGGCGCACATGTTCGTGCCCGCTTGCGGAGAAGTCTGACCGTCGCGCAGCCAAAACACGCGCACCTCGGCTCGGATCAGGCCGTTGCCCGAGCTCGGGTTGGGCGGAAACAGATACGAGAGCCGCAGGTTCGAGCAGAAGGCGACGTTCGAGAGGTCCCCGTTCGTGGTGTTGATCGGGTTCCCCAGAGCGTCGAAAGCGGGACCGAAGCCGAGCTGGGTGTTCCACGCCGGGAGAAACCAGCTATTGGCGCCAGCATTGCTGACGACGCCCTGCAGCCAAACCGTGTCCGTGCCGAGGTCGGCGATCGGGTAGCCGGGCGACGGATGATTCCAGGTCGACGCATCGGCGTGCAGCATGTCGAGCCAGGACTCTGCGATGTGCGTAGCGATGGCGAGGTTCTTCGCGTGTTGGTTGGACGCGCTGGTGACCTTCTCCATCGAAATGATGCCGGCGACGCCGATCCCGAACACGGTGATGGCCATCATCAGCTCGACGATGGTGTAACCACGATGGCTTCGGGCTCTGCGCGCAGCGCGGGCGCCTCGGTTCATAGCGACAACCTCGCCATGCCGTTCGGAAGCACGCTCACGTTTCGTGTGTTGCCAGTCGCGGTACGCTTGACCGCGACGTTCACCATGCCGGTGATTGGCAGCAGTGCGGCGGAGTTCGTCGTGCGACTGTAGGTGCGGCCGCGTGCCGTAAAGCACATGTCCAACCAAGTCGCGGTCGTGCCATCGGCGAGGGTGACGGCCTCGGTTTCATCTGGGTAGATCGTTGGATCGAAGCCGCCGACCACGCGATAGTCGGTGCCCGGAACGGCCCAAGCGTTCGACGTGCAGGTGAACGGGAGCTGCAGCGTGCAGGTGCCGTTGATGCCGTTGAAGGGCATTGCCTCGCGCACTTGAAAGCCGGTCGAAGGGGTGTAGTTGACCAAGACCGCAAAGCCTTGACCCATCGCGCGGAGCCGGGCGTTGCGGTAGAGGAGCGCGATTTCTTGCGCTGCCTGTCCCGCGCGGCGCTCGCGCAGCCTCTCCACTATCTGCGGTACCGCGATAGCGGCCAGGATGGCGATGATCACGACCACCACCATCAGCTCGATGAGCGTGAAGCCACGGCTGCGAGCGACGCGGCGCGTTCTACGTAAATAAGAGAAATCCACGGGTCCGGTACACCTTGAGCAAGCGCTGTGCCGGATGGCACGACCGAAACAAGCCGGTTTTATTGCGGATTTTCGATGCCCCGCAAGCGCAAGCCGGCAAGGATTGCAACGCTCTGCAACCGTTGCGAGGTACGCCGATGTGTTTATTTGCGGGTCGCAGGGCCGGTTCCACCCGTCTCAGGAAGGCTGACAGTGCCGCGACGGAGGAGCTAGAACGCGGAAGCGCATGACTCAATGCCTTCGTTTCGTTGCTCTTTCGCTGCTCGTCGTGGCTGCTTCTTCGTCCTGCAAGAACAAGGATGCGCCCGTCGAGCACGGCGCGGCACCGCCGCCGATTGCGAGCTCGAAGCCAGGGGCATGCGCAAGTGGCGGAGGCACCGTCAAGGACGTCGCGAGCGCCGCGTTCTTTCCGCGCAGCGCTGCCGACTATTGCATCGATCCGAACGGTGAGGCGCGTGCCTTCGGCGAGAACGCACCGAACTCGCTCGACGCCGTGTGCACCGAGCTCTTCGACGGCGAGTGCGAAGTCTACAAAAGCTATGGCCTGCGACGCGTGGTCACGCTGCGCTACATCGACGGCGAGGGCTCGCCCGGAGCGGTCAACGTGAACTTGTCGCGGTTCGCTTCGGCAGAGGGCGCCTACGGGTTCTTCACGAAGCGAGTGGTCGCGGATGCCGATCCGGCGGACACCGTACCCGCTGCGTTGGATGCTGGCGGAGCGGGAGCGCTCGGCTCTGGTATCGCGTACGTGTGGCGTGCGGACATGGTGGCGGAGCTCAGCTACACGAACGAGCTCGAGCCCCCTGACCAGCTCAAAGCGAGCGCACAACACGTGTTGCCTCCGATCGCTATTGCGATTGGGGAAGCATTGCCTGGAGACAAGCAAGTGCCGCCGGCCGTTGGGGTCCTGCCCAGCGAGCATCGTTTGGCAATGGGCGTGAGCTACGCGGCCAAGGACGTGCTCGGCATTGCTGGCACGGGGCCGGGTGCGACGGGTTTTTATCAAGATGGCAGCGAGCGTTACCGCGTGTTCTCGCTGATTCGGCCCGACGAGGACTCGGCCAAGGATGTGCTCAAGACACTGCGCAAGGTGGACGGCGCCAAGAGCTTGAAGGACACCGGTGTCGACGCGATCGCGTTCTCCGTGCGCGACGAAGAGTCGTCGCCACTCGTTGGCTGGGTCGTCGGCCGAAAGGGTGGCACTGTCGTTGGTGTGGGTGATGAAGTCTTCGTTTTGAGGGGAAAACCCGAGGCGCAGGCGGAACGTGTGCCTGAGGCCAAAAAGTTGGAGCGCGTCAAGGCTATCCTTTCACAAGTGAAACCGTGACACGCGCCGCGACGGCGGGGCTAAACTGATTCTAACCCAGTGGATTTCGACCTCCCCGAACAACACCAGATCCTACGCGCGCAGGTGCGTGACTTTTGCGAGCGTGAAGTGCGTCCGCGCGCCAAGCAGTGGGACGCGGAGGAACGCTTTCCGCACGAGATTGTCGCGGGCTTGGCGCAGCTCGGCTTGCTCGGCATTCGCATCCCCGAGCAATACGGCGGCGCCGGCATGGACATGCTGGCCTACGCCTTGTGCGTCGAAGAATGCGCGCGCGTGGACGGCTCGCTCGCGCTCACGGTTGCCAGTCACAACGGGCTCGGCACCGGTCATGTGCTCCGGTTCGGTACGGAGGCTCAGAAGCAGAAGTACCTGACCAAGGCCAGCGCTGGCGAGTGGCTTGCGGCTTGGGCACTGACCGAGCCAGGGTCGGGGTCGGACAGCGCCGCGCTACAGACCACCGCGACTCGCGACGGCGACGGTTGGCTGATCAACGGCACGAAGATGTTCATCACTCAGGGGTCCGTGGCGGGGTTCTGCATCGTGCTCGCTCGCAGCAACAAGGCCGTCCCGGCCCAACACGGTATCACTGCCTTCATCGTCGAGACCGATACGCCCGGCTATTCAGCCAGCAAGAAGCTGGAAAAGTACGGTTGCCGCTCGAGCGACACCGTGGAGGTGACACTCGACAACGTGCGCGTCTCGGACGCGCAGCGCCTCGGTGAGGTCGATCAGGGCTTCCTGGACACGATGCGCATTCTGGACGGCGGTCGGGTATCGATCGCCGCCATGGCGCTCGGTCTCGGTCGGGGCGCGCTCGAGCTGGGCGTGCGTTACGCCAAGGAGCGACACGCGTTCGGCAAGAGTCTGGCGGAGTTTCAAGCCATTCAATGGCTCTTGGCCGACGGCAAGACCGAGCTCGACGCCGCTGAGCTACTCGTGCACCGCGCCGCTTGGCTCGCTGACAACGGTCGGCGCTTCACCGCGGAAGCGTCGATGGCCAAGCTCTTTGCCAGCGAAGCCGCGACGCGCGCTTGCAACAACTCGATGCAAGTCCACGGCGGCTACGGCTACACGCGCGAGTTCG
>Ga0210387_10004238_pt1 | contig 10996 bp, 8 predicted proteins | sample IncBWC7OmetaG_FD_160108 | JGI IMG/M metagenome (GOLD analysis project Ga0210387, IMG submission 160108) | Forest soil microbial communities from Barre Woods Harvard Forest LTER site, Petersham, Massachusetts, United States - Inc-BW-C-7-O ... | reverse complement strand
GCCACTACACGGCTAACTGCTTTGACTATAGGATGCGCCAGCATGTCTTCACAAGAGGCAATCCCCGTGACCATGCGCGCATTCGCACAGGGTTACGGACACGCCATCTCGGCAGACAGCGCGGCCTCGGTGTCGACTTGGCTGCACGCTACGTTGGCCGCTGCGAGCGAACGTTGGCCGCAAATTGCGCTCGACTCGGCAGTGTTTGCGCACGACCTCGGCCGACGATTTACTCATGCCGGGCTCGATTTGAAACTTGCGTCGAGCTTGCATTCCGTCGATCTGTTTCTGGCCTGCGCCTGCGCCTTGAACGTGCCGCATGCAGCGAGCACTTTCGATCGTGATTACCTGCAAGGCGTCGCCGCGCTCTTGCGACACATCGATGCTTCGAGTGCGTTCGCGGAAGAAGTCCGACAATGCTTGCGTGACAAATTGCTAGTCGCGGCTGCCGGCGAGGCGCCGCGGATTGCGAGTTACACCGGCCGAGGCCCACTCGCGAATTGGATCGCGGTCGCGGCGCAACGTGAAGCGCTCTCGCTGAAGCGCGCCAGCGGTCGCCGGCAGCGCGTGGCCGACGAGCACGCCGCCTCCATGTTCCCGAGCGCTCGCGATCCCGAACTCGTGTACATGAAGGAGCGCTACCGAAACGAATTTCAGGACGCTTTTCGCATCGCCATCGCAGATTTACCGGATCGCGATCGCGTCGTGCTGCGCTTCAACCTCGTCGAGCACTTGAGCACGACCAAGATTGGCGCCATGTACGGAGTCAACCAATCGACCGTCACGCGTTGGATCGCGCGCAGCCGCGAGCAGGTCATCGAGCGCATGCTGCAGATATTTCGCGAGCGCATGGGGCTCGGTCAGTCCGACTTCGAATCCGTCGTGCGTTTGGTGCAGAGCGAGATTGATCTGAACGTCTCGCAACTGCTGAGTGACGTCGCGCCGCAACCGTGATCGGTTTTTTTGGGGGTGCACAGCGTGGGCGAGCGCGACGCTGCTGGTGGAAAATGAGAACCACGCCCAAAAGTGCGTTGGCTCGCAAAGCTCCGTGAAAATCGCTGCCTGAGCCCCGCGTCGCGACGCTCACCCTCGCCGGCCGCGTCGTGCCTGAAAAAAACGCCGTTCGGTGATCAGTTGCGACGACCGCGGGAATCTACGGGTCATGCTCAGATTTTGTGTGCCAGCTCTGCTCACCGCGTGTGTCGTCAGCGCCTGCTCGGCCAGTGACGGCACGAGCAACGGAACGAACGACTCCTCCGCCGGTACGGGCACGACCGCTGCCGGCAGCCCGGGGAACGGCGCTTCGGGCTCCAACGGCAACGGCAACGGCAGCGGCGGAGCGAGCGGTGGCGGCACGGTCGTGGGAGCGAGCGGAGCCACCAGCAACGGCGGCAATGGCGCGAGCGGCGCGAGCCCGAGTGGCGGTGCGAGCTCGACCGGTGGCGCAAGCAGCGGTGGCGCAAGCAGCGGTGGCGCAAGCACGGGTGGCGCGAGCTCGGGTGGCGCGAGCTCGACCGGCGGCGCGACTGGGTCGTCCGCGGGCCGCGCGGGCTCGACGGGTAGCGCGGGCGGCACGAGCAGCGCGGGTGCCTCGAGCTCCGGCGGCGCCGGATCCGCGGGCGCCTCCAACTCGACCGGTGGGTCGGCAGGCAGTCCCGGCACCGGCACCACGGGGCCGAGTGAACCGTCCGGAATGCCCATCCCAACGACGAACGGCGTGCCGAAGCCGTCGGGCACACCAGGCAACCTGACCGTACTCAATTGGGCAGGCTTCAAAGCGGCAGCGTCGTTCTCCTTCGACGACGCCTTGTCGTCACAGATCTCGAACTACGCGGCGCTGCAGGGCACTGGCGTACATCTCACGTTTTACTTAGTGAGCAACAACAACCCAACGAGCGGCACTTGGTCACAAGCCGAGAAAGACGGCCATGAGCTCGGCAATCACACTGCGCATCATTGTCACGATGACGGCACGGGCTGCGCCTGGGGCACGTACGCGGGCAGCTTGGGCGCTGAGCTCGATCAATGCACGTCGCACATCACCTCGACGTTCGGCGCAAGCGACGTATGGACAGCCGCCGCACCGTACGGCGATGCCGGCTATGACACTCCGGACAGCACGCGCTTTCTGCTCAACCGCGGCGTTCAAGGCGGTTCCATCGGCCCGAACGACAACACGAATCCGTTCCAGATCCCCTGTCACTTGGCGGCCCAAGGCGAGGTCGCAGCCACGTTCAACGCCGCAACGGACGCTGCGCGCAGCGCGGGCAAGTGGCAGGTCTACCTCGTCCATTCGCTGGGCGGCGACGGCGGCTACAACCCAGTGTCGATCACGGACGTAGTCGCAGCCATCAACCACGCCAAGACCGTGGGCGACACTTGGGCGGACAGCGTCGTCCACGTGGGCGCTTACTGGCGCGCGCAGAAGCTCGTCTCGGCCCTCACGCCGACGACCTCGGGCAGCAGCAAGACGTGGACGTGGACGCTGCCCGCGCACTTCCCGCCCGGCCGATACTTACGGGTCACGGTCGGCGGTGGCACGCTCACCCAAGGCGGCACGACCCTCGCTTGGAGCGAGCACGGTTACTACGAGGTCGCGCTCGACGCCGGCTCGGTCACGCTGTCGCCTTGACGTAGCACACCACTTGATCCGACTCTCCGGCGGTGACGCCCAGGGGAAACGCGGCCAGGCCCGCACTGTTCGCAGCGTTGGCCTTCATTGCGCTAGCGCTCGCGAGCCGCGCCTATACGAGTCGCAAACGCGTATCGCCGCCAGCGGTGCCCGCTGCCACGTCGAGCTCCGCAGCGACGACCGACCCAGTTTACGCCTCGACGATTCAACCGCTCTTCGACCAACGCTGCGTCGTCTGCCATTCGTGCTTCGACGCGCCTTGTCAGCTCAATCTTCAGTCGTTCGAGGGAGTGGACCGCGGCGCGAACCCGAAGCCGGTGTACATGCCGCTCCGCCCGGAAGCGATCGCACCGACGCGCATGTTCCAAGATGCGCAATCGACCCGTGACTGGCAAGCGCAGTTCGGCTTCTTTCCGGTGCTGGCGCGCAGCAGCGCGGTGGCGGGAGATCCGAACGCTTCCCTACTCTACCGGATGGTCGAACAGCGGCTCGAAAGCCCTGGAGGCACGGCCTTCGATGCGGCGGCGATGCTGCAGCTGTGTCCAAAGTCGCTCGAGGCGCTCGACGTCGAGCTGCGGCTCAAGCCCGAGCGTGGCATGCCATTCGGCTTTCCCCCGTTGGCGACGGACCAGGTCCAGGCCCTCGCCAATTGGATCCGGCGCGGTGCGCCGGGCAGCGCGCCGCCGAGTGAGGGCGCAGCGACCAGCGCAGAGATCGACACTTGGGAGGCATTTTTCAATGCCGACGACCCAAAAACGCGGCTCGTGGCGCGCTACCTCTTCGAGCACTTGGCGTATGCGCACGTTCGTTTCGAGAGCGCGCCCGGAGAGTGGTTTCGCTTGGTGCGCTCGCGCACCAAGGCGCCCGAGCCGCTCGACGAGATCGCCACTGTACGCCCGTACGACGACCCGAAGTCGAACCATGTGTACTACCGGCTGCGACGGCTAAACGAGACGGTCGTCGAAAAGACGCACATTCCGTATTTGTTCAACGACGCCAAGCTCGCCCGCATTCGGCAACTCTTCCTGAACGTCGATTGGGGCAGCGCAGCGCCCACGTTCCCGTCGTACGACGTGGATATTGCAGCGAACCCATTCGTCGCGTTCGGCGCCATCCCCGCGCGCTCGCGCTATCAGTTCATGCTCGACGACGCGCTCTATCACGTGAAGACATTCATCGACGGACCGGTGTGTCGCGGGCAGATCGCGCTCAACGTGATCGACGAGCATTTTTTGATCTTCTTCCTGTCGCCGGACACTGATCCGGCGGTCAGCGACGCCGCTTACTTGCCGAATGTGGCCAGCAATCTGGCCTTGCCCGCGCTCGGTGGTGATGGTTTGGAAGGGCTGTATGCGCGCTTCAAAATGCGCGAGCTTCAGTACCTCAAACAACAAGCCAGCTACCTGCGCGACACGAAGGCAGCCGGCCGAACGTTTGCCGACATCTGGAATGGTGACGGCAACAACCCAGGCGCGGTGCTCACCGTGTATCGGCACAACGAGAGCGCTTTCGTGCTGCCCGGCGCGACAGGCGGAGTCCCGAAAACCGCCTGGGTGCTCGACTACCCGATCTTCGAGCGCATGTACTATGATCTCGTCGCCGGCTTCGATGTCTTCGGCAACGTCATTCATCAGTTCTCGACGCGTCGTTACATGAACTTGCTACGCATCGAAGCGGAGGACGGCTTTTTGCGATTTCTGCCACAGGCGCAGCGCGAGCCCGTGCGCAAATTTTGGTACCGCGGCGCAGGCATATCGTTGCTCGTCGACGTAGTGCAACCATTTTACGGCGGGGCCGAGACACGCATCGCCTACGACGACCCCGCGCACGCGAAGGACGAGCTGATCCGCCGCGTACTGGCAAGTGCACTGCCAAGCGCGGTCGTGGGCGAGCGTGAGCCCGTGCAATGGGCAGATGTGCCCATCACCGGGGACGACGTGCAAGCACGTTTCGAACGCGCGGCGCGCCGCATGGTCGCCACAACGGGGCCTTTCGTGCGAGTCTTCCCGGACACCACGTTACTCCGCGTTCGAGCTCCGAGCCCGGGCGACGACGATTTGATATACACAATCGTGCGCAATCGCGCGCACCTCAATATCGACTTCATGTTCCTCGAGCCGGACGAACTGGTCCCCGCGGAGGACACGCTACACGTCGTGCGCGGCATCATCACGAGCCGGCCCAACTTCTTTCTTGCGGTCGACAGCGCGGATGTCGACCACTTCGTCACTGACGTGACCGGGCTCACCCCAGCGGACGCCAGTTGGAGCAAATTCCTCGATCGCTATGGGACGCGGCGCGCGGATCCGAAGTTCTGGTCGGCCTCGGATTTCTTCAATACGAGCTACCGTAAACTCGACCCGATCAATGCCGGCATCCTCGATCTAAGCTTGTACACGAACGACTGAATCGCCGAGCATCCGGAGTCGCACGCTGTCTCGCTTTGGCGCGCAACGCGGAAGCTGTGATATCCTTCTCGCAGATGGACTTGGCAGCGTCGGTCCGGGCGGAGCAGGTACGCGCGCTGTACCGTCAAAGCCGCCTGCTCTTGTGGACCAATGTCGCCATTTCGGCCATTGTTTCCGCTACTTTGTGGTGGACGGCGCCACGCGGTTGGCTGCTGCTCTGGGTGGCTTCGATGGCCCTGGTCGCCTTCGCGCGCAGCAAGCTGGTGGCTCGCTTTGTCGCGGTCGAGCCGAGCGCAGCAGAGCTCGAGCCATGGGCGCGGCGCTTCACCGGCGCCGCGATGTTGGCGGGCGCGCTTTGGGGCGCGGGCACCGTCGTGTTTTACGATTCGAGCAGTGCGCTGACACAAATTCTGCTCACGTTCGCGGTGGGGGGCATGACGGCGGCAGCAGCGGGCACGTGGGCCAGTCATCCGCCCGCTTTTTGGGGCTACTTCGCGTGCTCACTCGGCCCACTCTTGGCGCGCACGCTGGCCGTGGGCGACGCTTCGCACTGGGCCATGGGCGGCATGTTGCTCGCCTACACCGGGGGCATGGCGCGCGTCGTGAGCGCCAATCATCAGACGCTGAGCCAAGCCTTCCGCTTGGGTTTCGAGAAGAGCGAGCTCTTGCAGCGCCTGTCCTTGTCACAAGCAACGCTGGAAGAGACCAACCGCACGCTGGAACAGCGCGTGCTCGAACGAACCGCCGCGCTCGAGCGTCAGGCCGAAGCACTGCGCGACGCGCAGCGCCTCGAGGTCGTCGGTCGGCTCGCTGGCGGCATCGCGCATGACTTCAACAATCTGCTGACGATCGTGCTCACCAACGTGGACATTTTGGAAGAGACGCAGAAGTTCGACGCGGCAGGCGGCGCGGCTGTGGAAGAAACGCTGGCTGCCGCGCGCCGCGGTGCAGATTTGATCCGCCAATTGCTCGCCTTCAGCAGAAGGCAGCGCATCGAACCGCGCGTGCTCGATTGCAACCGCGTGGTCGGTGGCATGGATCGCCTCCTACGCCGGCTGGTGGGCGAGCGCATTTACACGAGCGTGTCGCTGAGCCGCGAGCCACTCCGCATCGTGGCCGATCCTTCTCAGCTCGAGCAAATCTTGGTCAACTTGGTGAGCAACGCGCGCGACGCCATGCCGGAAGGCGGAGAGCTCCGCATCATCACCGAGCTGGTCCAAGGCTTACCCGACGATCCCGAAGCCAAGGGCAAATATGCCCGGTTACGCGTGGAAGACGACGGCGCCGGCATGGACTCCGAAACGCGGCGCCGCGCCTTCGACCCGTTCTTCTCGACCAAGGGCGCCGGTGACGCGAGCGGTCTCGGGCTCGCGACGGTGCACGGCATCGTGCAGCAGAACGGCGGGCGCGTGATCGTTACGTCCGAGCCCGGTTGGGGCACGCAATTTTCGGTGTATCTGCCGATCACCGACAAGCTCGAGACACCACGCTCGAATCCGCCGCCAGCGAGCTTGCTTCCGCCGCGCGCCGCGACGATCCTCGTCGCAGAAGATGAGCCGACGCTGCGCTCGGTGATCCGACGCTGCCTCGTCCGTTTGGGGCACACCGTGCTTCTGGCAGAAGATGGTCAGCGCGCGCTGCGTGTCGCTGCTGCACATTCGCACGCCATCGATCTACTCATCACCGACATCGTGATGCCGAACTTGGGTGGCGCTGAAATGGCCCGGCACTTGGCGGCGCAGCGCCCTGGCAGGGGCGTGCTGTTCATCTCGGGGTACAGTTGGGGCGAGTCGCTGCCCGTGAGTGATCCCGCCGCGGGCGTCGCGTACTTGCAAAAGCCCTTCGACACTCGAGCGCTCGAGGCGCGCGTCGCGGAGCTACTCGCGGCACGCGCCGGTTCGGACGTGCGCCGTGCCGAATGACGCTACCGCGGCTTTCTGAGGAGTAAGTGGCCGTTGGGCCAGTACACATGTTTATGGGCGCACAGCGGCTCTCCGGCCTCGCTGCGCCACCCGCTCGAGAAGGACGTTCAGTGCCCGGCGTGGACGCACCCCCCCGATCAGTGCCACCAGCGCGTCGCCGTGGGGAGTAAATCGACGGGGCATGCGAAGAATTTGACCCGCTGATTGCTGGAGCTCGGGCCGAATGGTAGCCACGAATGCCAGCTGATGGGTACGAACGACGACGAAGCGCCCGCTGAGCGCGCCCTTCCCGGTTCCACTCAGCCCTTCAGCGCGGTGTACGCGGCCCACGCGAGTCAGGTGCGCCGCTACCTATTTGCGTTTGGCGCGCGCGCGAGCGACCTCGACGATCTCTCACAAGAGGTCTTCCTCGTCGTCATGGACAAGGGTGAAGCGTGGGCGCAGATCGAACGCATCGACCTGTGGCTGCGCGAGATCTGCCGCAAGGTGGCGGCCGGCCATCGTCGGCGTGGCGGTCGTCAGCACGAGGTTCCGGCGAACGACACCCTGGAGACAATCGAGGACGGCGCGCTCACCCAATCGGCCATACTCGAACAACGAGAGGACGCGGAACGGCTACACCGAGCCATCGACGCGCTCGATGAGGAAGCTCGCGACTTGATCGCGATGCACGAGCTCGGCGGGCTGCCTCTGGTTGATCTCGCAACTCTCGTCGAGCGCGATCGCAAGACCGTGCGAAAGCGCTTGGAGGAGGCCAATCGCCGACTGGTTCGGCTATTTCGCGAGCACGAAGCGCCGCGCGCGGGAACCGCCAGCCTGCCGCGAGCGCGCGTCGCTCCGCCTTCGCCGGCAAGCAGCAGCGGAGTGCACGTCGCGTCGGCGCAACTGCTCGCCCAAGACAGCGAGATCACGATCGGGTTGGTGGGCTCGGTGTTGATCGCAGTGTGGCCAGGCCGACCGACCGTGGACGCGCTCGAGCTGCTCGATCAGCACATGCAGCAAACGTCCGCGCGTTTGGGGAACGGGCTCGCTTACCTGGCGATCGTCGAGGCCTCGACCAGCACACCAACGCTCGAGGCTCGCCAAAAGATCACGCACATGATGAAGCGACACACGCGGTCTTACGAGGTGTACCCGCACGTATTGCTGGGCGGGTTCTCTTGGATCGTGCGTCCGATCATGTCCGGCCTCGCGCTACTCGCTGGCATCCCCAGCGTACCCTTCTTCGGCAGTGTGGAGCGCGCAGCGGCATGGCTCGCGTCGAGCGGCTCGAGCGCCCCGCGACTCGACACGGCGGCCCTGATCCGCGGCGCGAACGAGCTGCGCGAAAGCGCGGCGAGCCACTCGAGCCCCGGCCTCCGCTGACTTAGCGCGAAAGCGCAAAGGTCGCCGCGCGCGCGATCTGCTCGGCGTTCGGGCGCACTCCCGTGTAGAGCACGAATTGCTCGACCGCCTGCAGGACGATCACTTGCGCGCCGGTGATGACCATTTTGCCTCGCGCCCGCGCCGCGCGAATCAGCGGCGTTTCGGGCGGCACCGCGACGACATCGAAGACGACCTGAGCATCCTCGATGACGTCCAGCGCGAACGCGAGCTCTTCGGCTTCCGGCGCGCCCGTCATGCCGATGGGCGTGACGTTCACGAGCAGCGCTGGCCGGTTCGAACCGATATCCGCGCTCCATTCGAACCCGCACAGGTCGGCCAACGCCCGACCGGTGGCAGCGTTTCTGGCCACGATTCGACCCGAGCGAAAGCCCGCGTCGCGCATTGCGCAGGCGACGGCCTTGGCCATCCCCCCGCTCCCGCGCAGCGCAAACGTGGAGCTCGTCGAGACACCGTGGCTCGCGAGTAGGCTGGCGACGGCTGCGTAGTCCGTGTTGTAGGCGCACAGCTTGCCGTCGCGATTCACGATCGTGTTCACCGACTGAATGGCCGAGGCCGAAGCATCGAGCTCATCCAAGAATTCGATGCACGCCTCCTTGAACGGCATCGAAACCGCGCAGCCGCGAATGCCCAGCGCTCGAATGCCGGCAATCGCCGCCCTCAAATCGCGGGTGCTGAACGCCTTGTACACGAAGTCGAGCGAGAGCTCCTCGTACAGGAAATTATGAAAACGCGTGCCGAAGTTCCCGGGCCTGCCGGAGAGCGACATGCACAGAGCCGTGTCCTTACTGATGCGAAGAGTCATGGCACCGACTCTATGGGACGGGCCGGCGACACGACAACGACGCGCCGCAGACAGACCAAGCGACGAGCGTCACAGACGCCGGAGAAACGGCGCGGATCCTTAAAAATTGGCGGATTCGTCGTTGCCGACAGCGGCACACATCGACGACGAGTCCAGGCGTGTGGTCCAATTGGCGATCATGCGCATCGCTTGGGTTGCAGTCGCAGGCTCGCTCGCGTTTGGTTGCGGTGGAAGCGGTGCGTCGGACGGCGGCTCGGCGAACACGAGCGCCGGCTCGGCGAACGCAAGTGCCGGCGCAGCGAACGCAAGTGCCGGCACAGCGAACGCTGGCGCTGGCTCGGCGAATGGCACGGCAGGCAGCGGCAACGCCGGCGCCACCGGAGCCGCTGGTGAAACCGGCAGCGCGGGGCAAGGCTCGACGACGACGCTGCCTCCGCCGAAGGCAGTCTGTGATTTGCCGGCCATGGCCGTCGACACGTCGAAGCCGACGACCGTCGTCGGCGACGGCAGCGCCGCGAGTTGCACCGAGGCCGCGTTGCGCGCGGCCGTCGCGAGTGGCGGCATCGTCACCTTCGCCTGCGGCGACGCCCCAGCCACGATCACCGTCGCTGCGGAAGTACCGGTCGGCAAAGACACGACAATCGACGGCGGGGGCAAAGTGACCCTGAGTGGCGGCGGCCAATCACGAATTTTACACATCACGAGCGCTTGGAACGTGTCGACCCCATTGCTGACCGTGCAAAATCTGACGTTCACGGCTGGTTTCACCAGCGATGTGCTGAACACCAAGAGCACCGCCAAGGGTGGAGGCGCCATCTTCGAGGACGGCGGCTCGCTCACGGTCATCGACTGTACGTTCGACCACAACCAATGCGCGAGCACCGGACAGGACGTCTCGGGCGGCGCGATCAACGGTCAGGGTGTGGGCACGTTGCTCATCGTGGGCAGTACGTTCACTAACAACAGCGGCTCCAACGGCGGGGGCGTGGGCACTCAGGACGAGAACGTGACGGTGGTGAATTCCAAATTCTCGAATAACTCGGCGACGGGCACGGACGGAAACCCTGGCAACGGCGGCAACGGTGGTGGCCTCACTTACGACGGCGCGCACATCTCGCTCACGCTGTGCGGCGACACGTTCACCGGCAACAAAGCCAATGCCGCCGGCGGCGCGGTATTCAGAGTCGGTTACAACTCGGCCGGCGGAGCTGCTTCGGTCGTGAACATCGATCGCTCGACCTTCGACAGTAACTCGGTGGACGCCATGAACGGCAACGCCGCCGGGCTGTATTTGGAGAACGTGACCATCAACATGAGCGGCACGACCATCTCCAACAACACCGGCCATTTCGGCGGCGGTATCTGGTGCGGGCAATCTGCCACGACCAACTTCAGCAACGTGACGATCGCGAACAACACGGCCTCGGGCGGCGGTGGCGTGTGGTTCGCCAATGCCGTCACCGGCACGTTCCTCAATTGCACGGTCGCCGGCAACACGGGTGACGGGCTGTTCGGCGGAGACACCGGCGTCAAGCTACAGAACACGATCGTCGCCAACAATGTGCGCGGGACTCTCGACGGCACCACGAACTGCGCGAAGGCTCATGGCACGAGCGGGCCCGATCTCCAGTTTCCCGCTGGCGGCACCCAGTGCACGTCGTCGATCACGACCGCCGATCCGCAGCTCGGCGCATTGCAAGACAACGGCGGGCCGACGTTCACCATGCTGCCGGCCGCGACCAGCCCCGCGAAGGGCATGGGCATGGGCTGCCCAATGATCGACCAAACCGGCGCAACTCGCCCGGCCGCTTGCACACTCGGCGCTATCGAAGCGCCGTGATTTTCA
>Ga0210387_10004237_pt1 | contig 10996 bp, 8 predicted proteins | sample IncBWC7OmetaG_FD_160108 | JGI IMG/M metagenome (GOLD analysis project Ga0210387, IMG submission 160108) | Forest soil microbial communities from Barre Woods Harvard Forest LTER site, Petersham, Massachusetts, United States - Inc-BW-C-7-O ... | reverse complement strand
CTTGAACTTGCCGGGTCATGTGTTCTTTCTCTCGAAATGCATCCACCGAACCTACGGCCAGAAACTACGGTTTGCGTGTTGACTAGAGGGAACATCGCGAAGCTGGCCTCGACCTCAATCGCGCTACTCGTTGTTTTTGCTGCCACTTCGAACAATGTGACACGGAGGAGAACAGTGCAGTGACGGAAGAACCCTCCTCCGAACCCACGGCGAAAAACTACAGCTTGCGCGAAGAATTAGCGCAAAATCGCGGAATTCTTCTGTCGCTTTGCGGTAGATTCGAACAATCGGATACTGGGGAGAGCTGTGGCGTAGAAATGGCGGAGAGAGTGGGATTCGAACCCACGGTACGGTTTCCCGCACACACGCTTTCCAAGCGTGCGCCTTAAGCCACTCGGCCATCTCTCCGGAGCGGCCTTCTCATGAAGGCGCGCGCGGACTTTTGCAAGTGACGGCGGAGACATCCGTTGTCATTTCCACAACATACTGAAATTGCTATACAATTATCGTAGCCGGCGTCCGATCTCCATCGCCGTGAACCCAAAACCGACTAGGTTCGACTCCTAAGTCGGGCAAGATGAGCGAAGGACGCGCGCAACATGACGATCCGCCAGGCGACGATGGTTCTATTGATCCTGTCCGCGGCGGGTTATGCGGCATCCGCGCAGGCTCAGCTCTGTCACCGCGAAGGCACGGATGTCACCTGCGATGACGGGCATCGTGGCGTCTGGGAGGGCGATGCCATCATCTGGGCCGACGGCACAAGGTCGCATTCGTCGCCGCATCCGAGCGTCGTCATCGGCAACAAATCATCGGTCACGATCGGGCCCGGCGTTTTCGTCGGTCAGGGCAAAGGCGTGAGGCCGCTCGACGACCCGAACAAGACGCGCTGCGTGACCCTCGACGAGGTGCCATACTGTTATTGAGAGGCCGGCTTCGCCGGCCAGGGGTCAGCGATAGGGGTCAGCGATCAGGCGTTGACGGAGCGAAGCGCCCATGGCGCCGGCAGGCTCTCAACCGGCTGCGCGGTGGCCTCTCTTGCGGCCCGTGCCGTCTCCAGCGCCTCGACGAAGCTTGTGAACCATTGCTGGATAGAACGGTGCCGAAGCTTCGCCATCATTGCCTCCCAGCGCATGCGCCGCTCGGGGAACGGCATCGACAGCGCCACCGCGATCGTCCGCGCCATACCGTCGATATCGTGCGGATTGACCAGAAGCGCCGTATCCAGTTCGTTGGCCGCGCCGGCAAACTTCGACAGCACGAGAACGCCGGGATCGTCGGGGTTCTGCGCGGCGACATATTCCTTCGCCACCAGGTTCATCCCGTCATGTAGCGGCGTCACCACACCGACCTGAGCGGTGCGATAGAGGCCGGCCAACACGGTCTGGCTGAAGCCCTTGTTGAGATAGCGGATCGGCGTCCAGTCCACCTCGCCATGGCGGCCGTTGACGTCGCTGACGAGTTTGGCGAGTTCGCTTTGCAGATTGCCGTAGGCTTCGATCGCGCCGCGCGAGGGCGTGGCGATCTGCAACAGCGACACCGTGCGCGCCATCGACGGATGCGTGGTCCACATCCGGTCGAAAGCGTTGATGCGGTTGACGAGCCCCTTGGAATAATCGAGCCGATCAACGCCGATCGCGAGCTTCTCGCCATTCAGGCTGCGGCGCAGGCGCGACACGTCCGGATGCGATACGGCCTTTGCCGCCTGGCGTGCGAATTTTTCGACATCGATACCGATCGGGAAAACCGCAATGCGGGTGGTTCCATGCTGCCGTGACATCACAACGCCATCGTCGACCACAAGGCCGAGCGTGGACGTGAGATAGCTCGCAAAATTCTCGCAATCGTCGTCGGTCTGAAAGCCGATCAGGTCGTAGGCGAGCATCGCCTCCACCAATTCGCGGTGGTGCGGAACGCCTTCGATCACATCGCGGGCGGGCCAGGGCGTATGCAGGAAAAAGCCGATCGGCTGGGTCACACCGAGGTCGCGCAACTCCGCCCCCAGCGCGAGGAAATGATAATCCTGAATCCAGAACGCGGTATCGGCCTTGCGGAACCGCAGCAGCGCACGTGCCATGAAGGCGTTGACTTCGCGATAGGACAGATAATCGCCTTGCGAAACGCGGATCAGATCCGCACGCGAATGCAGCGCCGGCCACAGAGCCGAATTGGCGAAGCCTTCGTAATATCCGCCATAATGCGCTGCCGGCAGATCCAGCATGGCGAGCGCTCCGCTCCCGAGCGCCTCAACTTCGGCAAACGGTTCCTTCTGGACGCCGTCGCGGACGCGCCCGCTGGAACCGACCCAAATCGCGCCTGATTTTTCTACAATCGGAAGCAGTGCCGCGGCCAAACCGCCGGTAATCGGTTCATTGGCGTTGCCACGCGTGATGCGATTTGAAACAACGACGAGGCTCACCGGGTTCCCCTCCTGATGGTTCGTTCGTGTTAACAACCATTCATCAATATGGTTCCTTTTCACTTTTCCAATGAATTGAAACCGAATTCAGGCGATGCAGCGTCGGGAATACGCATCTCTGCCGCCAAAATTCGTTCACGCGCACCAAATCGGCGCATGAATGAATTGTTCCGGGATCACCGGGTTGCCAAAGATTTGCCTTCAAAAGGCTTCGCCATCAACAAGGCGCGCAAGCCAGGCGCGAACGTTCGTCGGCTCGTCAAAATGGCCAGCTACGCCTTGCGCATGACGGCCGACCGAAAAGGCAAGCCCGCCCAGACTGGGCATCGCCGCGAACACCGATTCATCGGTGACGTCGTCGCCAATGAAAATCGGATAGCGGCCGCGGAACGGTTCGTGAGTCATCAATTCGTGCACGCCGGTCGCCTTGTCGAAACCGGCTTGCTTGATTTCGCAAACGCATTTTCCCGGCAAAACCTCGATCGGCGCATTCGGCAAATCAGCCCTGATCAACGACACGGCCTCGTAAATCGCTTTCTCCGCATGCGGCGCCAGCCGGTAGTGCAAAGCGAGTGAGTAGCCTTTGTCTTCCAACAGAATGCCGGGACTGAGCCGCGCGATCGCGGCAAGACGGCGCTTCAATTCCTGATCCATTGGCGGCGCGCGCGTCGCGACCGCTTCACTGCCGATCGAAATCCGCATTTCCGCGCCGTGGCCGCCAATCGCGGGAAATCGTTCCGGCGCAAAGATCAGGTCGATGTCGTTCAGCGACCGTCCGCTGACGAGGGCGAGCGCGCCTCCCGTTCGTTCGTGGAGGGCGTGCAGCGTCGCAGCCAATCCTGGGGGTACCCACACCTCGCGCGGCGTCCGCGCCAGATCGAGCAGCGTGCCGTCGATATCGAGCAGGATGGCGCAGCTGTCGAGACATTTCGAAAGCTTTTCCGCAATCGATGCCAGCGAAGAGCCCTCTGCCGGCCACGCCTCTTCACGCGGGGGCAGCACACGATTTGCGAGACCTTCCGTCATTGCGTCACTCCACAACAGCCAGCGGCTGCGCTACCGATTCAAGTGTGCGCCGCTCCGCCGCAACCGCATAGCGCCAGCCGACCACTGCTGCCACCAGCATCAGCGCCGCGCCAAGCAAATAGCCGGCAAAGACACTGCTGCGCGATCCGGTGTCGATCAGCGCCCCAAAAAGAATGGGACCGGCGACGCCGCCGACGCCGGTGCCGATCGCATAGAACAGGGCAATCGCCAACGCACGCACCTCCAGCGGAAAATTCTCACTGACCGTCAGATATGCAGCACTTGCGGCAGGAGAAGCAAAGAAGAAAATCACCATCCAGGCAATCGTCTGCGTCTTCGCACTCAATGCCCCGATCTCAAACAGGTAACCCGAGAGCGCCAGCAGAATGCCGGAAGCGCCGTAAGTAAACGCGATCATCGGACGGCGCCCCAGCGTGTCGAACAAACGGCCGAGAACCAACGGCCCCAGCAAATTGCCGGCCGCGAAAGGAAGGATATACCAGCCAAGCTGGTCGGCGGGTATCCCGTAGAAATCGCTCAACACGAGCGCAAAGGTGAAAAAGATCGCGTTGTAGAAGAACGCTTGCGCAGTCATCAGCACCAGCCCGACCAGCGAACGTTCGCGATAGGTTTTAAACAACGTGTGCGCGACCTCCGACAGCGGCGTGTGGTCCCGCATACGGAGCCGCAATTTCGGCCAGGCGTGCGGCGGCGTGTCTTCACCAGAGGTGGCAGGCGGCCGCTCCTGGACATGTCCTTCGACCGAGCGCTCGATATCGCGCATGATGGCATTGGCTTGATCGGGATGGCCATGAATGATCAGCCAGCGCGGACTTTCGGGAATCCATATCCGCATCACGAACACGACAAGGCCAAGACAGGCACCCGTCAAGTAGGCAAGCCGCCAGCCCAGATCGACATCGATCCAGTTGGGGTCGAGCAACACGATCGCGCTGGTGGCGCCGAGTGCGGCGCCGAGCCAGAAGCTGCCGTTGATGAGGAGGTCGGTCCATCCGCGATAGCGCGCCGGCACCAATTCCTGGATCGTGGAATTGATCGCCGTGTATTCGCCACCGATGCCGGCGCCGGTCAGGAAACGAAAGAAAGCGTAGCTCGCAACACTCCACGACAGCGCCGTGGCGGCGGTCGCCGCGAGATAAAGCGACAGCGTGATGAAGAACAACTTCTTGCGGCCGATGCGATCGGTCAGCCAGCCGAAGCCAAACGCGCCAAGCACCGCGCCGGCGAGGTAACAACTATTGGCAAAGCCGACATCAAAATTCGAAAAATGCAGCACCGGGCTCTCCTTGAGCGCGCCGGACAAAGTGCCCGCAAGCGTGACCTCCAGCCCGTCGAGAACCCAGGTAATCCCGAGCGCCAATACGACACGGGTGTGAAAACCGCTCCAGTACAAGGCATCGAGACGGTAGGGAATGCTGGTTTCGACAACGCCATGGTCATCGGCACCGCGGTCGACGACTTGCGCGGGCTCGCGTGCAGCATCCGAACCGCCTTGCCGTCGCTGCAAGCCCATGAAGCGCTACCAGTCGGGTATTGCGGGAAAGCCAAGGACCCTTCCAGCGGCCAGAAGGACCCTCAACTGGACTATCAACGTCTGTTGGGGGCCGGAGTTCCACCTTTGTGGGGAAGAACCGCCTGGCTTTCGTGCCCGTGGCACGAACAGCAATTTGGCAGACTAGCGATGGTCCAAGACATTCCGCCGGCGCGCATCGCGCTGTGGCGTCAGGCCGCGCGAATATTGGTCATGAAACGCTGAAGCTCTTCGCGGAGCCGCGCGCTTTCGGTGGACAGCGAACGCGCCGCATCCAGAACGTTGGCCGATGCAGAGCCGGTCTCGGCTGCGCCGCGGTTGACTTCCATGATGTTCACGGCGGTCTCGCTGGTCCCTTCGGCGACGTTTTGCACACTGCGCGCAATTTCCTGGGTCGCTGAGCTTTGCTCCTCGACCGCACTCGCAATCGTCGAGGCAATGCTCGATATCTGCCCGATCGTCCCGCCGATTTCCTTGATGGCGGCAACCGATTCCTGGGTGGCGCCCTGCATGCCGGCGATGTGGGTCGAAATCTCGTCGGTCGCCTTGGCGGTCTGGCTGGCCAGCGATTTGACCTCGGAAGCAACGACGGCGAAACCGCGACCGGCGTCACCGGCGCGAGCCGCTTCGATGGTGGCGTTGAGCGCCAGCAGGTTGGTCTGTTCGGCGATCGCCGTGATCAGCTTCACGACATCACCGATCTCCTGCGCAGCGCGCGACAGTTTGCCGATACGTCCGTCGGTTTGCTGGGCCTGCACCACGGCTGCTTCCGCGATCCGGTTGGATTCCTGAGCCTGTCGGCCGATTTCGCCGACGGAAGCCGAAAGCTCCTCTGTCGCTGCCGCAACCGATTGCATATCACTGGAAGCCTGCTCCGTTGCACCAGCGGCCTGACCCGACAAACTCTGGGTGGTCTCCGCCGTGCGCGTCAAGGTGCCGGCAGATGCTTCGAGTTGTACGGCGGAAGCCGAGACATTGGAAACGATGCTGCCTACGGCGGTCTCGAACTCGTCGGCAAAGCGAATGAGCTCGGCGCGGCGTCCGGCAGCGGAGGCTTTGTTCTGGGCATCGAGCGCTGCCGCGTCGCGTTCGGCCTTGGCGACCGCCTGAACCTTGAATTCCTCGACCGCCGCGGCCATCTCGCCGAGTTCGTCCTTGCGGCCGAGTCCGGGCAGCACGACATCGAAGTTGCCGCCGGCGAGTTCGCGCATCGCCTTGCACATCGCAATCATCGGCCGCGAGATTCCCGTCCCCAACAGTAAAGCCAGCACGCCGCCGAGCAGGAAGCCGCCGATCGCGAGCATCACGACGAGGTGCTGCGTTTCGCTGATGGTAGCGCTGGATTCCGAATCGAGCCGCTGCTGATCGGCCAGCAGGTCGGCCTTCATCGCGTTCGAGGCCTTCAGGATCGCGGCCGTGGAATCCGCCATCTCGATCGAGAGTTCATCGACCTCCTTGGCATTCTCGATCAGCTTGGTGAGCGCCTTGCGGTACTCTTCCAACTGAGCCGAAGCATCCTTGACCGCCTGCGCGACCTTTGGTTCTTCTGCGGGAATGGCCTGTAACGCTCCATCGACGAATTTCAGACGCGCCAGCGCGCTTGCCGCGACCGACTGATCGGAATTGACGATGAAGGTACTGGCGAGCGCCGCCGCCGTCTGGAACAGCGCGGCGACTTTCTTGCTCGCCAGCGTGACCGCCGCGAGCGTGGTGTCGTCCTCGACGCCGCTTGGCAGATCGTCGAGCTTGTAACGCAGCAGATTGCCGCTGCGCATCAACTGGTTCTGGCTGATGAGTTCGCTGTCGCGCTTGGATTTCACCACGTCGGCAAAGATCTTGGTGAAGGCGTGAAATTCGCGCGAAAGGCGCGTCACCTGATTGATGCGCGCCGCATCGGTCGTATTCTTCATCGACTGATCGATGGCGTCCTTCAACGCGCCTTCGGCCGCCAACGCGGCCTTGGCGTCATCTTCCTTGCCTGTCGCCACATAGTATCGCGCCAGCGACCGGTAGGAGATCAGTTCGCGGTCGATATTCTGGGCCAGACCGGATTCCGAGACGCTCGCCCGGTAAGCGGCGACACCATCCGAAACGCGACCAAATCCGAGATAAGCGAAACCCATGCTGATGGCGGAAATCGCGAGCACAACGGCAAAGCCAAGGCTGATCTTCCCGCGAAATCGCAAGGTGGGAAGCTTTGGCGGCGCCGATGGCAGCCTGACACCCTTGAAGAACCCCAACGGACCCCCCTGTCGCCATTGAATCCGGGCCCGTTGCGAAGGCTCCGTACCCGGAAACCTAGAACAGAATGAATAAGACGCCGTAAACCGGGCGGTGCCATGCCACCGGTACCCCTGCAATTGCCGGGCGCCACGGACCGGCAATGCCATCTGCGGCCCATTTCGAAATGGTTAGCGGCCGGTTGACGGATATCGGAGGTTCAGCGAACTATCGCCGTCTCGCCTCGGCGTGATGCGCGCCACATGCTATGAGCTCGCCTCGCCGACATACCCTGCCCCCGGATCCATGGAAAACGACGTGCCCGAGCAACCGGATCCTCAGACGGCAACCAGTGCAGCTTCGGGGCCGCTGACCGGCTTCCGCGTGGTCGAATTTGCCGGCATCGGACCCGGGCCGTTCGCCTGCATGATGCTGGCCGACATGGGGGCCGACGTGATTACGCTTGATCGCCCCGGGGCCACCAAAAATCAGAAATCGGCAACCGGTCGCGGCCGCAAGATCATCGCACTCGACCTCAAGGACACCGCCGCGCGCACCCAGACGCTCGACTTGCTTGACCAAGCCGATGCCCTGGTCGAGGGCTTTCGGCCGGGCGTGATGGAGCGCCTCGGGTTGGGTCCCGATGTGGTGTTGTCACGGAATCCGCGGCTCGTTTATGGCCGCATGACCGGATGGGGACAGGAAGGCCCACTGGCACAGGCCGCCGGCCATGACATTAATTATATTGCAGTCACGGGCGCGCTCGCGGCGATTGGTCCGGCCGATCGACCCGTCCCACCGCTCAATCTGGTCGGCGATTTCGGCGGCGGCGCGCTTTATTTGGTCGTCGGCGTGCTCGCCGCACTTCTCGAAGCCAGGAAATCCGGCAAGGGGCAGGTGGTCGATGCCGCGATGTGCGACGGCGCAGCCTCACTGATGACGATGTTTTTTGACTTCACGGCGGCTGGCCGCTGGAGCGGGGAAAGAGGAAGCAACTTCCTCGACGGCGGCGCGCATTTCTATGGCGTCTACCAATGCGCCTGCGGCCACTTCATCTCGATCGGATCGATCGAGCCGCAATTTTATGCGCTGCTGCGGCATCACGCTGGCCTGTCGGATCAGGCCTTCGATGCCCAGTTGGATTGCGAGGCGTGGCCTTCGCTGAAGCTGAAACTGGAAGAAGTTTTCAAAGCCAAAACCCGCGACGAGTGGTGCAGGATCATGGAAGGCTCCGACGTCTGTTTCGCGCCGGTGCTGAATTTATCGGAAGCACCGCTTCACCCCCACATGGCGGCCCGCAAGACCTTCGTTGAACGTCACGGCGCCATCCAGCCGGCGCCGGCGCCGCGCTTTTCACGGACGCCCTCCGCGATCCGCGACTCTGAGACTGCCGATATCGCAAACCTTATCCGTGCGTGGCGGAGATAGCGAACGTCCGGAAACGAGGGAATTTCGTCATTCAAATTTTCCTCGCGATTTGAGACGATGTGCCAGCTTTTGGGGGCACGACGACCATGGCGCTGCAACTCCGGCCGAACTGCGAATATTGCGACAAGGATTTGCCGCCGCATTCGACGGATGCTCGCATCTGCAGCTACGAATGCACGTTCTGTGCGGCCTGCGCGGTCGAAAAGCTCGATAATGTGTGCCCGAACTGCGGCGGCGGATTTGTCCCGCGGCCGATCCGCCCCACGCAGGAATGGCGGGCAGGCATATGTGTCGCCAAGCATCCGCCATCCGACAAGCGCGTGCATCTCAAATACAGCCTTGAAGATATCGCGGGGCACTTGAAGCGGATTCGGGATGTTCCGCCGGAGCAGCGGTGAGCAGAGAGAAGGCGCTCGATCCTGTTTTCCCTCCCCCTGAAAGGGGGAGGGTTAGGGTGGGGGTCAGCTAGATCTGATGATCCCCTCCCGGTTTGCGCTGACGCACAAACCGACCTCCCCTTTTCAAGGGGAGGTAAGCATCATCTCTCATTCCGCCGGCAGAATCGTTCCTTCCACCTCACCGAAGCCGACCCGATAGCCCTCACCTTGGCACCAGCCGCGCATGGCAAGCGAATCCCCGTCTTCGAGAAATGTCCTGACGACACCGTCGGCGATCTCAACGGGCTCGGAGCCGTTCCAGGAAATCTCTAGCAGGCTGCCGCGCTGGCTTTTTTCCGGTCCGGAGATGGTACCGCTGCCTAAGAGATCGCCGATGTTCATCGCACAGCCGGAAGAGGCGTGATGCAACAATTGCTGCACCGATGACCAGTACATGTATTTGAAATTGGTCCGGCAGATCCGCGCTGGCCCGTTCATTGAGCCCGTGCGTAGGCCGACTTCAAGTTCGAGATCGTAATTGTTGGGTTGCGTCTGCCTCAGATAGGCCAGCGGCTGCGGAATCTGCTCAGGACCGTGACGCCGAAACGGCTCCAATGCCGCCGATGTCACTACCCACGGGCTAATCGAGGTTGCAAACGCCTTGCCCTGGAACGGCCCAAGCGGAACATATTCCCATTGCTGGATGTCGCGGGCGCTCCAGTCGTTCAGCAGCACAAAGCCGAAGATCATCTCCTGGGCCTGCGCTTCATCGAGCATCGCGCCCATCGGTGACGCCTGCCCGATCACCGCGCCCATTTCGAGTTCGAAATCGAGCCGTTGGCAAGGTCCAAAGCTCGGATGTTCGGCGCTCGCAGGCTTTAACTGGCCGCGCGGACGCCGCACCTTGGTGCCGGACACCACGACCGTCGAGGCGCGGCCGTTATAGCCGATCGGCATGTGCAGCCAATTCGGTTGCAGCGCATTGTCCTTGCCGCGGAACATGACGCCGACATTGGTAGCGTGCTCCTTCGAGGAGTAAAAATCCGTGTAGCCGGCGACGGTGATCGGCATCTGCAGCTTTACCTGTGCCATCGGCACCAACGCCAACTTCCGCAACTCATCATTGTCGCGCAGTTCATCGTTGTCGTGACGCAGAAGCTCGCTGATCCGCGCACGTGTCTTCGTCCAGACCTTTGGCCCCTGGGTCATGAACGCATTCAGTGATAAGACGGCAAACGTGCCGGGCTCGACATCCAGCCGGCCATCCTGCTCGAGCTCCCAGAGGTCGAGCACATAGTCGCCGATCGCAACGCCGATGCGCGGCGCGAGCCCGCGCGCGGAAAACACGCCATAGGGCAAATTCTGAATCGGAAAATCCGATGCCGGATCGACCGGTACGAAGGAGCGGAGCGCGGGATCGTTGGGGTGGGACATCTACGGATCGTCTCTTTCTTGCCCTCTCCCCTTGCGGGAGAGGGTGGCGAGAATAAACGAAGCACATTCGAGCCGGGTGAGGGGCTGCAATCAGAGCCCCCTCACCCGCCCTCACTTCATGAGGGCACCCTCTCCCACAAGGAGAGAGGGAAAGGTCACGGCTTGTTGGGATCGAAGCGCTTTTCCAGTCCCTTCCAGCAATCCGCGTAATCGTCCTGCAATGTCGAAGATTTGGCGGCATGCGCGGTGACCCGCTGCGGAAACCGCGTTTCGAACATAAAGGCCATCGTCCCCGTCAGCTTGACCGGCTTCAATTCGCTATTGCTGGCGTGATCGAAAGCCTCGCGATCGGGACCATGCGGCAACATCATGTTGTGCAGGCTGATGCCTCCGGGTGTAAAGCCCTGCGGCTTGGCGTCGTAAACGCCGTAAATCAGGCCCATGAACTCCGACATGATATTCATGTGATACCAGGGCGGCCGGAAAGTGTTTTCGGCCACGGCCCATCGCTCCGGGAAAATCACGAAATCGATATTCGCG
>Ga0210387_10004236_pt1 | contig 10997 bp, 15 predicted proteins | sample IncBWC7OmetaG_FD_160108 | JGI IMG/M metagenome (GOLD analysis project Ga0210387, IMG submission 160108) | Forest soil microbial communities from Barre Woods Harvard Forest LTER site, Petersham, Massachusetts, United States - Inc-BW-C-7-O ... | reverse complement strand
CGACGCCGAAACCTCCTATGTTCAGGAGCGCCTGAACGAAGTAGGTGGCCACTTCCTTCCGGGCAACCGATGGTGTCCGTGGAGCCAGAAAGTCGAGAGGGAGATCGGCCCTGAGCGGTAGAATAGCGGCATCAGATGGTTCTGGCCGCTACGCCTTCGCCCGCCATAACCACGCCGTGACGATGCCCGCCATCGGGATGCCGAACATCACGGTGTGGGCGACAAGCTCCTTGGCGATGATCGCGGGCGAGAAGTCCGGATTCGGCGCGTTCGACAGCGGCACGACGACGAGGTTCATGACGAGATAGGCAACGATGCCGAACAGCGTGCCGCCGACGAGCCAATGGTCTCGCCACCATCGTTGCCGTAACGCCAGTGCGCAATAGAGGCCGGCGGCGACGATCGAGATGAAATAATGCAGGCCCGCGCCCAGCAGCGCTAAGCCGGTACCTCCCTCAAACGCCGCGTCGCCGAACAGGCCGGAAGCGATCTGCTGCAGGCCATGCGTGAGCGTGCCGCCGAAGATCGCGCCCGCGGCGATCAGGTTGGTGGTGCCGGCCACCAGCCCCGCCGACAGGCTCGCGAGGATTGTTGCAGCCGGCGCGGAGGTCATGGCCTCTCGCTTGTAGCCGCGGCTGGAACGGCGGCGGTCTTCTTGATCGCCGCCGGATCGTAGAAGAAGCGCTCCTCGATCAGCTCTTCACCGCGCCAGGTTTGCCAGGTGACCTCCTCCATCACGCGGCTCGAACCATCTTTCCCTGTGAATTCGAAGCGCCAGCGGATCGCGCTCTGGTCGCCGTCGAGCAACAGCGGCCCGAGCCGCGTCGTCTTCACGCCCGCGACACTTGCGAGCACCTTGCTCTCCTTTTCCGCGAGCTTCTCGCGGCCGATGAGCGGCGGATTGTCGTTCTCGCGGGTCGAGGCGTCAGGCGCATAGAAGCGCAGGATGGCGCCGACATGGTCGTTGGCCTCGACCGTATCGGCGAACGCCTGCAGCGTGTCGCGTGATGGCATCTGGCTATCTCCCCACTTACTGACTACAAGTCGGTATTTACCGACCAATGGTCGGAAAGTCAATTGCGGAGATTTTGTCGCTCGCTACAATGAGAGCATGGCAACCCAACCGGAGCGTCGTCAGGCGACGCGGGCGGCGATCCTGAAAGCGGCACGGCGTTTGTTCGGCGAGCGCGGCTTTGCCGCGACCACGATCGACGACGTCGCAGCCGGCGCGCGCGTAGCCAAGGGCGCGGTCTATCATCACTTCGCGACCAAGGAGGCGCTGTTCGAAGCGGTGTTCGACCAGGTTTCGCAGGAGTTGCTGGTCGAGGTCGACTGCGCCGCGCGCAACGAGAAGGACGCGCTCGCGGCCATGGCGAAAGGCACCCAGGCCTATTTCGACGCCTGCGCCAAGGACACGACCGGGCAGATCGTGCTGCACGATGGCCCGGCGGTGCTCGGCTGGGAGCGCTGGCGCGAGATCGACAACCGCCATTTCGGCGGCCGCTTCCCGGTGGCCCTGGCACGCGCCATGGACGATGGCCTGATCGCCCGGCAGCCGATCGAGCCGCTGGCGCGGCTCCTGCTCGGCGCCGTCACGGAAGTGGCGATCGCCTGTTCGGGCCGCGACCTGCAAAAGGCCGGCACCGACTACGCCCGCGCCTTCCAGGCCCTGCTCGACGCGTTGCGGGTGAAGTAGGCGGGACAGGCCCCGACAAGCCCTCACCCCAATGTGCGCAGCATCGCCGGAATTTCGCATGCGGCCGGCAACTCTCCTGTTCTGCCTCGCGGGCTTCACTCGCGAGTTTTGAGCGTAGGAGCACAACATGCGAGAACCTCGTTCGCGCAATAATGGATCCATCGCACGTTCGATGACGTTTGCCGCACTCGCCGTCGCGACGCTGGCTGCCGCACTGGCCATCCTTTCCCCTGCCCGCGTCGCAGCGACGAATTGGACCGATTATCCCTGGTGCCTGGAGCGGGAGGGCTATCTCTCCTGCTTCTACTCGACGCGGCAGCAGTGCGAAGCGACGGCTCGCGCCGTCGGCGGCTGCGCTCTGAATCCGCGCGTGCTGTTCGGACGCGAGCGGCCGCAACCACGTCGCCGGACGATCGGACCCGGCTCGTGAGGCGGCGGGCGGCAGTCGCTCTGCCGATCCTACTTCCGCGGCCGGCCGCGCTTGGCGAAAACGATGCCTTGAGCGTCGGCACAACAGCGAAGCCGGCCGGCTGCTTTCAGCGCCTCGTTGCGTTTCGGCCCTGGCGGCAATCGGCGCGCCAGCTCCAACGCCTCGGCCGCCAGCGTGTCCCAGTCGCGCCTGTCGAATGAGCGACGCGTGTCTCCGAATTTGGCGTGCATGAGGCTCCGAAGGCAGACGAAATCTCGGGTGCTTGCCCGAAACCAGACTGCTCGGATTCGAAAAACATTCCCGGCCGTCGACGCGACTCATGCACGCGTGATCAACGGGTCAAACGGCAGACACCGGGGCTCACCGTTGCACGACGTGCAGGATCGCCACCCACAGCGCCATGATCGAGACCGCTTCGAGCGCGGGCCGGCACCGGCTCAACCGCGTCCACCGTTTGGCTTCGAGCTTTTGTTCCTCGGAGAGATCGCCCAGCTTTTCAAACCGAAGCGCCCTCGGAATGAAATATGCCATCGACCACGCGCGCGCGGTGAAATGCACGACCAAGGCGGCAGCGGTCCACCAGCGGGCCTCGCTCGCATGCCACACCATCCACAGAGTAATGAAGAGCGCTAGCTCGTAGAGCGTATGAGCCGGCATCCAGAACAGAGCCCGGTTGATGCCTCCGCGACTGGGCTGGATAACCGCGGGATTGTCGGGCCATACCCGATCGACGAGAAGCGTCTCGTAAATGCCGCCGCCGAGCATGATCGCGCCAAGGACCATTGCAGAAAGCGGCGCCAGGACGATGGAGGTCGACGTCGCTTGCATGGGCGCATTCACCCGAATTATCTCAACATGTATATCTCTTAGTAAGATATTATCTTACTTATCAAGATAACTGGCAAGGCGAAAAGTACGGAGTGCCCACGCCTTCCGCACACCCCTCAATGCATCAGCGCTGACGTGAGCGTGAAAGACGAACATATACATCGTCTAAATCGGTAATGAAGGCTCACCTAAGTTTAAATTGACTCGCTCTGGATGCGGCATAGCCTACTCCGCGGATCGGAACCGGCTTCCCACGCCAGCAGAGCCCGAGCGGGTCGCTCCCGTCAGCGCCAGTCAAAGTGGGTTCGATCCGCGCGTAAGGTGCACCAGAACGGCGCTGGCAACAGCGCCGTTTTCGTTTTCCCGAGCGCCTATTCCCCAACGAACCTGTCCAGGCCCTTGCGGTGCAGCCATTTGGATAGTTCGTCTGCGACCGCCTCGTTGTTGAGATCGGCAAAGGCGATGTGGGTGTTACCGTGCAAGCCCACATCGGGCAGCCGCAAGACCTCACAATCTCCGCCGTGGCGATTGACGATGTCGCAGAAGGCGTGTGCGAGCTTGACTGAGTCGGCCCAGATCGGACGGGTGTCGGTGTAGTCGCCGAACACGAGCTGAATCGGAAACTTCGTCAGCTTCATGAACTCGTCGAGCGGCACGGCATTGGGGCCGAACGGCGCTTTCGGCTGTGGCTCGGGCCCCTCTCCTTGCGGGAATACAAAGCCCGGGGTTTCGTAGGCGACGATGCCTTTCATGTTGTCGCCTCTCGCCCTGACGGCCGACATCATCGCGCGCCAGCCGCCCGCGGAATTGGTCAGCGCCACGACGGGTCCGATCTTGTCGATGGCCTGGCCCCCGGCATCGGCCTGCAACAATACATTCTCCAGCGTATCGAACTCGTCATAACGGGCGCGCGTCGCCTGATTCCAGGCTTCCTGATCGGCCGTCGGGAATTGCACGCCAGCATTCCAGTTCGGATAGGTCACGCCGAAACGCCACGCGGCAAAATTTTTCTGATCGAAATATTGCGGGGTGTAGGTGATCGGTTCGCAACTCCAGTTCGCGCGGCCGACGCGCGGACCGTCCCAGAGGTAAACGGGATATCCCTTGCGCAGGAAAATGCTCTTGTAGCCTTCGCCGCCGTCCCAGCGGTTCTCCCACACCTTGGTGCTGGATGAGTGCCACATGATGAGGCCAACGCCGCGCCGCTTCACCGGGACGAAATATTCGACATAACCGTGGTCGCAGGAGAGAGTCTGGCCGGGATCGGCAGGGTTGGTAATGACCTTGCCGCCGACTTCATACGCGCCCGTCGATTCCAGGACGATCGGTGGCTTTGCTGCGTCGCCGGCGAAGGCCGCATGGCCCGGTGCGGCAAACAGCAGAACCGTGGCACACCGCTTCAGATGTTTCCAATGTCTTGCGCGGCGTACGCTCATCTCCGCCTCCCTACGCCCCATGCTCACGACGCAGGCTGCGGATGCTTCGAATCCACCGATGGTGCGGCGGTGAAATCAAAGCCAGCACCCGGCGGCGAACGCCATGCCGCCAGCATGATGATGGCGCTCAGCGACAGCAAAACGAGGCCCATCGACGGAACAATCATCGCGGCGAGCGCGCTGCCGGACCAATGCGCGACCCAGGGCATTACGTTCTGCGACAGGAAGCCGCCGAGGCTGCCGAGCGTCGTGATCGCCGCCATGGCGGCTGCGGCATGGGCGCCCTTGAAGATCTGCGACGGCAGATACCAGAAGCAGGGAAACATCAAGGAGATGCAGGGCGTGCCGAACACGAAGGCGACATAGCGCATCCAGTTCTCCGGAAGCACCGTCGACATCAGGAACGCCGCCGAGCCGGTGAGCGCGATCAGCGCCATGCCGATGAGGACACTGCGATGCTCGCGCAGGTGCCGCGGGAGCCACATCAGCGTCATCGCCACCGCCGCCCAGGGGAGCGAGTTCAACAGGCCGTTCTGCGTCGACGTCGCGCCGAATCCCTTTACCACCGTAGGCAACCAGTAGATCACGCAGTAGAGCGACAGCGTGATCATCGAATAGACGGCCGAGAACGCCCACACCCGCCAGTCCAGCAGAACCCGCAGCGGGCTGGTATGCAGCGTTTGCGAGATTTCGCCGCGCGCGAGCTCACTGGCGAGCCAGGACTTCTCCCGCTCGTTGATGAACCGCGCTTCCTGCGGCCCGTTGGGCAGATAGCTCACGATCAACGCAAACAGCGCGACCGCCGGAAAGCCGGTCGTGATGAACACCCATTGCCAGCCGCCAAGACCGAGCACACCGTCGAGATTGAGCAACAGCCCGCCGAACAGCGAGCCGAACATGTTGCCGAGCGGGCTGCCGATCGTCATCAGCGCAAGCGCCTGCACGCGATAGCGCTTAGGAAACCACAGCGTCAGATAATAGATGATGCCGGGATAGGCGCCGGCTTCCGCAGCACCAATCAGAAAGCGCAACCCGGCGAAGAGCGAACCGGAGAAGGTAAAGCCGAGCACGACGGTGAGCAGCCCCCATGTCAGCAGGATGCGTGCAAACCAGAACCTCGCGCCGAACCGATGCGCGGCGAGCGCACTCGGCACCTCGAACACCAGCGAGCCGATGAAGAACAGCGACGAGGCGAGGCCATAGGCCGTCTCCGACATGCCGAGGCCAGAGACCATCTGCAGCTTGGCGTAGCTGACGTTGGAGCGGTCGATCACCGACAACATCATGAAGGACACCATAAGCGGCATGATCCGCCACATGATGCGGTACATCAGCGCGTCGCCGTCGCGGCCAGTGTGGTCCATGATCTCCTCCCTGCTGTCACACCGGCGCGCGCCGCTTGTCGCGGTCTTTACGCGCTTACACTTGCTTGGCTCAGGCTGCGTTCTGCGCCGCCGATTGCATGACCGGCAAATTCAGGAACCTCGCGGCATTGTCGCCGATCAGCTTCCTGATCGAGGCGCGTGGCATCTGCAGGTCGAGCAGGATCTGCGTGACGCTGCGGAAGCCGTCGACCGGGCGCTGCGAATGCTGCAGCCCGAGGTCGGAGGACAGAATGGTGTTGTCCACGCCGGCCACTTCGATCAGGTGCGCGAGATCATCGGGGCTGTACTTCAGCGATTTGCCCTCGATGAACATGCAGATCGAGTGCTCCATCTTGACGCCGCGCGCCACGAGCTGACGGATATCGGTGTCGTTGCAGCCGACGATATAGGTCGGATGGTTGACCATCATCTTCTTGACGCCGCGCCGCGCCGCCTCGTCGAACAGGACGTGCAGCTCGCTGGCGGGCAGATGGCCGCCGGCCAGGATGATGTCGGCTTCCGCGATGAGGTCGATGACCTTCTTGGTGTCGTCCGTCAGCTTGCCGTTCGCATCCAGCGCGGACAGCGGGATCGGATCGAGCATCTTCTTCGAGGTCTTCGGGAAGGTCGAGTTTCCCTTCGCCAGCACCTCGATGTGATTGGCCGCCGACAGCGTCGGCATCCAGACGATCTTGCCGCCGAGCTTGATCGCATGGTCGACCGCATGCGGGTTGATGCCGCCCGAGGCGTTGTTCAGCACGATGCCCGAATAGAGCTTTACGTTGGTTTCGGGGAACAGCTTCTCGAGCAGGATGGCGTGCGCCATGCCGCCATAGAAGTGATCCTTGTAGAGCACGGCACGGAATTTCGCGGCTGCCGCATCCATCAGCTCTTCATGGTGATCGAGGATGCGTGGCATCGCCGCCGGACCGGAGTGGCAATGCAGATCGATCGCGCCGACCAGAAGCTCGTCGACTTCGGCCGCGCGCGACAGCGGCGGCAGCGGCACGGTGATCGGGTAGACTTTGCTGTTGTCGGCCATGATCGGGGCCCTTTCGGTTGTGGTCTTGTCAGGCGGCGGATTTGCCGGCGATCGGCGCGGGCATCGGATAGTCGGCTTCGTTCAGCACCCAGCCCGGCTTCTCCGAGAAATCCACCCGCGGCGGGCAGAACACGTCGACGAGGATGTTGAGCTTGGGATCCATGGCCTGCGAGGTGTGGATGGCCGGCGGCGGGATCACGGCGATGGCGGGCGATCCGCAGCGCTCGTGATCGTCGTTGCGCCACTGGCCCATATCGGTCGTCCACGGCCAGCGCATGTGGTGGATGAAGGTGCCGGCCAGCGCCAGCGAGCATTGCTCGAAATCGTCATGGTGATGCGGCGACATCTTGGTGGTATCGCGCGGGCCGTTCTTCGGCTCGAGGAAATTCACCATGAAGGTCGAGCAGCGGAAGATGCGGCCGAACCGGCCCGGCATTACCGCGACGTCGAGACTGTAAGTTCGGATCTTGCGGCCGCCTGTCGCCTCCGGCCACGGCTCGAACGGCGGCAGGTTCGGATGCGCCGTGGCGTAGGACGCAGCGTTCGAGCACAACCGATTGAGATCTTCGGATCGCGTCGTCATCATGCGCACGACCATCGCGCCGCCGAGCAGCGTCACCGAGCTCGCGCCCGCCGGCACGAAGGTAATGGAGTGGCCGCTGACAGTCACGCGTTCATGACCCCACACGATCTCGGCGCCCGCGCCGGGATCAGGCAACAGCACGACATATTCGTCGGGCTGGTTCGTCCGGCTCAGCACGCCGCCTTTCTCCGCATCGCTATAGGCGATGATGAAATTCTGGCCACGGGCGTACCAGGTGCGCGCACCGTTCTGATCCTCGGCCGGCTTCTGCTCGTAGAATTTTGCGTACTCCGCACCGGCGAAGTGCGTGGCAGCGGTCTTCGCGCCGGCAGGCGCCGCGGCAAGCGCCGCGCGGGGATCAGTGCTGTGATACATGGGAGCTTTCCGTGGTTTGAACGAGGGATTTGAAATCGGTGAGCGTTTGCGCCGCCGCCCTGCGCAAGAAACTCTGGTCCGACGCGATGATGAAGGCGCTGGCGCCGATGTCCGCGAAGTTCTTGGCTTCCGCGGCATTCGCGACCATCACACAGACGGGCTTTGCGGCTTTCCTTGCGGCCGCGATCACGCGTGTGACCGCGTCCTTCACCGACGCATCGGCCGGCGACTTGGCGCCGAGGGCGACCGTGAGATCACCGCGGCCGATGAAGAGCCCGTGGATGCCGTCGACTGCGGCAATGGCGTCGATGTCGTCCAGCGCTTCGGGGTCCTCGATCATCGCGATGGTGCAGACCGATTCATCCTGCTCTTCAACGTAGGTCCACATCGGTGTCGCGCCATATCCGCCGGCGCGCGGCGAGCCGGAATAGCCGCGCCGCCCGCCGCGATATCGCGCAGACGAAGCGACCGCGCGGGCCTTATCGACCGACGCGACATGCGGGACCAGCACGCCGCTCGCGCCGCAGTCGAGACAGGACAATATCTTGGCCGGATCGTCCGACGACACCCGCACGATGCCGGCGAGATTGCTCGCGCGCGCGGCGAGCAACACGACATCGGTGGTCTCGCGATCGAACGGCGCATGCTCCTCGTCGATCACGACGAAATCATAGCCGAGCGCGCCGATGATCTCGGTCGCGTGCGTGGTCGGGGTCTTGATGAAGGAGCCGACGACGGCTTGCCGCGCCGAAAAGCGGCGGCGAAACGATGAATAATGCGGCCTGACGATATCTCCGGACACGGCACTCCTCCCCGGCCATCTGCGCGAAGCGGCCCGCGAGAAGGCGGCTTCGGCGTGGCGTCTTGCAAAAACCATTGCAGGGCCGGCCCGGATCGGCCATCACTAATCCGCAGCGTTCCACCAGGTGGAATTACTTTGCCATGCCATTGAAATCCGACACCGTCGAAGCCGCCGCCCGCACGCTCCTCCTGCTGGAGGAGCTCAATCGCCACCGCCTTGCCTCAATCGATCGGCTGCACAAGGCCACAAGGCTGCCGAAATCGACCGTGGTGCGGCTGATGAAATCGCTGTGCGCCATGGGCTATGCGGCGAACGACCGCAGGCAGGGCGGCTACGCGGTCGCCTCTCGCGTCAAGTCGCTGAGCAACGGCTTCCACGGCGATCCGCTGGTGGTGGAGGCTGCGCGAGCCTGGGCGATCGCCTTCACCCGGCAATATCAATGGCCGATCGCCATCGCCGTCCTCGACCGCAATGCCGTGGTGGTCCGCTTCAGCACGATTCCCGACAGCCCGGTCTCGCCATTTCACGGCACGCTGAACATGCGCCTTTCCCTGCTCGGCCGGGCGCTGGGGCGCGCCTACCTCGCTTTCTGCCCAGTCAGCGAGCGATCGATGCTGCTCGACATGCTGGCAAGGTCGCAAGCCGCGGAAGACAGGCTTGCCAGTGAGCGCAAACGCGCGCTGTCCCTGCTCGCCGCGATCCGCAAACAGGGTTTTGCCGAACGCGATCCAGTGGTCGAACCGCGCTCCTCGAACACGATCGCGGTTCCCGTCGTCGCGGGCGAGCGCGTGCTCGCGACCGTCGGCATGACTTACTTCACGTCGGCACTCGATCGCACGGAGATCCTCCGCCATGTGCCGCTGGTGCAGGCGCTCGCGGATAACATCACGGCGAGCGTGTCATCGTTGCAGCGGCCTTGATGCGCCGCGCGGCGCAGTTGACGTGTCATGCAGCAAGAGAGAAATGGAGACGACACCGCATTCTCGCGGCAGGATCTGCCCGAGCTTTGCGTCGGTCTCGCCCTCGAAAGGCAGGGCGCAGGGAATGCCGGATGCTCGGCGCACCCGCAGCCGCGCGTGCATTGGTAGGTAGCACACGCGTTAGTCACCGCAGGCTTGCCGAAACAGTCCGGCATTCCCTGCGCGATGGTTTACAGGCTTATTCCGTGCTCTCCCCGGAGTGCCGCCGGAGTGCCGGGCTTGTTAGCCTCCGTCGCCTTCCGCGGCGTATCGGACCGAAGGGCCGATATCGCCAACACGCAAGACTTGACACCAGCGTCGGGGTGCCAGGACCACACGGCTTTGCCGTCCGCGCCTGCCGCGCTCGTCTCGCGCCGCCAGCACGTCCATCGCATCCCGCGCCCGCGTCCGTGACGATCGCGATACGCCCTCTGAGGAGCGGGATGGGAGGAGATATACACCTGATTTGCATTTCTGAAAAAGAGAAATATTTTCGCCAAAGGGGATTGACAGGAATTCGGAAAATCAGCCCGTCGGGCAAATCAGTTCACCGCCTGGCCTTCAGGACAGTGCACGCGACATGGCACAGCACCCTCGAACTCGCCGGGATAGGAACCGATAGGGGCACCACCGGTTAGCCCCGATGATTTCCTCTCAGAAACGGTGCAACACCATGAACAACGATCGAATTGCAGGCTCGGCGAAGGACTTTGCCGGTAAAGTTGAAGGCACCGTCGGCGGTATCGCCGGTGATGCAGGGACCCAGGCCGCGGGCCGGGCCCGCGAGGCGGTGGGTACGGCGCAAAACCTCTACGGCCAGGCCAAGGACGCCGTGCGCGGCGCGTCCGACGCCGCCGTCGGCTACGCTCAAGACGCTTATGACAACAGCGGCGACACGTTCCGTGACGGCTCGCAAGCCCTTGCGAAGAAGGTGCAGGAAAATCCGCTCGGCGCCGTGCTGATCGCGGGCGGAATCGGCTTTGCGCTGGCCTTGTTGATGTCGCGCCAGCCACGCCGCGTGCCGCGCTCGCGCTATTACGGTTGAGACGCCGATCACGCGGTCTTGCTGCCTCGGAGATATGAACCCGGGAGATGAATTGTGAATGATGACCCGTCACTGGTCCCGCACGTTTACGAGGGCCTGGATCCCGTTCCAGAGCCCAAATCCGCCATCGCGGAAGTGTCCGAAGCCGTAAGAGGCACCGTCAATCGCGTGAGCGGTGCAATCGAGGCGGGCCGGAAGCCGGGAATGCCGCTGAGCGTGCTGAGCAATATCGCCCGCGAAGCACCTCTCGGTTCGCTCCTGGTTGCGTTCCTGCTGGGCGTTGCCATCGCCCGGCGTCGATGATCATCGAAGCGATCTCGTTGCGGCGGATTGCTGGGTTTCTCCCCCGGTCGTCCGATTGTTAGGAACGTTGCAGGGGTGCGGCGGGTTCGTGGTGCCTGGGAGCTGACAACCAACGAGGTTTTTCATGGCCAAAG
>Ga0210387_10004235_pt1 | contig 10997 bp, 3 predicted proteins | sample IncBWC7OmetaG_FD_160108 | JGI IMG/M metagenome (GOLD analysis project Ga0210387, IMG submission 160108) | Forest soil microbial communities from Barre Woods Harvard Forest LTER site, Petersham, Massachusetts, United States - Inc-BW-C-7-O ... | reverse complement strand
CGGTGGTCCAGGAGTTTGCCGCTCTCGGCCGCCCAGAGCCGCGCGCTCTTGTCTGCCGACGCGGTGAGTATCCGCCGCCCGTCTGGGCTAAAGACCGCGCTAAAGACACTGTCGCCGCCTTGGAAAGTGACGAGGAGCTTGCGGTTCTCAGCATCCCACAGCCGCGCGGTCGTGTCCGCTGAGGCGGTGAGCACCCGCAGGCCGTCCGGGCTGAAGACTGCGCTATAGACCATGCCATCGCGCCCTTGGAAAACGGCCAGCGGCCGACCACTATCCGCGTCCCAGAGCCGCGCAGTCGCATCCCATGAGGCGGTGAGCACCCGGCGGCCGTCCGGACTAAAGACCGCACTGGAAACCGTGGCGGTATGTCCTTGCAAAATAGCCAGAAGCTCGCCGTTCTCGACCGCCCACAGCCGTGCACTCTTGTCCTCCGAGGCCGTGACCATCCGGAGACCGTCCGAGCTAAAGATCGCGCTGTAGACCTCGCCGGTGTGGCCTTGGAAAGAGGCCAGGAGTTTGCCGCTCCCGGCCTCCCAGAGGCGTGCGGTACTGTCTCCCGAGGCGGTGAGCACCCGCAAGCCGTCCGGGCTGAAGACCGCGCTATAGACCGTGCCGGTGTGGCCTTGGAAAGTGGTCAGGAGCTCGCCGCTCTCAGCCTCCCAGAGTCGCGCGGTATTGTCTCCCGATCCCGTGAGCACCCGCCGCCCGTCCGGGCTAAAGACCGCGCTCTGTACCCTGCCGGTGTGCCCTTGGAAAGTGGCCAGAAGTTTGCCGCCATCCGCCTCCCAGAGCCGCGCTGTGTTGTCACTCGACGCGGTGAGCACTCGCCGCCCGTCCGGGCTAAAGACTGCTCGATAGATCTTGTCGGTGTGACCTTGGAAAATGCCCAGGAGTTTGCCGTTCTCAGCCTCCCAGAGCCGCGCGCTTTTGTCAGCCGACGCGGTGAGCACCCGCCGCCCGTCCGGGCTAAAGACCGCCTGGTAGACCGCGGCAGTGTGGCCTTGGAAAATGACTTGAGAGTGCGCGATCGGCGACGCAAGGACGGCGGTTATGGCGGTTTGTGCCGGGAACAGGGATTTCGGGGTGTAGCGGCTCGCCCGAGCCAGATACGACAGTGCTTCGCCAACCTCTCCTTGCCGCAACTTTTCCTCGGCTACCAGCCAATCCGAGCGCGCCGCCTCTTCCAGCAAGGAACCGAGTTCGCGGTTCTTTGCTTCAAGGTTGGCGTTTGCGGTCACGGCGCCCTGCTTCTGTTTTTCCGCGTCGACCCTGGCCGCGATGGCCGCTTGGCGCTGCGCCGAGGCTTCCTGCGTTTTTTCTTGAGCCTCGTGCCGCTGCAAAAAAGCGTAAATGGCAAGCGCACTGACCAAGCCTATCACCACCAATGCCAGCGCCGCTGTCCGCAGTATTCCACGGCGATAGGCAGCCCGTTCCCGCTCCTTGAGGAGAGCTTGTTGTTTATCGGAGGCCGCCCGCCGTTCTTCCAGGCTGCGTAGTTGTTCGGCCAATTGCCCGGCCCCGGCGAACCGTTCTTGCGGATCACCCGCAAAACATTTTTCCAAATCCTCCTGTAACAGCGGGTCGCCGATCTGTTTCGCCCAATCGGTGGTCACCGCGCGCGAGAAATCTCCAATCAACAGTTGATATAACACCACCCCCAATGCGTAGATGTCCGAGCGGATCGAGGCCGGCTTCCCAGAGAAAAGTTCCGGTGCCATGTACAATTGTGTCCCGCTGCGCGAGGAAGACTCCACCATCGTTTGGGTAAATCCGGAGTGGGTGAGCCGGCTAAGAACCTCTTCGGACACGACTTGGCCGATCCCAAAATCGGTCAGATAGGCGTGGATATCACTCTGGCCCCCGACAAGGATGTTGGACGGCTTCACATCGCGGTGGATCACCCCGCTGTCGTGCGCGGCTTGGAGCGCACCGGCAACTTGCGCGACGATTTCAATCCGTGCCGTTAGCGGGACCTTATCCACTCCGCCTTGGGACACGCACCAAGTTGAGAGATCCTGTCCCTCGACGTGCTGCATCACGATATAAAACGGCGCCTCGTCAAAATAGACGTGCTCGATTCCAACGATGTTCGGGTGCTCGCCTATCCGCTCTTTCAACAAACGAAAGAGTGTGACCTCGCGTTTTAAGGAGCGTACACGGTCGGCCCGAAAACAGAACTTGAACACGTGCTGGGTCTTGAGCCTCTTATCGCGTCCGAGCCAAACCTCGCCAAAACCGCCTTCGCCCAGTTTTTTTTCTAATACCCAGCCCGTACCCGGCACGGGTTGCTCGACCGCAGGACGCCATCCGAGCACTGGTTCGCTGTCGGGCGAGATAAAGCGATACGCTTTCTCGGTATTCACCGGCTGAATCAATTTGGCCCTGCCCAGTTCCCCGACTTCGCAAATTTCCAAGGGCTCCTCTACTCCTTTCAGGACGTATGGGCCATGATTGAGCCACGAGAGCGCTCCGATGTCTTTGAGTTCTTCACCTCTGAGAGCTTGTCTCGCCGCGTCAAAAGGGAAACGCGTGAGCAGAATTTGATCGGCCTCCCCCAGGGATTGAACGCGGGCGCAGGTATCTACCTGGATGCCATACAGGTCTCTCGCCTTGCCCGACCCATCGTTCTCCCGAATCCACACCTCTCCGACATGGATTCCGATTCGGTCCAGTACGAGCCGGCCGGCTTCCGCAGCCAGCTCCCTAAGTCGAGCCTGGACTAAGAGCGAAAACTTCACGGCGTCCGACGGCTTGGTAAACACGATGAAGAAGGAATCGCCTGCAGTTTCAATCTCTTCGCCTTCGTTAAATTCCCCGAGGACTTCCCGAATTGCCGCGTGGTGACGCTCGATCGCAGCAACCCCCTCGCGCTCTCCGACCGTCTGCTTGAGCTTGGTCGAGTCCACCACATCGGTGAATAGTAACGTCAACAAGCCAACGCGATGCTTTTGCTGGAACTCTTCAACCTTTGCCCGGCGCTCGAGCGCGATTCGTTGTAAGTCCGCTGCGGCCACGGCCATCACAGTACAAAAGTTGTCCGCGGTAACCAACCGGAATATGGGCAGGGAGGGATCCTACAATTAGACGCCATAGCCGATTACCGTGGACGAGCCGTCGGGCTTTTGGACGGCGCTTCATGACTTGGCCGCGGTAGGGAAATAGGATTTCCTTGATGCTCATGCGCTACTTTGAGTTATCGATTTGTTTGTCGATCGCCAAGTACGAAGGAAAATCAGATTTACCTGACAAATGTTATGCGGCCTTCTTTCGTCGCGCTGGTCCTGTTTTCGGGGCAGCTTTCTCCGACTTCGGTTTTGCCTGGGTTTGCTGAATACTTTGCTGAAGAACAGACACCAGGTCGACGACGTTGGTCGGCTTCTTCTTTTTTGCCGGGACCGGCGGTTCTTCGCCGCCATGCTCGATCTTTTCGTCGATCATTTTCTCGAGCGCCTTGTGATATTCGTCAGTATACTGTTCAGGTTTCCATTCCGAAGTCATGCTTTCGATGAGCTGCTTTGCCATCTGCATCTCTGCTTTTCCAACCGCCTTTTCCACTGGTTCTTTAAATTCGGAAGCGTCCAGAAGTTCTTCCGGAAAATGCATCAATTCGAGCATCAGCCCCTTTTTCTGAGGTTTGACCGCGGCCAGGTGTTGGCGCGTTCGAATCACGACCTTGGCGATCGCGATCTTGCCGGACTCCACCAAAGCATCTCGAAGAAGCACATAGGCTTTATCGCCGCCTTTCCCAGCTTCGAGGTAGTAGGGCTTGTAGAAAAGAAGCGGATCGACTTCATCCAGGGCGACGAAATTCATTATATCGACAGTCTGGGTAGCCTCCACGTCCACACGGGCGAAATCTTCATCCTTGATGAGGACAAACTTACCCTTTTCATATTCGTACCCTTTGACCACCTGATCCCAAGGCACTTCTTTGCCGTCGGCTTCCGCTACTCGTTTGTAATTGACCGGACTCTGGTCAGACTTTCGAAGAAGTCGGAACTTCAATTCTTCACGCCTGGTCGCTGGGTACAACGAGACCGGAATGGTTACCAAACCGAAACTGATGGCTCCTTTCCAGAGTGCTCTCATAGAATCTTCAAGTGTGTCATGGAAGAACAACCCGGCTTAATCAGCCAACTTTGTCAGCTCCCGCAATGCGACGGACAGCATCGAAAGATCCAGCTTGCCGGCGGACTGGAGATCGGCGAGCAACTGGCGGCTGCGTTCCAATTCGGTCTTGCTTTGCGCTTCCCACTCGTTGATGAGCGCGTCTGGCGCACTCACTTTGGGGCTGAGCTTCAAAACCAGACTGGTCAGCTCTGTTTGCAGGCAGGACACGTCCTCTCTGAGCCCCGTTTTCGCCAGCGCCTGCCAGTGGGAGTCTCCAGCCAAGTCGTCAATTTGCCTCCGAAGCCACGAAAGATTGAGTCTCCCACCGACAACAAAATAGACGCCCGCCACTTCCTCGACGCTGCGCTTTGTTTCAAATGCTATCTCAACGATATCGAGCGCCGAGTAGAGCGGTTCGAAATTGACCAGCCGCCTGGCCAGATCTTTTGGGACGTTACTTTGGGATAACTTTTCGGCCGCCAATGTCAGACCAACGCGCTCCTGCGAAGACAAAAATTTGTCGAGATCCGCTGCGATCGCTTTGACGCCGGCGGCGAAATGTTCAACGGTCTTCGCGATGTTATCTCTCAAATTCGGATAGCGCAGGAACCACACGGTTGCGCGCGTCATCAACCTTTCCGCGTCGATCAGCATGTCGGTCTGCACCGTATCCGGCACTTCGTTGTCGAGAGCTTCGACCGCTTGCCAGAAGGAGACAAAGTCGAAAATTTCCCGCGTGAGCAGATAGGCCCGGACCACGTCCGGGGTCCGGGCACCGGTTTCCTCTTGCATCCGATAGACATAAGTGCTGCCCACCCGGTTGATCATCTCGTTGGTAATATGGGTCGCGATAATTTCAGGCTTGAGTGGGTGCCGCTCCATTTGTTCCCGATAGCGCTCCCGAAGCGGCGCCGGAAAGTAGCGCACCAGAGCAGAGGAGATGTACGGATCATTCGGCACTCTGGAAGCGAGCAGCTCGTCGTAGAGTGTGATCTTGCTGTAGGCGAGCAGCACCGCGCGCTCCGGCGAGGTGAGGCCGGTTTTGCCCGCTTTGCGCGAAGCCAACTCTTCGTCAGATGGCAGGAATTCGATTGCGCGGTTCAGCTTGCCGACCTTTTCCAGGTATTTGATGAATCGTGTTTGGGGATCCAGCGGCATCCGTTCGCGCACGCTCAACGACTGCGTCTGGAAATAATTGTCGCGTAGAACCAACGTTCCGACTTCGTCGGTCATTTCCGCCAGCAACTTGTTCCGCTGTTCTCCGTTGATCCCTCCTTCGGCGACCACTGAATTGAGCAATATCTTGATGTTCACCTCGTGGTCCGAGCAGTCGACACCGGCGGAGTTGTCAATCGCGTCGGTATTGATCTTGCCGCCGTTAAGCGCATATTCGACACGCCCGAGCTGGGTGAGACCGAGATTTCCGCCTTCCGCAACCACCTTGCAACGAAGTTCATCGCCGTTCACCCTGATCGCATCGTTGGCCCGATCACCTACCTCGCTGTGCGTCTGATGAGCCGCCTTTACGTAGGTGCCGATTCCGCCGTTGTAGAGCAGATCCACCGGTGCCTTGAGAAGGACGCGGATCAAATCGGTCGGGGTGAGCGAACCAGCGTCCACTGCCAGGATTTTCTTGACTTCGGGAGAAAGCGTAACCGATTTGGCGGTACGCGCGTAAATGCCGCCGCCTTTCGATATCAGGCTGCGATTATAGTCAGCCCATGAAGAGCGCGGAAGGTTGAACAACCGCTCGCGCTCCTGGAAACTTGATTCCGGGTCGGGATCGGGATCGAGAAAAATATGTCGGTGATCGAAAGCGCCCAGGAGTTTAATGTGACGGGAAAGCAGCATGCCGTTACCGAACACGTCGCCCGACATGTCGCCAATCCCAATCACGGTGAAATCGGTGGTCTGGGTGTTGACTCCCAATTTGCGGAAATGCCGCTTGACCGACTCCCACGCGCCGCGCGCGGTGATCCCCATTTTCTTGTGGTCGTAGCCGACGGAACCGCCCGAGGCAAACGCATCATCCAGCCAGAAGCCGTATTCCTTTGAGACACCGTTGGCGATATCGGAGAAAGTCGCCGTGCCTTTGTCCGCCGCGACGACCAGGTACGGATCGTCGGCATCGTGGCGCACTACCTCTTTCGGCGGAACGACTTTGCCTGCGACCAGGTTGTCCGTTAAATCGAGCAGCCCGCGCAGGAAAGTCTGGTAGCATGCAATCCCTTCTTTCATGAAGGCTTCGCGTTCAGCGGGTGGCTGCTTCACCACGAATCCTCCTTTCGAGCCGACCGGGACGATCACCGTGTTTTTGACCATCTGCGCTTTCATGAGGCCGAGGACTTCGGTGCGGAAATCTTCCATGCGGTCGGACCAGCGCAATCCACCGCGCGCCACCTTGCCGCCGCGCAAATGCACGCCTTCGACCCGCGGCGAATAAACGTAGATTTCGAACTTTGGTTTGGGTTCAGGCAGCCCCGGCACCAGTGCCGGGTTGAATTTAAAAGAAACGTAGGGCTTTGCCGCGCCGCCGGCGTCTTTCTGGAAGTAATTGGTGCGAACCGTTGCCTGGATCAGGGCGAGAAAACGCCGCAATATGCGGTCTTCGTCCAAGTTGTCAACCGAGTCCAACGCCTGTTCGACTTCGACCGTCAAGGCCGATGTTTTGCTCTCTGCTTCGGCGGTATTTGCGGGATCAAAACGCGCAACAAACAGTGCGGCCAGTTTCTTCGCGATCGCTGCGTTGGCGGACAGCGCCTGTTCCGTATACGCCTGGCTGAAGGTAAAGCCGGTCTGCCGCAGATATTTGCAGTAGGCGCGCAAAACGGTGACTTCGCGCCAGCCGAGATTCGCCCGTAGCACCAGCCGGTTGAAGTCGTCATTTTCAATTTCGCCGTGCCATGCACGCGCGAACGCTTCCTCGAACCCGCTTTTCACCTGAGTAACATCCAGAGTAATGTCTCCAGCGTGACTCAGGCCGTAGTCATGCACAAAAACCGGCTGCCTGCCTTCCGGTTCCACCTTGTAGTTCAGCTCTTCAAGTACCTTGACACCCATGTGTTCGAGCATCGGCAAACTTAATGACAGGGGGATACTCCCGCCCAAGTGGAAGACTCTCAGACGCAACGGAGTGGCGCTCGCTTTGTCACCGCTGTAAAGATTCATCGCGAGTTTATTCTCCGCGCCGAGCGGCTCGATGATCGCGATGTCGCTGACGACCTGGGCGACCGAACATTCTTCGCGGTAGCCGGCCGGAAAAGCGTTCTTGAAGCGGTGATACAACCGGTTGCCGGGCTCTTCCCCGAACTGCGCCACAAGCGCGTTGTGGAGTTCGTCCTGCCAGCGGTTCACCACCTTGGCGATCTGCTTCTCGATCACGCGAACATCAAATTCAGGGACGCTTCCCGGTTTGGTGCGAACGATAATCAGCACGCGCGCCAAGGCCGATTCAGACAGATGCACCGTAAACTCCGAGCTGACACCGTTAAACGCCTGCATCAGGATCTTCTCCATCCGCTCATGCAACTCCGTATCGTAGTTCTCCCGCGGCATAAATATCTGGCAAGAGAGGAATCTGCCGTAGACGTCGCTCCGCACGAACAGCCGGGTGCGCTGGCGCTCGCCCAGGCGCAGTATCCCGATGGTATTTTCGAAAAGCTCATCCTCGGAGGTCTGCAATAGCTCGTCGCGCGGATACTGTTCCAGAATCGCGGCCAGCGTCTTTCCCGTGTGCCCGTTTGGATCGAACCCGGCGCGCGTCAGAACGTTTCTCACCTTGCGGCGCAGGAGTGGGATCTCCGCTGGATTCGAGTGATAGACGGTCGAAGTGAAAAGCCCCAGAAAGCGCTGTTCGCCCAACACCTGACCCTTTGCATCGAAACGCTTTACGCCTACGTAGTCAAGGTATCCCGGGCGGTGCACCGTGGCGCGTGAATTGGCTTTGGTCAGCACAAGCAGTTCGGGAGCGCGCGCGAGCTTCCTTACTTCCGGAGTGACCGTGGCGAAGCTTTTTGAAACCTTGGTCTGGCTTGTTTCTCGTAAAATCCCGAGGCCTGAACCCGGCACGACACGCAAAACGTCTTCTTCATCTTCTTTCACCAGATCGTAATTGCGATAACCCAATAAGATAAAATGGCCGTCTGCAAGCCATGCCAAAAGAGCCTTGTCCTCTTCAATTGTTGCGAGATCGAGCGTTTCCGGATAGGGCTTCATGCCTTCAACGACAAGGCGACTCATGCTCTCCCGCATTTTCGGGTAATCTTCCACCGCCTTGCGCACGTCGCCGAGGATGCGCAGAATACCTGCCTCCAACTCACCCAGCTTTTGGGGATCGGTTTGGCGGTCCACTTCGACATGCATGACCGACTCCGGATTGCCGTTTCGCCCGGCTTCACCGGGCAGAATTTCACTTAAGCAGCCCTTCGGGTCCCGCTTCGTCTTCATGACCGGGTGCATCATCAGATGCAGAGTCAGCCCTTGGCGGTTGACCTCCATTGTCACCGAGTCCACCAGGAACGGCATGTCGTCATTGACGATCTCGATGGTCGTGTGGGTGGACTCCCAGCCGTCTTTTTGGGATTGTGGATTGTAAACGCGCAGCTTGGGGGCGCCGGGTCTGAAATCCGCCAGGAAATTCAGATGCGCCAAAGCGGCGCCGCAGAGGTTGGAAATACTCCGCTCAGCGAGGTCTTCCGGATCAACCTGGCTGTAATATTGGCGGATGAACGTCTCGGCCTGGATTTTCCCCTTGGGCTCCTTATGGCGAACCAGAGCCAGCACCTTTTCAATGATTTCTGCGTTTTCTTCTTGTGCCTTGAGTAACATACAAGCCTCCTAACTATTCTCCTCTCTCCCTCGAAGGGAAGGAGGTTGTCTGCCTAAAAGGGGGAGGAGAAAGTGATTCTTTATAAACCCTTTGTGAACGCTCGATAAGTCAAATTTACCACCCGAGCCGAATTCTTATAGGCCGACCCGCAAAGGAAAGAAAACAGGAATTTCGGATTGCGGATTGCGGATTGCGGATTTTGGGAAGGGGAATTGAGGAATTCGAATTCCTTAATTCCCCTTAGATCTTACAGCGCGAGAATCCCGGAACCGGCCCTCCGAAAATTCCGCAATCCGCATTTCCCCTTCTGGTCCGAAACAGGAATTTCGGATTGCGGATTGCGGATTTTGGAAAGGGGAATTGAGGAATTCGAATTCCCTAATTCCCCTTAGATCTTACAGCGCGAGAATCCCGGAACCGGCCCTCCGAAAATTCCGCAATCCGCAATCCGAAATCCGCATTTCCCCTTCTGGTCCCCCACCCCTCTAATGGGTAATGTTTCGATTTAGGAGAAGTCTTTAAATTGAAGGCATGCAAATTAATGCTTTGGCCAGCATGCCACTGACCTGCGCAAGAACCGTTGCGCTTCTTTCTTGCGTTCTTGTTGCATTGGTCCAATCGAGAGCTGCTTCCGCTGCGAACGATCGAGGCCCGGACGTTGAGAGCATCGAAAAAGGCCTCCAATGGAAAAAAGGCAGAATCGCGATCGGCGATCACCTCGCCACCTTGAGCGTTCCGTCAACATTTCGCTTCCTTGGCCCGACAGATACACAGATCGTCTTAACCAAACTGTGGGGTAACCCGCTCACCAAGGACTATATACTTGGGATGATTTTCCCCGAGACCGTCGGGCCGATGGACCATGGAAGCTGGGGCGTCGTCATCACCTACGAAGCTAGTGGTTACGTGCGGGACAACGACGCGGCCGAAATCAACTACCGCGATCTATTAGAACGACTCCAGAAGGAGAGCGAAGACCAGAACAGTCAAAGAATCAAAGAGGGGTATCCGGCGGTCCATCTGGACCGTTGGGCTGCTCCACCGCATTATAATCGCGAGACGCACAAGCTCTATTGGGCCCAGGAGTTCTCATTTGACGGTGTTCGGGAAAACACCCTGAATTACCACATCCGCGTGCTTGGACGCGGGGGCGTGCTCGTCCTGACGGTTGTCGCGTCGATGACGCAGTTTCCAGAGATCGAGCGCCAGATCCCTCAGGTGATCGCCATGGCGAACTTCTCGCCAGGAAACTGTTACGCTGACTTCACGCCAGGGACTGACAAGATGGCAGAATATGGTTTGGCGGCTTTGATTCTAGGCGGAGTGGCGGCGAAGACTGGTTTAGTTCAAGGTCTTTTGGCACTCCTTCTCGCCGCCAAAAAGTTTATCATCATTGGCGTCGCGGCAATCTGTGCATTCTTCGGCCGGATCTTCCAACGCAAAAAAGCGGTCGTTCGCCAGGCCTCCGGCGGCGGTGCGCGGACCGGGGGACCGACCGGATCGACAGTGGTCTGAACTACGAATCGCCAAAAACCGCCATCTGCGAATCCACTGGGCCTCTTACCAGGTCACCACGGCGACGCTGACGGCGTAAAGTAGGATAGACCTGTTTCCAACTGCATCACCCGTTAGGGTTATGGTGGTAAAGCAAGGAGATGATAGAGTCGATATTAACATTAAACAGAACTTCAGGATGCTCGCAACGAAGTTGAAAGGTAGGTATAGCACCCTTATGACCACTGACAATGAAATCAAGGCAAGAAATAGAGAAGCCGCTTGGATCGTGCATTGGGCAGCAATTGCCACCGCGATCGCGGCAGCCGCTTTTGCACAAAGTGCATGGTTTGGTTTTGCGACGGCGTTTTTAACGCCCATTACAGTGTGGATGATCCTATCCATCGGATCGCTCTTTGGAAAAAAATATGAAGAGTCGGCGCTTTGGAGTGTTTTCGGCGTTGCGTGCGGAGCAGCGGGGGCAATAGTCCTGGCAAGGACGTTTTTCGGCCTGTTTCCGCTCGCGGGAAATCTCGCGAATGCTGGAATTGCAGTTTGTGTAACT
>Ga0210387_10004232_pt1 | contig 11000 bp, 9 predicted proteins | sample IncBWC7OmetaG_FD_160108 | JGI IMG/M metagenome (GOLD analysis project Ga0210387, IMG submission 160108) | Forest soil microbial communities from Barre Woods Harvard Forest LTER site, Petersham, Massachusetts, United States - Inc-BW-C-7-O ... | reverse complement strand
GTGGCCCTTTGACCCCATTGCAACGGCCATAAGCGCCTGGCACCCACCCGCCAAAGTCGGCCCTCAACCCCGAATTTCACGATACTCTCGGAGTGCCATCTATCCACCATGCCGCCCCCCATCTACGCCTTACGAACCGACGCGCTCTCCGACGCCATGCTCCTGGCCGCCACCGGCGGACTGCTTGACGCCGTCGTTTACCTCAACCACGGCCACGTCTTCGCCAACGCCATGACTGGCAACGTCATCTTTCTGGGCATCGCCTTCCTGGGCCATAACTGGGGAGATATCGTGCCCCATCTGGTCCCCCTCGCCGGATTTTTTGCCGGCGTCCTGACCTCCAAACACCTTCGTACCGGTCTCGGCAGCCGCGCAGTCCTCTTCGGCCTGGCATTGGAGATTGCCACCATCTTTACCCTCGGATGGATGCCCGGCAGCTTCCCAAACATGGAGTTCAACGGCGTCATCGCATACGTGGCCGCGATCCAGGTCGCCAGCTTCCGCCGCGTCGGTCGCTTTCCCTACAACTCCACCTTCATCACCGGAAACCTGCGCGACGTGGCAGAGGGCCTCTACGACGCTCTCACCCCCGCCGCCAGCCCCGAAATACGCGAAAAGGGCCGCGCTCAGGGTCTCAAGCTCGGACTCGTCTGCCTCTGCTTCCTCGCAGGTGCCATCCTCGGTGCCTGGGCCGCCCCGCGTTTCGGCAATCGGTCCCTGTGGTTCGCCGAACCCTTTCTCCTCGCGGTGGCCATCGGCTCTATTCGTGGCTCTGCAATGCCTATCTCACCACCGCAAACAGACTCGCTCTGAAGGGCAAAGAGTCCGCTCTCACTCTTCCCCGTAAGCCAACTACTCCCCACGCCTCTCATCGTCCCAAAACGACACTCGCATCACCCGCTTGCGCCATCAATTCTGACTCGAAAGTCGTACTCTCCAACCCAACACTAACTGATACTCTTGCCTCACTTGCAGCCCTGGGGGAACCACCCTTTGACCCGGTCAACACACAATCTCTGCCTTGCGTTCTCTCTCTTCGCCGCCACCTTGCTGAGCGGCTGCAGCTCGTTCCAGGAACAACTGACCTCCTCCGGATCCGGAACCACCACTACCCCCACTACCACCGCTCCTTCCACATACCCCGGCTCGGCAATCGTCGGCAACGTCCACGGCGGACAGCAACCCGTCGTTGGCGCCCACATCTACCTCTTTGCCGCCAACCCCGCCGGCTACGGCTCTCCCAGCATCTCCATGCTGAACTCCACCCAGCCCGGCGTGGCCTCTGATGCCACCGGCTACTACGTCCTCACCGATCAAAATGGGAGCTTCAGCATCTCCGGCGACTACAGCTGCACGACCGGCCAGCAGGTCTACCTCCTCGCCCTCGGTGGCAATCCCGGCCTCCCCCCAGGCGAGGACAATGCTGCCCTTGGCCTCATGACCGCCTTTGGCGCCTGCCCCGAAGGCCAGACCAACTTCGCCAGCACCGTTCCCTACGTCAACATGAACGAGGTCACCACCGTCGCCGCCGTCTACGCACTCTCCGGCTTCATGACCGACTCGACCCACGTCGGTTACTCTCAAACTCCTGCCGCACAACAGGGAATCGCCAACGCCTTCATCACCGTGAACAATCTCGTCGACCCCGCCACCGGCATCGCCCGCATTCAGAACCTCAGCGGCAATGCCGACGTCCCCCAGGCCGAGATCAACTCCCTCGCCAACCTGCTCGTCGGCTGCGTCAACTCCGACGGCTCAACCGGCTGCACTCAACTCTTCTCTAACGCGCCAGCCCCTGACGGCACCCCTCCAACCGACACCGTGTCCGCCGCAAGCAACATCGCCCACAACCCGGCTGCCAACGTAGCCAATCTCTTCGCCGCCAGTTTGACCGACGCTCCCTTCCAGCCAACTCTGACGGCCGCGCCCAACGACTGGACCATCGCCATTACCTACTACGCCGACAACATGGTCGGCCCCTACTTCCCGGCAATCGACTCCTTCGGCAACCTCTGGGTCCCCGGCTACGTCAGCAACACACTCACTGAGTTCGATCCATCCGGCAAAATCCTGTCGGGTAGCACGGGCTTCACCGGCGGCGGCCTCAACCTCCCTTACTCCGTCGCCATCGACGCGCTCGACAATCCCTGGGTCGTCAACTTCGGCCCCCTCAACGCCTCAACAGTCTCTAAATTCTCCACCACCGGCGTCTCCCTCCTTAGCTCTCCGTACGCCTGCGACACGCAATGCTTCTTCTCCGCCTTCGACGCCACTCAGGACCTCTGGATCTCCGGCTCCAGCCAAACCACCGTTCTTCGGCCCGACGGCTCCGTCCTCAAAAAGTTCCCCACCAGTGCTTACGACTCCGGCATTGCCATCAACAGCACAGGCGTCGGCTGGACCATCGGCCAACTCCACAGCCTCTCTCGCATGGCCCTCCCCGCAACCGTCTCCTCGACCGCTGAATTCACCACCGCGGCCTCAGGCACCGATCTCACCTCCGTCGCAATCGATTCCTCTGACAATGTCTGGTACGCCAGCGCCACGAACAACGCCATCGGAGTGTCCGACAAGAACGGAGTCCTCGTCTCTCCCGCCAACGGCTACACCGGCGGCGGTCTCAAAGGCCCGGCGCAGATCGCCATCGACGGCAGCAACCGCGTCTGGATCGCCAATCGCGACGGCAACTCGCTCTCCGCCTTCACCAACACAGGCGCCGCGATCTCCCCCAACACTGGCTATCAGGCCCCCGGCCTCAGCAACCCTCGCGGCCTAGCTATCGACGCCGCCGGTAACGTCTGGCTCACCAACTTCACCTACAACTCCATCACCGAGTTCGTCGGCATCGCCACCCCATCCATTACGCCGATCTCATCCACCACTCACGGCCAGCGCCCCTAAGCTGCGCGTGAGGCCTATGTCCGGCGATCTCATTGTCATAACGGTGCCGGTGGAGCGCGCTACACAAGGTTCCCCGGAAGTAGACTGACCCGCAGAGTCGGGGGCCTTCGGAGCTCCTGAGAACGATTCATGCATCTTCGGTCGTCTTCATCGAACTCAATTGAGCCTAAACGTTGCGGCACTCCAGGCTCTTCGATGCTCCGCCTAATCGCGGCATGAAAGTCTTCCATTCTTCCACCTTCGATGAGGCGCAGCCGGATAGCCGACGCCATACTAGTGCCGTCCTGCAGCGTGATGCTCTGCTTTGTTGCTGGTTCGTCTGCGCCCGAAAGCACGTATCGACTACGATGGCCGGTGGACTGATCGAATGCGGTGACAATATCGACATTCACGAGCATGGCGTTCCCCCTGACTTGCGGGATACCCTACCATTTTCCTGAACGCCGACAACACCTTTCTTTTGAAACTGTTGTAGCTTTTGATACCGCTCGTCCCCACGAGTGTTCGGTAAGCACCTGGCGTGACCAGCTGCGAAAGCCCAGACACCGCAAGAAGACCCACCAGCTCCAGGGATAGATCGTCACCGCCGCCATAGAGTCGGCCCTGCTTGCGGCCCATCTACGAAGGGGACACCTTTGGCTGTCAATTCACGCCTTATTTGCCGTTTTCAGTCCCCTTGATAAACGCCGCCACGTCCGCGTGGAACTGCTTCAGCACGTCCTCATTGACGTAAACCATGTGACCGCTCTGGTAGTAGTGGTAGCTGATGTTCGCCTGCAGCTTCTGCGGAATCGGCAGATGGTGCATCTCGAACTTCCCCTCAAAATAAGGTGTCGCCAGGTCGTAGTACCCACCAGCCAGCATCACCTTCATCTTCGGGTTCGACTTCATCGTGAACGCCAAGTCCGTCATTACGTTCGTCCCGCCCTCCTGCTGGTTCGCCGGCGGCCCTCCCGGCGGCTGATGCTGCAGGTCCCACGTAAAGTCCGCGTCCCCATAGGCCCCTGGCTTATAGGTCAGGTCCGTCCCATACTTCAGTTCCGTCCGCATGTACTGGTTTAGCGCCGCAGTGTACGCCGACGAGATCGCATTGCTCTGCGGGTCATACTCTGCGTCCGCACTCAGAGGGTCCAAGTCCGGCCCCTTGTACCGAGCGTCGAGTCGCCCCGTAGTCATCTCCTCATCAAGCTGCAGTTGTTTACTGAACGCCCCACCGGTCACCCGCAGGTTCGCCCGCAACAAATAAGCCACTGGCAACCCCGTATATCCGTGCAGTTTCTCTGCCACCGCCTGCTTCTTCGCCTCAGGCAGGTCCGAACCCTGCAGCAGCGCCAACATATAGTCCCCCAGCGCATACTGTTCCACCTCGGCCAGAAATGGCTCCAGCGCCGCCGGTTGCGTCGGCAGCTTGTGATGATAGAACGCCGTAGCCGCAAACGTCGGCAGACCAAGCGCATAAGCCTGGTCGACACCCGGGTTCCACTTCGGCCCATCGATGCTGTTATCAAAGCTCAATATCTGCGACAGCAGAATGATCCCATTCAGGTCCACGTTCTGCAGGTCCGCCGAGAGCACCGCACTCCGCGGCGTCCCATAGCTCTCGCCAAACAGATACTTCGGCGAGTTCCACCGGTCGAACTTCGTCAGAAATCTCCGGATGAACCGATCGAACGCATGCGCGTCCTGGTCCACGCCCCAGAACGCCTTCTCCTTCTCCGCGCCCATGATCCGGCTGAACCCGGTCCCCGGCGCGTCGATGAACACCAGGTCGCTCACATCCAGCAGGCTGTATTCGTTATTGACGATCTTGTACGGCGCACCCTCATCATGCTGCCCGTCCGTCGTCACCACGCGTCGCGGCCCGAAAGAACCCATATGCAGCCACATCGTCGCACTGCCCGGCCCGCCGTTATAAAGAAACGTCACCGGCCGCACCGTCCCCGCGTCCTTCTTGAAGTAAGCAACATAGAACATCCGCGCCGTCGCCGGGGCCTCCTCTGGCTTCTCCGGATCGGGCGGTTTCACCCCGGTCCCCGGCAGCATCTTTCCATCGAGCCCCAGCATCGCGTCCTGCGAATCGGTAGATCCCACCGTCAACGACCCAGCGACGGCCCTGTACGCAATCGCCTGCCCACCCACCGTCACCGAACCCTCAGTCGTCGAGTCCCCGGGCAGTTCCGCCTCCGGAGCTACCGCCGTACCCTTTACCACCACCTTCTCGTCCTTCTTCTTGTCGCTGTCCTTCTTGTCTTGCGTCTGCGCAGACAATGCCGAAGCCATCACCCCACAAACAAACACACAAGTCCAAACCCGCTTCATCGACATTCCAGCACGCTCCGATCAAAGTTACTCAAAAGTATAGCCGCGAAGGTACGCGGGGACCCAATGATCAGAGATTTAGCGCCAATCTGGAATCGCGTGGCCTCTGGAACAGCACTTGAATTTGTCAAAGACACGGTCCTAACGGTGGCCACCCTGTTTGCCCAATTCTTCGGCACGTCTTCCGATTCTCCTGAGCACTTCTTCCATCTGGCGCTGCTCCTCGGCTGAGACAGCCTGAAAGGCACGTTTGATGAGAGCGGCGTGTTGGCGGAAGATCGGAACGAACACTCGGCGTCCCTTCTCCGTAAGCGAAACAGTGCGAACGCGGCGATCGTTCTCGCTCTCCACACGACTAACTAACCCCTTCTTGTACAGTCGATCGACCGCTACGCTGACAGATCCGGGGTTGAGGTCTACCTTCGGGCCAATGGCGTTAACGGGCATCGGCCCTTTGTGTAGTAGAACGTCAAGGACCCGGAAATCCGAGTCCCCCAGGCCCTCCTTGAGAATTGGAGGGAAAGCAAAGCGATGGATCGCCTGAAAGGCCTTCATCATGATGAGCCAGGTGTGGATCGCTTCAGGCGTCTTTCCGCTTGCCATAAAAATGAATCCCTCTCCAGTATAGTCGACATCATATATGTCGATATCGATAGAAATTACATCGATGTTGATGGTCTGAAGAGCGCAAATCGATGGGCGAGTTAACTTCGTATCTAAATTCAGTAAGCGGCAGTTGGCCGCGTAAGGAGATGCGCTATGTCGGACAAAATTCATGAATTGCTAAACCGCAACCTCCAGGAGGTCTTCGGTGAAGGCGACGCCGCCCGCCGTCGTGCGGCAATCGAGGAGCTGTACACCAATGATTGTGTCCTCTATGTGCCTCCCGGCGTGTTCGTCGGGCACGACGCATTGGACAAGTTCGCAGGAGACCTGCGTGCCACTCACCCTCACTTCGTGTACACGCCTCACGGCGAGCCGCAGGCGCTCCATAACGCCGGCCGTCTGGCGTGGGGGTCCGGTCCGCGCGGGGTGGGGCCCGATTACACCGGCCTGGACGTGATCATCGTGCGCGACGATAAGATCGCCGCGCTCTATGTGTTCCTCGATTCAATGCCCTCATGACGATCACGGTTCCGTCAGTAAGTCTCGTGGGTGTTCTCATCGTGTTTAGGGATGCTTCATTCACTACCTGGCCGTTGTTCAGCGCGTGCTGATACTTCATCAGATCAAGCACGCTTGAGCATATCGTCCCTGCGGAAAAAACATTGACCCAACTGATAAAGTCTGCATTCGCAAATCCACCATGTCCGGCCGTATACCCTGGTGCCCGGTGCTTGATGAGGGCGTTCGAATCGCAGTATCGCGTGGATTTCATGTCTAAAGGACTGAACAAATGACTACCCATGTAGTCGCCGTAGCTCTTTCCAGGGACACGCTCGATAACCATTCCAAGCAGATAGAAACCTGTATTGCTCTAGCGCCACCCTTCTCCGGGAGCGAAATGAAGAGGCGTATCTTGAACCAAGCCTAGAATCGTTTGATGTGAAAAATCCAATCGCTCGATCGCGTCGAACCTGGGGCCGATACTGCTGAAGTTCTCAATCCCGGAGGTCTGACTGACCAGGTTTCGAATAAGCACCCGATGACCCTGAGTAGGGAATTCGGGGACATACTTGGCGAGGTCATCGTCAAGACTGAGCTTGCCTTGTTCGGCAAGTTGCAGAACCGCAACGGTCGTCAGATTCTTGCCGACCGAATCGAAGTGATAGACAGTATCGGCGGATGCAGTGACGTCGTTTTCCAGGTTTGCAAATCCATATCCTTTGCTAACAGGACATCCGATCCCCGGGCAACCGCGATCGACATCCCCGGAATCGGACCCCGGCGCAGCGATTGTTCCGCAATGGCATCAATGGCGCTTGACATCTGCGCCGACAGCTTCTGCTGGCTACAGGCAACGGCTGGCCCCAGGGAGGCAAGCAGCAGAACAAACGCTGCTCTCGCAGAGAGTATCGTCACATTGAGCCTCTACATTCCGAAATGATCGCGACCGCTGAAGTCTATACCATATCCATCTGTTCTAGACAGCACGAACTCAAACGTACATCGATCAGTTGTTGCCAACAGGCCGAGCACTCATAGAGCCATTCAAGTCGATCAACCTACTCAGCATGTGCAGCCGAGTGCTGCGTCAGCACCGGTGTTATCGGTTGTTGGCGGCGAGCCAAGGCGTATCTCGGTAAGAATCGGCGATTATCCAGGCGCCGGCCAAGAGCGCCGCGTTAAGTATGGTCTCGCTCCACTGGAAGGGAACTTTGGAGCCTACTGCCACGATGGGTACCCATACCAGAAGCAAGAACAATGCGATTTGCAAGGCGGAGAGGGCGGCTGCCATTCGTGCATAGAGGCCGATGAGCACCGCGATGCCCGCCGCGACGAAGGCACAGCCCGTGAAATATGCCCAGAACAGGTGGGCCGGTAGCCAGTTAGGGACTAGCGAAAGCGTGTCTTTCACGTCGATGAAATGGGCCACGCCGAAAAAGATCAACGAGAGGCCGTAGAGTCCGCGCGCGATGCGCAGGCCGTTGTTGCTGCTGATAAAGCTAAGATGCTTACGGTCCCAGTCAGCGGCGAACCAGACATAAAGCACCCAGGCGGCGGCCAACATGACCGCGAGCGGAAACACGGACCAGCAGGCTTCGAAAGGGGATGCATGAAAAAAGTTTGGCAACCGGAAAAGCAGCAACCAAAATAAAAGAGTGGCCAGTAGCAAGCGCGCGGCGATGGTTGCCATGCGCGGAACGAGCAGACCAATGCCAGACGTTAGGGAGATGAGGGCGCCGAGGTAAACGAATAGTTCGCGTGCGGGGACGCTGGCAGGAACAGGATTCCACAGCGGGACGAAATCGCGGTACAGAAGGCCCACAATTCCGAGACCGATCATGGTGGCCGAGAAGACCGCATGACCTATACTTGCGATGCGCATTGACGTGTGCTCCAGGGCTGGTTCAGTTTATTGGAGAGAGCCTGCACTGGTACGACTGGCCTCAACAATAGCGCGATCAATATCCTGTGACCTTGAATTTATTCTGTAAGCCGTTAGAGGCAAAGCAGGACTTTGGTAATAATAAGTCGGCTAGTGTTTACAAATCCAGTCCACTTAGACGTGAAACCGGCTTGTCGGACAGTGCCCGTAAAGTCGACCGGTTGAGACCGCCCCGTTTTGGAGGAAGTACGCTGTGACTAATTGTCCGAAGGCCGCTCGATATGGTCGATAACGAGTGTCTCGACGGAGCTTTTGGCCGGTTCCAATTTCAAGCCAAAGCCCTCCGCGACTGCGAAGATGGATGGGGATGGGTTGGACGTTGAGTCGGGCTCCATCGAGAGCGCGCCCGGGCGCGGCCTGCGAAAACTCATATCATATCGGCCGGTGAGGCCGGTCTTGTCCTCTACCGGACGGCCGGCGAAATTCGAGAGCACGACGGCCAACGCGCTGAGGGGCGCTGCATAGAAGGACGCCGTTCCGGTGCCGTCGTTGTCTAGAAACTCGCCGCCACCGGGAAGGGGTTCGGCGCCCGGATGCGGGTCTCCGGGTACGGATGCTTTCAGCCTGGGCCCCCTTTTGCCGATCACAAGCAAATAGACGGCGACTTCTCTGGAGCCGCGATGCACGGCGAGCTTGCAGCGGTCAGCCAGCATCGCCTGCATCATGGTGCGGAGCATCGCCGGTTGAGTCGCCGGATTCTGCCACGCCGCTAGATCCGACTCAGGCACCTTGGCGTCGATGTTGTACATCTCGGTTTGCATCCAGTCGGGAATTCCGACGAGCGTACTGAGGGAGTACATCATGGCGTCGCTGGTCGTCGGGACATAGGCGGTGAGCAGCGCCGCCATAAGTGATCCATGCGCCATGCGCCAGCCGTCCGGCGTGACCGCGATCTGGTCGTGGACAAAGGTGGACGATGGGTCTGGCCGGATGGAGACGACCTCGAAGGCAATAGGCTTGTCATTTGTGGCGGGAGTCTGAGCTAGCGTGCAGAACGGAGCAGTTGCCATGTATGCGGCAGCTAAAAAAAGAGGCCCTGCTCCTGACCGAACCTTTGTCATGTGGCTGTTCTCCTTGCACCCTATGTAGCATTCTACTATCACAAGGTCAAGGCAAATCTAAGCAGAAAGAAGATTTTAGCTATAACCCCTTTGTTATGAATATTTTGCAGGTCACAACCGGCCGCAAGTCGTTGAATCAAAGTAAATTTGCCGCGGGCAGGGGGGAGAGGTTACCCCACCCGGCAGATCAGGCACTTCAGATAGCTCGTCTCCGGCAACGTCAGCACCGCAGGATGGTCCGCCGCAGCTCCTCGCATCTCAACCACCTGCACCCGCCGCCCAGAATCGGAGGCGGCCGCCGCGACCACCTCGGTGAACTCCGCAAGCGGAACATGGTGCGAGCACGAGCAGGTCACCAGTGTCCCGCCCGGCCGCAGCATCTTCATCGCTCGAAGGTTCAGCTCCTTGTACCCGCGCATCGCACCCTCGGCCGCGCGCTTCGATTTGGCAAACGCCGGCGGGTCGAGCACGATCGTGTCGTACCGCTCGCCACTCGCCTCATACTCACGCAACAACTCAAACGCATCGGCCTCAATCCAGTCCACTTTGGCCTGAAGCTCAGGGTTCAACTCCCGATTACGGTCAGCCACCTCCAGCGCCCCTCGACTCGCATCGACGCCGGTCACGTACTCACACCGCTGCGCCAGATGGATCGCAAAACCGCCCTGGTAGGTGCAAACGTCCAACGCCGAACCACGCCCGTACCGCGCCGCCGCCTCGTAGTTCATCCGCTGATCGAGAAACGCCCCGGTCTTCTGCCCCGAAGCGGCGTCATAGTGAAACCTCAGTCCGTTGATGGTGAAGATACTGGTAAGTTGGGGCGGATCGCCAATCGAATAAAGCGGCCCGGGCGAAGGCGCAGCCAACTGCTCCAACTCCCGTATCTTCGGATCGGGCCGCTCAATGATGGTCGCCGAATTGAAGCGTTCGCGAACCACCTCAGTCAGCACGGCACGAACGTCATCCTGCGCCGTCCCTTGCGTCAGCAACTGCAGAATGACCAGGTCGTTATACCTGTCCGCGACGATTCCCGGCAAACCGTCCGCCTCCGAGAACACCAATCGGCAAGCATCGTTCTCCATCGACTCCGGCGCGACCTCGTCCCGCAGCGCCAGCGCCGTAACGACCCGCTCCCGAATCTCCTCGAGATATACACTGCGCGCCAACGCGACCTCAGCCGACACCATCCTCACGGCAATCTGCGACGCCGCACTATAGAGCCCCGTCCCCAGCGGGATCCCGCGGCTATCCATGACTGTAACCAGTACCCCACCATCAATCTCCGCGGCCCCGAGAGCTGGAACCAGCGACTCGACATCAGACCGATAGACCCAAAGATGCCCAGCCCGCAAACGGTCCGCGGCCCGCCGTGTCACCGCCGCCGCCGGCCCATACGGCTGGGCCGCAACCACCCGCGGCCCGCGCTCTTCAACTCTTCTAAGCATGAATCAATGGTCGCACAACCACCCAAAACCAGCGATCCGACAGCCGCAACGAATCTAGAATGAGAACAACAAGCGATTGGATCTGGATTCAAAGAGAGAGCAACGGGGAACGCGCGTGCAGAAGGTCGATGTCGTAATCCTGGGAGCAGGCGCTGCAGGAATGATGTGCGCGATCGAAGCAGGCCGCCGCGGGCGGCGTGTAGTTTTGCTCGACCATGCCGAACG
>Ga0210387_10004229_pt1 | contig 11006 bp, 7 predicted proteins | sample IncBWC7OmetaG_FD_160108 | JGI IMG/M metagenome (GOLD analysis project Ga0210387, IMG submission 160108) | Forest soil microbial communities from Barre Woods Harvard Forest LTER site, Petersham, Massachusetts, United States - Inc-BW-C-7-O ... | reverse complement strand
TATTATTAATCCATTAGGATCTTTTGAAGTCCTTTATGTTGATCCAACGGGTCCAGCAGCAAATCAAGTAACAGGTACAACCGTTGCTTTGCAAGCAGGCGCTCGTTATGAGCTTCCGCCCCAACCGCTTTTAGGTGTCTGGGTTAATTCTAATTTTTCTAATCATAATTTTATTGTCGTCCAGATTATGCCGTTGCAGCCGCCCGAGAAGCCTTATGAACTTGGTAATTTTCCACCTGTCGGTCCAACTGGTGCAGTAAGATCAATTCCCTCATACCTATATCAAGAATACTCGGATGATCTTGATTTACAGGCTTTTGTTGCTGCCTATAACACTTTGCAACAAAACTTGGTTGATGCATTCAATGCGCTTAACTTGCCAATCTATACCCAAGATCCTGTCTCTGGCGCATTGTTAGATTGGGTTGGACAGGGTCTTTATGGAATGTCGAGACCAAGTCTAATTTATGGTTATCCACTTATTCAGGGCCCATATAATACTGGGATGTATAATACCCAGCAATATAATTTCTATACCTATATAGCGCCAATAGGTGATGCTCTGGTCAATGATGATATTTACCGGCGCGTTATCACTTGGCATTTTTCAAAGAGAGAAGGGAAATATTTCAATGTAGAATGGCTTAAAAAGCGTATCATGAAGTTTCTAACTGGAACAAACGGGACGCAGCCTAATATAGATAACATGTACCAAATTAGTGTATCTTTTGGACCTGGCTGTATTGCCACGATTAGAATTGTTTTAGGTATTCGAAACATTGCCCTGAGTACTATGTACAATGACAATGCTTTCCAATATAACGCCTTACGGTATGATGAAATTGATACGACCTATATTGCATATCTCCCGTTACCGAATATGGTTATATTTGCAGAGGCAATCAAATCTGGAGTGTTAGAACTTCCATTTCAATTCAACTGGACTGATGTCGTAATTGGGTAGGAGCGAATAAGTGACCAAACTCATATTCGGTAATAACGTAGCCAGCACTACCGCTGGATCTATTGGTGTTACCGATACTCAGGTCAATGTCGCTGCTGGGGCAGGGATCACGTTTCCTCAGCCTATTGCGAACCAGGAATTTATTGCTACCTTTATTGATACATTAACTGGACAGCAAAGAGAAATTGTCCATGTTACTTCAGTTGTTGGCGATACAATGTTTATTGTCAGGGCGCAAGAAAACACATTAGCGCAATCGTGGCCAGCCGGATCCATCTTTGCTCATTTGCATACAGCTGGTGCAATGGCTGCAATGATGCAAGAAGGCGATGTTCCGTATCCTATGTATGTTGGTTACGATACAAGTGCCACACCTAATTTAATTACGGTTGCTGCAACGAATCCAACTTTACCTGCTTTGGTAGTCGATACAAATTTGGAAATTACTATTGCCAATACGAATACCGGTCCAACAGTAATGCAGATACAAGGATCACTTCCATATCCTGTTACGCGATCAGATCGTAGTCCATTATCTCCAGGAGATATAACTCAAGGTCAAAAAGCAGAAATGATATTTGATGGAACACAATTTCAATTGGTTAATTTTCAACATTTACCAGGTGAGATATTTTATTTTGGTGTTGCAATTGGTAGTCCAAATGCTTTAGTCGTTGCTATTCCATATACTGGTGATTTATTTAATGGCATGATTATAACAGGTATTGCTTCTCAGAATACAGGACCAACAACTATATTAGTCAATGGAGTTGGTCCGTATCCTGTGTTGACACAAGAAGGTGATCCATTTACTGGTGGTGAAATTTCTGGTATGATACTTTTGGAATATGATATTACTTCTCCATCTGTAGAAGCTTGGCGTATAGTTGGTGGATTTCCTTTATCGTTTCTTGAAGCGCATCTACCTGCTGGTGCTCCTGGACCGCAAGGTCCCCAAGGTCCGAATGGACCAATTGGTTTAACAGGTCCAGAAGGACCACGTGGAGATACAGGACTACAAGGTCCACAAGGTGTTCAAGGACAAATGGGTCCACAAGGCGCTCAAGGTCCACAAGGTGTAACTCAACCGCCATTCACTTATGGTGGAGTAGGTAGTGTTTGGATGACTGATGGTTATGGTCAGAATAACCCGCCTCCTTATCCAGGTACTTGGCAACTACTTGGTGAAGTTTATCAGAATGCGGGTGGATATTTTGCTGTAACAAATTGGTTCTATCAGAGGGTAGCATGACAACTCCTGAAGGTTTAAAAAATCCGCGACATGCTGCTCCTCCATCAGAAGATATTATATTGGATGCAATATTCAATGGAAGTCCTGTAATATTTCGTGCCAGTGCCAATGATACTGTACAATATGGAAGAGAAATACATAAGGCGGCATTGTCTGGAGAATATGGTAACATAGCAGATTATGTTCCACCTGCTCAACAGAAAGATCAACCTATCAAAATGGTTCCTGGTACTGGTACAGACCTAATGAAACGAATTGAGGCCTTAGAGAAAGATGTCGCTGCATTAAAGGCGAAACAATAATGCCCACCACGCCAACCCAAGGTACAGCTAATGTAACGCCAGTGATACCTGGTAATCCGGTTAATGCATTGGCTGCGGGGCTCTCAGGTGGATATATCTTTAATCCTGTCACTGCACCGGGTCTATTGTATGTCGATCCAACAGGTCCAGCTTCTGTGACCTTTAATGGAACAACTTTAGCATTACAACCAGGCAGCGCATATTATGCAATTCCCGGATCCACATTACCTGTGTCATGCGCAAGCGGTAGTCCTAATCATCAATTCGTAGCGGTACAGTGGATATGAATGAAGTTGTAGAACCTTTCTCATTAGCTGACAGTTCAGCTGGGGGTCCGGGAGGCCCACCCCAGCCATGGATTGTTATGTCTCCAAATGCTATTGGTTATCTTGGTTCAGTTCTACTTCCCACTACAGTTGCCGGCGGCCCTATGGGGGCGGGGACCATTAATGCAATTGCATATTTTGTTAATGGTGTACCACTAGTTAATCCAACAGGTAACTTTTTACCCTTAACAGGAGGCACATTAACAGGTGGTTTAATTGTTCAATCAGATGTTGCGGCGAATTCATTAACACTTGGTGACGTTTCAACTTTTACTTTGACTGGAGGTGCTACAGGACAGGTTCTTCAGACTGATGGCACGGGTACATTATTTTGGGGTAATGCAGGCGCACAAGGACCGCCCGGTGCTCAAGGACCAATTGGTCCTCAAGGTCCAACTGGAGTACAAGGACCGCAAGGTCCAATAGGTCCAGAAGGTATTCAAGGTATTCAAGGAGATCCGGGAGAAGTTGGAACTCTTATTGGTTCTTTTGGTAATCAAACAACGCCAGCTGATCTTCCTCCAAACGGGTTAATTTTTGCTGATTTCGATGGACCAGGTCTTCCGCCAAACAATTATCAAATGCAAGAAGGTCAAGGACTACTTTATACTGTTGATGGACATATTTTTGTTTATGTAACCACAGCTATGACTGCGTCGGGCTGGGTAGATGGAGGATTGATACAAGGCCCACAAGGTATTCAAGGTGATCCAGGAGCACAAGGACCAATAGGCGCTACAGGTCCAATAGGACCAGAAGGACCAGCAGGTATACAAGGACCAGTCGGCCCAAATGGCCCACCAGGATTAACAGGCCCTCAAGGTATAGAGGGACCAGAGGGACCAGAAGGCGCAGTTGGTGCACCTGGGGCTCCTGGAACTACAGGACCTACAGGACCTACAGGACCACAGGGTCCAGAGGGCCCACAAGGCATTCAAGGTGATCCTGGTCAAATTGGAATACTTATTGGTGAATTCACGAATGCTAATCCTAACACTCTTCCACCAGACGGATTAATTCCAGCAAATTTTGATGGACCAGGAATTCCTTTAACTCCTTATCAAGTGCTGCAAGGTCAGGGCTTACTTTATACAGTTAACCAACATATATTCATTTATGTTACCACAGCTATGCTACCCTCCGGATGGGTAGATGCTGGAGCGATAGAGGGTCCAGAGGGACCACAAGGACCGCAGGGAGTTGACGGTGCGACAGGACCACAAGGTCCACCAGGAGTTGATGGTCCAACAGGGCCAGCAGGACCAATTGGCCCGCAAGGAATTCAGGGTATTCAGGGCATACAAGGTCCACAAGGAGACATAGGCTTAACAGGTCCAGCAGGACCAATAGGACCTCCTGGATCCATTGCAGTTGATATTGACGATAATCCCCCAACTGGACCAGTTCCTGGAGACTTGTGGTTTGACAGTATTAATGCCCAATTGTTTATTTGGTATGAGGATCCTACATCTGCTCAATGGGTCATTGCAGTTAATCAACCCGCACCTGCGATACCGCCTCTTGATTTCTTACCATTGGCTGGAGGAACATTAACTGGCCCATTGACATTATCAGGTAATGCTGCTGCACCCTTACAAGCAGTTCCTTTACAGCAAGTTTTACCCTTAATTGGGGGTGTAATGACAGGGCCAATTACTTTGGCCGCTGATCCAATTGCAGCGTTACAAGCGTCTACCAAACAATATGTTGATGCTCATGTTATAAATTCCAATCGTATCATTAATGGTGATATGCGGATTGACCAACACCGTAACGGTGCGAGCGGCATCAATGGCGTTGGCTCTGGTTACATTATCGATCGCTGGCAGACGGTCGGCTCTGTAGCAGCTAAATATACTGTTGGGCGTAATCTTGGCTCCTTGCCTACGCCGCCTGGGTTTCCGTATACCCTCGGGTTTTTGTCGTCTTCGGCCTATGTTTCATTGGCTAGCGATTATTTCTATTTTTGCCAGCCGATCGAAGCTGACATGGTTAGCGACTTTGCTTGGGGGACGACGAATGCTCAACCGGTCACATTGTCATTTTGGGCTTTTTCCAGTCTGACTGGCACATTTACAGGAGCCATTGTCAATACTGGTGGAACTCGGTCTTATCCTTTTACCTATTTGATCCCGGTTGCGAATACGCCAACCAAAATCACTGTCATCATTCCTGGTGAAATTGACGGAACATGGGTACTCAGTGGTAATTCTAGATCGATGACCCTTATCTTCGATCTTGGCAGTGGTTCAACTTTTCGTGGCCCGGCTAATGCGTGGGCGTCAGCGAACTATGTTGGTACGACTGGCGCGGTCAGTATTGTTGCTACCAATGGCGCGACATTCTATGTGACCGGTGTCAAATTGGAAATTGGCAATATTGCTACGCCATTTAATCGGCAGTCAATGGCAAAGAGTTTGGCTGATTGCCAGAGGTATTACATTAGAGACGCACTATTAGGAGCAAGTTCCTATGTTCTAGGGAGTGCAGCTTTTTGGAATAGTTCTATGCTGCCAACGACTATGAGGGCAGTACCGACAATGACGGTTGTTGGTTCTTCATTTACCAATTGTTCGACTCCATCTATAGCCCCGGAATCATCAGGTTCATTCTATATAAGTGCTCTAGCCACGATTACTAGTGGTGCAACTTGGTATGCAGCATTTACTGCTGATGCGGAGTTATGATCATGACCTATACGCAAGTTTGGGATCCAATGAAAAATCAACTTAGTGACAACATAATCCAACGCGATGAAGATCATGCATTTATTCCATTTGATCCTGATAATATGGACTATCAAGCATATCTTAAATGGCTAGAGGAAGGAAATACGCCAAATCCTTCTCAACAAAAGAAATCATCGCAGGTTAAATTGAGATGATTGATTTTCCACAAAATCCAACTACAGGCCAAGAATTTACACCAGCAATTCCGGGTAATACAACTTGGGTGTGGGATGGACAAAAGTGGATATCATTAGGATCTGGTACCGCACAATATTTGCCATTGACTGGCGGTACTATGACTGGACCTATAAATTTAGCTGGTGATCCAGTTGCTCCGTTACAAGCTACCACTAAAGAATACGTGGACGATAATTATTTACCATTAGTCGGTGGTGCGTTATCTGGACCATTAACACTTGCTGCCGATCCAATTATTGCTTTGGGCGCAGCAACAAGACAATATGCCGATAGTAAATTACCCTTGGCTGGTGGTACATTATCTGGACCATTGATACTTGCTGCTAATCCGACAGTTGCACTTGGTTCTGTACCAAAACAATATGTTGATGCATTGCCGATAGCAATGAATGATAACATTGTTATTAATGGTGATATGGCAATTGATCAACGTCATGTTGGTGCATTAGGAACCGCTGTTAATGTTATTACCGTCGATCGATTTTGGTATGTTGCAACTCAGGCTGCTAAAGGAACATGGGGGCAAAATCTTAATGCTTCTACTACTCCTATTGGATTTTCATATTGTCTTGGATTCCAATCATCTTCAGCTTATGCATTATTAGCGGCCGATAATTTCCGTTTTAGTACAAGATTTGAAGGTTATTCAATTAGTTATCTTGCTTGGGGGACAACAGCAGCACAACCTGTTACATTATCATTTTGGGCCCTTTCTAATGTAACAGGCTTATTCTCTGGTGCTATTAGAAACTTTGCCGCCACTCGATCTTATCCATTTACTTATACTATACCAACAGCTAATACATGGCTCAAATTTATAATTACAATTCCAGGTGACACGACTGGAACTTGGATTAATACTAGTTCTGCTGGCGCACTTAGCCTTGACTTTGACCTTGGATCTGGAACAACATTAAGTGGTCCGGCAAATGCATGGGCTTCAGCAAATTATATTGCTGCAAATGGTTCAATCAATATTGTATCGACTAATGGTGCATATTTCTATATTACTGGAATTAAATTAGAAGCTGGTAATATTGCTACTCCATTTAATCGACAATCAACGGCTAAAAGACTAGCAGATTGCCAAAGATATTATCAACAAGGTATTGTAGTTGGGGTAGGATATAGTCAGGGTGGAAACAATATTGCAGAATTTTATACATTTCCAGTAGTGATGCGTGTTGCTCCATCGATGATATTAAATAATGACGCCGGAAATAATGTTGGAGCAGGTTATATATCACCTTATGTCAATGGATTTAATGTTGGTCATCCTATTACTATTACTGGTCAAGCTAATTTTACTGATAGTTTTACTGCAAGTGCGGATATCTAACCCCAAGAGGAGAACCTGAATGAATGCCCCCTATAAGCAACCCGTACAAATGATACCTGATATCACTCTATCTGGAGAAACGGTGCAGCAAATATTGACGCAACTCAACAATGCGATTATCTTTGCGAAATCGCAGGACGGATCGATGCGTCCCTTTGTTGACGCTGCACCGATTACTCAGATTATAATGGGTGCAATACAATCTGCGGTGACTCCAAAGCAAGGGGAATAAATGCCTCAGCATCCCACTGGGCAAGCAAATACTGCAAAATACGGTAAGGCTACCTCTATTGTCAGAGGTAACCTTGATGCAGCTATGGGCGGCGATTTCTTGCCGCTCACTGGCGGCACGTTAACTGGTGAATTAATTCAAGATATGCCCACAGCAAATATGATTGTGGGACAAAAGAGTGGTATTACACGTGGGACTGTCAGTGTCGGTGATCCTCAGTATGCTTTCAATGTTTCTGCATATGATGCATCAGGTAATATTAGTATTCCTTATGCATTCGCAGTCACATCTAATGGAGTTGTAACACGTACTGGTAGCTTTACAATTATTCCTAATACCAGTAATCCAGGAGATTTATCTTTAGTCCTTAATAATAGTGTACCAAATGCAGCTTCTTTTGTCCGAAGTATTAGTATCCAGGGTGCTGGCTGGAATATTTCAATGCCAGATAATTCACCAACTACTGGTGGTAATGCTGGCGCGAATTTTAGTATTCAAGGATACAGTGATGGTTCTGGTGTTCCTAATCCTATCTTTCCTGTCCCATTTTCTATCAGACGTTCTGATGGTTTAGTTACGATACCCAATTTAGTACCTCCAACACTATTAACAAATCCTACCACTAAACAATATGTTGATGATGGAGATGCTACGCTCCAATCTGAGATTGATTTGCTAGCTTCAAATTTATTGTTTGTTGGGACAATAGATGTTCCAGCAGATAATGGTAATTATACTACAGCTTCTGGTATTCCTGCTGGTAATTTGCCAACACCAGATACTACCAATTCCAATTTCTATGTCATAGTTGCGGTTGGTGGGCAGCCACCTGTAGGTGAAATTCCAGCTGATACTTACAATACAGGCGATTGGATTGTATCCAATGGTGCGCAATGGATTAAGATTCCAACAGGTCAACCTAATTTAATTGCATCTGAAGTTGCTATTACGCCTTCAATTGGATTACTTGGCGCAAATGTCCAGACAGGGCTTGCTTGGCTTGACGCTAATCATTTGCCATTGACTGGCGGTACATTAGCTGGACCAGGTCATTTGAATGTTAATGGACATATTTGGTGTTACAGTGGTGATCTTCAATTAGTTGATCCATCATCTAGTGTTATTGGTCGTTATCAAGCCGGTAGCACTTATATGGCTATTACTGGTATTTATGTAAATAGTGCCGGTTGGCAAATTTTTATGCCTAATATTACACCATTAACTGGGGCGAATGCAGGTGCTGATTTTGATATTCGACCTTATAGCGACACGGGTACTCAATTACCTATTGCGTTGAATATTCGGCGTTCTGATAGTATGGTAACTTTAGGTGGCGCATTAACAGTTAATGGTACTGGAACAGTTGGAATTAGTATTCAAACTACTGGTCAAATTTTTGGGCAAAGTTTTCGATCTTCTGGTGATATACGATCTGAGGCGCCACAAGCATCATTAACCTTAAATAAACTCACAGCGACAAACAGCAATCTTATTCGCGGATGTTCTGTTGGCCTTCCTAATATACGTTGGGATCTTATTCTTGGTGATGGTTCGCCAGAGATTGGCGCTAATGCTGGTTCAAATTTCTCTATTATTCCTCATGCAGATGATGGTAGTTTATTACCAACAGCATTTTCGATCAACCGTGCAAATGGTGCAGTCACCATCCCGAACCTTGGTGGCTACTTGCCATTGACTGGTGGAAGGATAACTGGTAATTTATTCATTACTATGGCACAACCTACCTTATTATTAGATGGCACAACAGGTTCAACAATTCGATTAGATAATCCTGCTGGTGGTCGAAGTTATATTTATTCTTCCGTCACTGGATTATCGAGATGGGCTATTAATCTAAAGGATACGACACCTGAAACTGGCGGTAATGCAGGTGCAAATTTTTCCATTACATGTGCTCCTGATAATGGTGTAGGAATTCTTTTTACACCATTGTCAATTCGACGTTCGGATGGACAAGTTACTATTCCAACTTTAGTTCCACCAACACAGCCAACTAATCCAACAACGAAGCAATATGTCGATGATGGCGACGCCGCGCTTCAAGCCGCGATCGACCTGCTCGCTTCGAACCTCCTTTTTATTGGTGTTATAGATGTTCCTGCTGATAATGGTAATTACACCGCAGCTTCTGGCATCCAGCCTGGAGCATTGCCTGCACCGGTAAGTACCAATTCCAACATGTACGTCATCGTCTCGGTTGGGGGTAATCCGCCGGGCGGCAGTAATATCCCGGCTGAAGCATTCAATGTCGGCGACTGGATCGTCTCGACTGGAACCCAGTGGATCAGACTCCCAACTGGCCAAGCAGCCACGATTGCGGCGGAAGTCGCAATTACTCCGCCAATTGGCACACTTGGGGCAAACGTTCAGACCGCGCTGGAATGGCTCGATACCAACAAGGTCAATATAACCGATCCGCTAGTGACGACGCCCTATTTGCCATTGACCGGCGGGGCGCTAAGTGGTGACTTAACGGTAGATGGCGTGTCGACGCTCGCGCCTGGTGTATTGATCAATGGCGCAGTTGGATCATCCCGAAATATTCTTGGTCAAACTAGCGGCCAAAATAGATGGTCGATAGAACTTGGTAATAGTGTCGATGAAACAGGAGCTAATGCAGGATCAAATTTTGTTCTGGCTCGATATAGTGACGCAGGTACATTGCTTGGTAATGTATTAACCTTTAATCGTTCTACTGGTCAAGCAGCTTTTAATGGTACAGTATTTTCATTTGCTAGTTCTGCAACGTTTTCTGGTCTTGTAAGTGCTAATGGTGGTTTAACTGCTAGTACTGCTACGACCGGTTTATTGTTTCTTAATGGGGCTCCAATTAATTCAGCCATGCGAATGGATGGCGTAGATGGAGCCACGAGTATTATTTACAGTACAACTGTTGGTGTAAGTCGATGGTGGATTAGACTTAAGGATGGTACAGCAGAAGCTGGTACCAATGCTGGTTCAAATTTCGATATACGTGCCTATGCTGACGATGGCATAGCATTTATTACACCGTTGACAATCAACCGCGCCACCGGCCTCGTTACCATCCCCAATCTCGCCGGCTATTTGCCATTAACAGGTGGCACACTAACTGGCAATTTAGTCATTGCTGCTGCTGCGGCAACATTGATGCTAAATGGACCTGGTGGTTCAGAACTTAGAAGTGCCGTTGGTGGCTTAGCTAGATGGCGTATGTTTCTCAGTGATGGATCTGTTGAAAGTGGCGGTAATGCTGGATCAAACTTTACTATTCGAGCATGCGACGATGCTGGCAATTTTCTGCCAGGCACAGCATTTCAAATTAATCGCTCTACTCAATTAGCAACATTTAGTGGCAATATAGTATCTAATGGTACAGGTATTACTCTAAATCAAGGTGCTGGTTCAATTTTCAGTGTAGCTTTGCAGCCTGGCCCACTTATGAGTATGTCTAGTCCAGATGGTGTTCTAAATGAAATATTTAGTTCAAATAATGGTACAGTAAGATGGCGTATTAGACTTAAAGATGGAACACCAGAAACTGGTGCAGATGCTGGCTCTAATTTATCTATCATTCCTAACGGCGATAATGGTGCTGCTTATCCTGCGGCATTTACAATCACTCGCGCCACAGGCAATGTAACTATTCCACTTCTTAATGGAG
>Ga0210387_10004228_pt1 | contig 11007 bp, 9 predicted proteins | sample IncBWC7OmetaG_FD_160108 | JGI IMG/M metagenome (GOLD analysis project Ga0210387, IMG submission 160108) | Forest soil microbial communities from Barre Woods Harvard Forest LTER site, Petersham, Massachusetts, United States - Inc-BW-C-7-O ... | reverse complement strand
GTCGATGGCGACGCCGCAGCCGTACGTGTGGGTGAGGGCGATGACGTCGTCGACGTTGGGGTAGCGGGGGAGGAGCTCGGCCTTGATGCGCTTGACGGCGAAGTCGACTGTGGCAGCAACGCACTGGACGGTAGTGGTGATGCCGAGGATGTTCTTCGTGCCGACGGAGCCGTCGTCGTTGAGGAAGCCCTGGAAGGTGTGGCCCTCGAGGGGAGGCAAAGGCGACGGGACGGCGGTCGCGAGCGGGAGGGTGTCGAGCGAGGGTGCGATGGGAAGACGCATTCGCTGCTCGTGCACCCAACTACCTTGCGGGATGGAGTGTTCGGCGAACCCGATGACAGAGCCATAACGAAGGATTGGGGAGTCGGCGGGAATGTCGACTAGCGCGACCTTGTGGGCCTCAGGGACGTCCTCAATAAGCGTGAGGCCGGAGGCGAATTGGGTGCCTGCGGGGAGACCGCCTTCGTTCACGATGATGGCTACCGTGTCGCGCGGGTGGACCTGCACGTAGAGGGGGCGTAAATTTTTGCCGCTAGACATGCGATCCTCGTGCTGTTACTGCTTTCACCAGTCTACGTAACCAGGCAGGGGCGCTTCGGGTTGAACTTCCAGTCCGGCACGAGGAACTGCATGGCCTGCGCATCGTCGCGTGCTCCCAGCTTCATCGTATTGTAGAGCGCGTGGGCGTTGGCTAGTTGCTGCATGTCGATTTCGATGCCGAGGCCAGGACGGTCCGGGACTGTGAGCCTGCCGTCGATGATTTGCAGCGGATCTTTGGTGAGACGCTGGCCGTCCTGCCAGATCCAATGGGTGTCGATCGCGGTGACTTTTCCGGGAGCGGCTGCGGCCACGTGGGTGAACATTGCGAGCGAGATGTCAAAGTGATTGTTGGAGTGCGAGCCCCAGGTGAGGCCCCACTCGCGGCAAAGCTGGGCAACGCGGACTGAGCCCTGCATTGTCCAGAAGTGCGGATCGGCCAGGGGTATGTCGATGGCGTTGAGTTGGATCGCATGCCTGAGCTCGCGCCAGTCGGTGGCGATCATGTTCGTCGCGGTGGGGAGGCCGGTGGCGCGGCGAAATTCGGCCATGATTTCGCGGCCGGAGAAGCCCTGTTCGGCACCGCAGGGGTCTTCAGCGTAGGCTAGAACGCGTTGCTGGTCGCTGCATAGACGAATGGCTTCATCGAGCGACCATGCTCCGTTTGGATCGAGCGTGATGCGGGCGTTTGGAAAGCGCTCGGCAAGGGCGGTGACAGCTTCCATCTCCTGTGCGCCTGACAGAACTCCGCCTTTGAGTTTGAAGTCGGTGAATCCGTAGCGGGCGTGTGCGACTTCGGCGAGTCGGAGCACGGCTTTGGTGGTGAGGGCTTCCTCGTGGCGCAGACGCAGCCACGCGTCGTCGGCGTCGGGCTCGCCGCGGTATGGGAGGTTGGTCTTGCGTCTGTCGCCAACGTAGAACAGATAGCCGAGGACTTCAACGCTGGAGCGCTGCTGGCCTTCACCCAGAAGGGCCGCGACCGGCAGAGAGAGGAATTGGCCGAGGAGGTCGAGGAGCGCCGACTCGATGGCTGTGAGCGCATGGATCGTAGTGCGGAGGTCAAAGGTCTGCTGGCCGCGGCCTTCGGTGTCGCGATCAGCGAAACGTGTCCGCATCGTATTCAGGATGGTGTTGTATGCGCCGAGCGGTTGCCCGACGACGAGTTGCTGTGACTCTTCGAGCACGCGACGGATTTTTTCACCACCGGGGACTTCGCCGACGCCGGTGTGTCCCGCGTTGTCCGTGAGCAAAACAACATTGCGTGTGAAAAACGGAGCGTGGGCTCCGCTCAGGTTGAGCAGCATGCTGTCATGTCCGGCGACGGGCACGACCCTCATGCCGGTGACTGAGGGAGTTTGTTCGCGCGGGATGGTTGTCTCTACCGGATGCACTAATCTACTCCGAGGCCGAAATCAACTTGCTGCTTCTTTCGACGGGGGAAGAAGCTCGAGCCGTTTGATTTCGCCAACAATTACAACATAGCTGACGATGGCCATCAGCGCGGCCACTCCGACGAAGATCAGCGCATCGTTGAACGAGCCAGTCTTCTTGACTAGATATCCGATCACGATAGGTGTTGTGATGCCGGCCGTGTTGCCGAACAGATTGAAGAGACCGCCGTTCAGACCGATCAATTCCTTGGGCGATGTGTCAGCGATGACGGTCCAGCCCAGCGCTCCGAAGCCTTTGCCGAAGAAGGCGAGGGACATCAGGAACATCACGACGGCCTGCACGTTGGTGTAGTTGCATGCGATCATCGTGACGGAGAGGAGCATGCCGGCGATGATCGGCGCCTTGCGCGCGAAGGTGAGTGAATGGCCGTGGCGAAGTAATGCGTCGGAACAGAGACCGCCCAGGATGCCTCCTACTGAACCGCACAGCGCCGGCAGGGCAGCCGCGAAGCCTCCGCGAAGGATGGACATGTGCCGGGCCTGCACCAGATAGATGGGGAACCACGTGATGAAGAAATATGTGAGCGTGGTGATGCAGAACTGGCCGATATAGATTCCGATCAACATTCGCTGATGGAGCAGCTGGCTGACGCCGGACCAGGTAAGTGGATTGGCAGTCGGTCTTGCCCCGGACGCGCGATCGATATTTACGAGTCCGCCGCCTCGCTCGATAAATTCGACCTCTGTCTCGGAGATCAGTGGATGGTCCTTCACGTTGTACACCGTCTTCGACCATGCGAATGCGAGCGCGAAGCCGAACAGGCCCATGAACCAGAAGCAGCTTCGCCAGCCGTAGGTGTGGGTGAGCCATCCGAAGAGTGGAGCAAAGACGACCAGAGCGAAATACTGAGAGGCGTTAAAGATTGCTGAGGCACCACCGCGCTCTGCTGTGGGAAACCATGCGGCGACGATGCGCCCGTTTCCAGGAAAGACCGGCGCCTGTGCCAAGCCGGAGAGAAGGCGAAGAATGAAGATCGCGCTGAATATCCATGCTGTGGCGAGATACCCGGTGAATCCGATAAGAAATGCGCAGACCGTCCAGGAAATAATGCTGATGCCGTAGACGCGCTTTGAGCCGAAGCGATCCAACAATCCTCCGGAGGGCAACTGGCCGAGTACGTAGGCCCAACTGAAGCCGGAGAGCAGAAAGCCGAGTTTGACTGGATCCAGCGCGAGCTCTTTCTGCATCGCCGCGCCTGCGATAGAGAGCGCGACCCTGTCGCCGTAGCTGAAGCAGCTGGCGATGAACAGCATGGTGACGATGAGATAGCGTATGTGGGTGGGCTTGTCGATGAGAATCGAGCTTTCAGGCTTGGTCACGAGCGATCCGCTATCAGTTTGCTCAAAGCGCTCATCTCGCTATGATCGAGATCCGTGAGCGGGGTGCGGACCGGGCCTGCCGGCCTGCCAATCGCGCGCATGCCAGCCTTGACGATCGACACGGCGTAGCCCTTACGGCGGTTGCGAATGTCGATGTAGGGCAGGACGAAATCGCGCAGTTGTTTGAACACCTCATGGTGATCCCGTCTCCGCACCGCGGCGTAGAAGTCCTGAGCAAACTGGGGAAGAAAGTTGAAGATCGCCGACGAGTAAGTAGTGACGCCCATCTCTAGGTAGGGCAGCGCGAAGGTCTCGGCCGTGGGCAGGCCCCCGATGTAGGTGAGGCGGTCGCCCATTCGCGCGTAGATGCGGGTCATCAGTTCAATGTCCCCAACTCCGTCCTTGAAGCCGACAAGATTTGGGCAGCGTGCGCACAGGTGCTCGAGCGTCACTTCATTGATGATGCAATTGTCGCGGTTGTAGAAGATGACTCCCAGATTTGTGGATGCACATACCGCCTCAACGTGGGCGACGATGCCGGCGGGCTCGGCGTTGATAAGGTAAGGGGGCAACAGCAGAAGCCCGTCTGCGCCGGCTGTTTCTGCGGCTTGCGCGAACTGCTTCGCTATTGCGGTGCCGTATCCGCAACCAGCCACGACTGGCACGCGATGGTTTGTCTGTTGCACAGCGACCGAGACGACCGTCGAAAATTCCTGCAGGGTGAGCGAGAAGAACTCTCCGGTTCCGCCTGCGGCAAACAGGCCAGCAGGCTTGTACTGCAGCAGCCAGTCAAGATGCTCTCGGTAGGGGCCCTCATCGAAGGCGAAGGCCTCGGTGAAATGTGTGACAGGGAACGAGAGCAGGCCCGCTCCTATTCTCTTTCCAAGTTCTTCAGGAGACATCGCGGTCATGGCATTCCTTTGATATAGATCGCAGCACACGGCCCACCGGGGACAGCGTTGATGCTAAAGCAACTTACGAGACTTTACCATCTTCATATCATCGTGGATTGCAAGACATCCGATACGATCGACTGGCCATTGCTGGTTGAATATGGGTCGAATTGTGACGCGATGGGGCAATGACCGGCAGGAGTATTACTAATTCGCTCGAAGCGGAGAACCTCACCGTCGAGGCAGCATTCCCCGACAAACGCGCTGATTGAAACTTAGTTCGAGTTTGCGATTGCAGAACCTGTCGCACCTCCGCAAACTTCCGTCCCTTACGAAAACACCTCTTGCGGTTGCATTTGCGGCACCGCGTGCGCCGCGCTGCGCTGCACGCGCAGCACGAGGATATCGTCGGTCTGGCCGAACTTCTGCGCGGCGGTGGCGATCTCTGCGGTGGTGGTCGAGTCGCGAAGCATCTGTTCGATACGGCCGAAGCCGAAGAGCTCTCCCTCCGCGTTCTGTGCTTCGGCCACGCCGTCGGACATCATGAGGAGAGAGTCTCCAGGTTCAAGCTTGAATGAACTGACAGGAAAGTCGATCCCTGAGATGATCCCCAGCGGGAGCGCACCTTCGATCTGCATCTCGATGCCGTTGAGATAGGGAGGAAGTTGGCCGGCATTGGCAAGTTCAACGACCCCGTTCTGTGAGAAACGGAGGACCATGCAGGTCGCACTGGCGGAATCGCGTTCGACGAGCTGGTCGTTCAGCACTTCGAGAATGCGCCGCGGATTGTTGTCGTGCTCTGCAGAGGAGCGGATGGCGCCAATAATGAGCGCGACAAGCATTCCAGCTTGCAGCCCTTTGCCTGTGACATCGCCGAACGCGATGAGCGAGGTGCCGTCCTTGTCGTTTGGCACGATCTGAAAGAAATCGCCGCCGACCTCGCGGGCCGGGCGATACTGGCTCTCGACATGCAGATCGTTGAGCTGCGGCAGCTCATTTGGAATCAGGACCTGCTGAATATGTCTGGCCTGGGCGATCTCCATCTTCCATTGCTCTTTCGCGCGCTGTGCGGCGATGAATCGGCGCAGCAACATCACCGTGATGAGGAGCAAAGACAACATCGTGGATATGGAGCCAATATTGATGGCAAAACCGAGAATGTGAAAGGTCGTTGGAATAATGTGGACAAGGTGTAGCTCATGGCTATAGTTCGCCATGATGAAGGTAAGAATGACGGCGACAGCGGCCATGACTCCTTCCTCTTTATTCCTCCTAAAGCCCCGGTAAGCGACCAGAAATATCAGAATTCCCAGGCCCAGCTTCAAGATCAACAAAAAGGGGTTCAGGAAGACTGCCGCGTGCACCGGCACATGCGCTCCGTAGAGGGGCGGCCGAAGCATTGCAGTACCGATGGCCAGAAGGACAACGAGAGACCAAACCGCGCGATGCAGGGTACCGATGCGCTCCAGACGGAACCAATACCCCCAGAAGAGTACCCACAAGCCGATTCGCACAGGAGTCGCGATGACATCGATGAAAATGACACTCGCGCTTAGTCCGACCCATGTGGTGAAGTTGTCGAGCAGAACGACGGCGTTGCTTAATATGGTCACTTCGCAGACCAGGGCCAGCCAGAGATAGGATTTCTCCTTGTTGTCAAGCCAGAAGAGAGTAAGGGCCATGATCAACGCCATGATGAGGATCAGCCCTTCCAGGAAGCCGCTGCCGACAAGGTGAGCGTTGTCGTCCCAATCCAGGCGCACCAGCGACCCGATGACCGAGGCGTAGCCCAACAGCGGGGGTTCATGAAGGCCGCCTGCATCCGGGCTGTTGAAGGGCGTGGCACTGTCCATCCACATACGGATGGCGATAGTCGCTTTGCCGTCGCGAACGCCTTTGGGCAGGCGGAACGCACTGGGGAGAGCGCTGTAAGCGGTAACACCATGCGGGGTGAACCTTCCGAACTCACCGATGCGCTGGCCATTCACAAAGACCTGATAGGCGTCGTCGAAGTCTTCCGGCATCTTGATGGCGAGAGAGCGGTCCGCACCCAGGACATCGATCGGAAGCCTGTACCAGGCATAACCGGAGTAGCCAGCATGTCCTCGGGCGGTCCAACCCCGGGCCAGTCCGCCGCTGCCCGGGGACAAATCCACATCTTCCCAACTGGAATCGTCGAAGTCCGGCTGCGCCCAGGCTGGGTCATCGCCGATGTGAAACTTCCACGGGCCAGCGAGTTCAATCGTCGATTCGCCAAGCCTGACGTGGACGGCACCGTCTGCCGAACCAGCGGTGTCAGTTTGAGGCTGGTCGACCGGAGCGGCAGCGTAGGCTGACAGCGGCAACAACAGGAGGAAAAGCAGGCGAACGCGAAGCATATAGTCACTCTCGCGACGGAGATTATACGAAGACTAGAGAGTACACGAGCGGAACCACTCTTTGCGCATTCGCGGATACCCCGTGTGCGTTGCAGGCGGCCGGGTCGGTTACCACCAAGAATTGGAGGGAGGTGCTCCAGCAGCGGGGCAACCGTCAAAAGAGAAGCCCACACCCGAGGGTGTGAGCTTTTCCCGTTTTTGGAACTGACCGCGGAAAGCTACCGCTTACGGAAGGTAGCGAGGCGGCGCTGCCTTCTCAGGAACAGGCCAGCCGTCATCATCATCGCGCCGGTTGAGAGCAGGAGGAGCGAGTCTGGTTCTGGAGTTGCTATACCCACCACTCCCGATCCGTCTGTAAGTAAGCCAGGTTCCACGCCTTCCTCAAAGATGAACATCTCTTTCCCCCCAGGAAGCCCCGATCCGCCGGTGAAAGAGAAAGTGTCAAGACCTCCTGACGAGCCTTGAATGCAACTGCCGAAGACACTCGCAGAATCCGTTGTCGGGCAATCGAAGGTCACACCACTGGGAGCATTGAACTCCAGGAAAAGGCTCGTGAAGGTGTCGAAGGTATCATTGACTATCTCAACGCAGCCATCTGTTGTTGGGTCAGTAGGCAGATTGTCGAGACCGCATGTCATTGAATCGAAGACGACCTGAAACGGCGCGCCGGGAATCCCGATGGTACATAGAGAAGGGTCTAGGCTACAGGTATTTGACGGATCAAGGACCTGCAAGTGGGCTGCCCGGGCGGGACTAGTGACGCCGCAGAACAGAGCCAGGATAAATAGAACGCGAAGAAGGTGTTTCATTCTGTATTCCTCCAAAGATGGCGCTGTGTGCGATGATTCATCACAAATGGGTTCGGCAGGGATTAAGCCGGGCACACGTGAAACAAATATCGTCTGAGCCTTGTTAACCCTCTTTGCACGTCGTGGGCCAAAGAAAAGGCAGCAAACTCCAAGGTTCTCTTCAAAGCCTTACAGTGAATACGCAGAATATTGCACATAAAACGGAAGTACCGGTGTGCTTCAGAAAGATCGATAAGGGCCTCTCAGGCCAAAATCGAGTCGCCAGGCTGAAAGTCGCCGACCTGGTTTCGATCTCCTGTTAATTGAGGTACAAAATGATTTGAACGTGCCTTTAATAGCAAGTACACGGTAGACTCGGAGTCACTCGATTTCATGGCCCCGATTGAACAGTCCGACGCGCTCGACCAGAGCAACCTTCCCCTCGCCGAGCAGGTCGTGCGCCTCCAGGCGTTGCTGGAGGCCTCCCGGGCAGTCCATTCGACCATCGAACTCACTGATGTGCTTCACCAATCGGCCGTTATTGCCGTTCGGGAGCTTGAGCTGGAGGGGGCCCTCTTCACCCAGCAAGACGTGGCCTATGGCAACGTTCCGGCAGTGGCAGTGGCTGGGCCATGCGATGGCTGCCCGAGGTTCGAACTGCTCTCCCGTGGCGGCGAGGTCCTGTCAGAACTGGTAGTCGCAACCCCGGAAGGGCGGCCGCTTAGCCTCTATGAACGCGATTTCCTGGAAGGACTCGTCCTGCAGACTGCTGTCGCGCTCGAGAACGCAATCAACCATAAGCGCCACCTGGAGTACGCGCGTCTGGCCCAGGACCTTGATGCGGCGCGCGCCATTCAGCAGAGTCTTTTGCCCCAGGCCATGCCTTCTATCCCCGGATACTCGGTCGCGGCACGTTCGCGGGCCTGTTATTCCGTGGGTGGAGACTACCTTGATGTGGTTACGGAGCCGGATGGTTCTCATCTGATGGTGGTCGCCGATGTTGCAGGTAAAGGGCTGGCGTCCGCTCTTGTTTGCACGGCCTTCCGCTCGGCCTTCCGCGCCCTGGCCCGCCAGTCTCTCACCCTGCGGGAGCTTGCGGGACGGTTGTCGCAGCAACACTGGGAGGAGGGTGCCGAGGCACGCCGCCGCTACGTAACCGCAATCTTCGTAAGGCTCGACCCAGCGTCCGCGGAGATGGAGATCGTCAATGCGGGGCACAATCCTGCGTTTCTGGTGTCGTCCGGAGACGCCCCCACCCGGCTGGTCGAAGCGAGCGGAACGCCCCTCGGCATGCTTCCGGGCTCCCGTTATTCGATCGAGCGTATTCCCATTGAACCCGGGGCACGCCTGCTGCTCTACACGGATGGGCTGACGGAGGTCTTCCAGGGCGAGGAGGAGTTTGGCCAGGACCGGCTGATGGAGGCCTTCCAGGCACTGGATGCGCTTCATATCTCGGACGGTGAGCGTCCTGCTGAAGACACCCTGGCAAGCTTGTGGACCACTCTTGATACCTTCACAGGGGGTGCTCCGCAGCAGGATGATATGAGTGCAATCGCACTTTGCCGTTTAGGCGGCAGGTCCAAGGAGAAAGCGTCCCTATGAATGTGCACAGCGGCAGCAAGGTCGAGGTACAGCTTCCATCGCGTCTCGGCTTCGAAAAAGTTGCCATGAGCACCGCCGCGGGTATGGCTAAGCTCATGGGCTTCAGTGCAGACCGCATCGAGGACCTCAAGACCGCCGTCGCCGAGGCCTGTATCAACGCGATGGAGCACGGCAACCAGATGAATGCCTCCATCCCGGTCAGTGTTGTACTTTCAATGAAGGCCGATGAACTTGAAGTCAAGGTGATGGACAACGGCTCGGGTATGGACACGCCGTCGCCTACTCCGGACATCGACCGCAAGATGAGTGGGGAAGAAGAAGCGCGCGGAATGGGAATGTTTCTCATCCAGGCCCTTGTGGACGAGGCCGAATGGGTGTCAGGGACTGGAACCGACGAGCAAAGCTTCGTAAGGCTGGTTATCAGGATGAACAAGGAGAGTGAATAAGGTGCAAACGCCTAACAAGGTTTCGCAACTGCAACTCACGGGCGCAAGCGGCCAACAGATCACCTGCATTCGCTTTGATGGAGACATCTCCTCGGCCTCCAAAGACGCGATCGTGGGCACGTACCAGGCGCTCGACAAGGATTCCAACAAGCACATTCTGCTTGACTTCAAAGGCGTCGAATACCTGAATTCCTCCGGTATCGCACTTGTCATCCAGGTGCTGATGGAGGCCAGCAAGTCGGGCCAGACTATCGCCATCTGCGGTCTTACCCCTCACTTTACCAAGGTCTTCACAATGGTCGGCATCACCAAATACGCCGCACTATACCCCGACGAGGCCGCTTCCTTATCAGCACTCTAATTCGCACCAAAGCAGGGACGTTTCGGGCACGGCGTCCTTCAGGGTGGAGAACGTCCCCCCGTTCAAACTTGAAATAGGTCGATCTGCGTAGCGGCGATGGTGGTGGGCTAAGTGGTTCGCGGCGCCAGCGGCATTCCCAGGGCTATGACGCTTGCCGGAGTTGGGATCCACCACGCTAAACATCTCATAAAGCATAAGTATGTCCTGATTGCAGCGATCGACTCCGCGGGGAGCGCTGCTTCGCTTGGGCAATTTTGGGGGGTCCCTGTAAATGTGGCACAAAAGGCGGGGAAAGTTTTCAGATTTTTGTAATTTTATAGTCTCCTATCTAGTAAATCGGCGCGGAACGGGAGTAGAGTACTTTCGTTCAGTTAAATAGCTGCCGATATGTCTTCTTGATTTGAAGCTCTGAAATCGCCCGACGAAAGTAAGGACCGGTAAAAAAATAAAAGAAGCGTGGCTTAAGTTACGGCCGTGCCGGATTTGCAGTCCCTGGTTTAGCTCCCTCCCGCGTTCGATCCGACCTTTTCACACCTTGATATGGGGCGGTCGAGAAGTTCGAGATTTCTCAAGAGGTGTCCGATGATGAAGCGCCTTCTTCGTTCGGTCGTGATTATTGCCGCGGCTTTTTTGTGCTTCTGCGTTTCTTCCTCCGTTTACTCCGGCAAAGCCGTTCAGGCGGCCTCAAATCAACCAGGAGACGAATCCGCTGGAGCCGGAACACCTGCGTCCCCGGACGTGGCGACTGTCACCATCCCCGGACCGCTGCGGTCTTTTATGCGCATGGCCGCAATCAGCCAAAAAGTCTCTCCGGCCGATGTGTTGCCGTTGCTCGCCCGAAACGTGTTCATGCAGGGCTATCAGAGGAACGTTCAAACAGAGTTCCTGGTCTTGCTGGGCCGCTACGTCGAACAGGCGAGAGAGCTTCAGATCCTGGCAGGGGATAGCAATACGATCCATGTCACGAACTGCGACGACGCGGGTACGTTGATCCAGATACTCGGATACCGGTTACGCGAGGGCTGCGGTCAGAAGAATTTCTTTCTAGACACCGCAAATCCGGAGAAGGCCTTTCTTACGATCGACTCGGGCTTTCCTCTCACAGACCTCGAAGAGGCGCTGCAGAAAGGCGTCCCATTCAACTACCCATACGCCCCCTCCCATGTCCCTGTACTGTTTGGAGAGAGCGATTGGACTACGTTGGGCGGTGGTCCGAAGAAGAGCTACTCCA
>Ga0210387_10004226_pt1 | contig 11008 bp, 8 predicted proteins | sample IncBWC7OmetaG_FD_160108 | JGI IMG/M metagenome (GOLD analysis project Ga0210387, IMG submission 160108) | Forest soil microbial communities from Barre Woods Harvard Forest LTER site, Petersham, Massachusetts, United States - Inc-BW-C-7-O ... | reverse complement strand
ATTCGCGCTTCTGCTGCTCGTTGCCGAACAGGTAGATCGGCTGGGTCCCGAGCGAGGTGTGCGCGCAGAGGGTGATCGCGACCGAGGAGTCAACGCGCGTGAGCTCCTCGACGGCGAGCGCGTAGGCGAGCGTGTCGCCACCGCCACCGCCGTACTCCTCGGGGAAGGGGATGCCCATCAGGCCAAGCTTGCCCAGCTGCGCGACGATCTCATACGGGAAGGACTTGGTGCGGTCGAGCTCCTCGGCGACCGGCGCGACCTCACCCTGTGCGAACTCGCGCACGGTGCGGCGGATCAGCTCGTGGTCGGGAGAGAGGTCGAAGTCCATCGCCGGGCATTCTCACAGAGAGACGGTCGGCTGCGAAGTGCGGACCGAGAGGCTACTTGCAACTACTTGCAAGTAAGACTTGCAATGGCCTCGGCGCACTCGCTGTGTCAGGCGCCGGATATGCGCCAGTACGCGCGTGGATCGCGCGTCGACTTTCCCCGCCACTCGACCACGCCCACGTCTCGTAGTGTGTTCAGCTCTCGCTGCACTACCGGCCGTGAAACACCAAGTGCCTCGACGATTTCCCCGGTGCTCAGGTGTTCGCCTTCGCGCAGTACCGACATGATTGCTCGGCCATGGTCTGAGAGGCGTGCATCCAGCTTCCGGTCGAGCGGCTCTGCCAGTAGGCTGAGCTGTACTCCTCCTGAGGCCTGCCTGTAGATCGGATCGTTGAGGCCTGCATGGCGCATCTCCTCAAACATGCGGCGGATACCCTCTCCCAGCTCTTGGCCGAAGTTCAGATCGGCACAGACTCTGGCGATGCGTGGGTTGCGGGCGAAGCGGGTCGCATCGAACGGATCGCTCAGGTCGACCAGGCCGGGGAAACGCCCTGGGCTCCAGATCTCGATCCGGTTGTCGAAGATGTCGACGCGAATGTGATCGCCCGCGATGCTGTACGAGCGATGGACCACTGCGTTTACGAGACCCTCGAGCCATGCTTCCTCTGGTACCAAGGGGACATCCCCGAAGCGGCCAGTGTCGATCACGAGCGCTCTTCTGACGGGTTGAAGCCGGCCGATGACCTCTCTTGCTTGGCGTAGCTGGCACGGAATCGAGCCCTCCAAACGCACGTCCTCAAGCAACTGCTGGCGTGCTCCGGTTCCGCGCTCCTGGCCGCGGTAGCGCAGTACGCGAACGAACGCCTCAGGAAGGAAGCCCTGGGGATTGTGGGCGAACAAGAGGCAGCCGGCGATCGTCAGCGTGTCGTCATCAATCAAGCCTCTGGCTTGCAGGAGACGCAAGGCATCTGTTGCTTTGACCGCGTCGGAGTAGTCCTCGACCATCGACATGTCGAGATCATTGACCCCGGTGCCTACCAGCGTTCGCGTCTCATAGCTGGCTTGACCCTTGTCATACAGGAGCTCTTGGCGCTGGTGGAACGTCAGCCGTCGGTTCTCGTCACCGACTCTGAGGAAGACCTCGTCACGTGTGTTCGCGTGGACGGCTTCGCTGGGCGAGACCTCGATGACGAGTAGATGGTCCTGCTCGCCACGCTCGTTCTGGCAGGCGACAACGCGCTGACTGACGCGCACCGGCGGCTGGCAGAAGTCGATGCTTGCCTGCATCTGCTCGTTGCGCTTGAAGGATGAACCGTCTGTGCCCTCGACCTCTCCGTTGCGGAGCCCCACGACGATGAGGCCGCCATCGGCGTTTGCCATCCCGATCAGTGCATTGGCCAGGTCACGCGCAGCAATGCGAGATGACTTGCGCTCAAACCATTGATCCTCGGTCAGGTCGGCCAGCGCGGCGCCGACCTGGGCCTCCGGAGCGGCGAGAGCAGACTCCACCATGGTGGTCGACATGCGTACATCCTACTTGAAGATTTTGCAAGTAGAGATATGTAGGGGCGGTTTTGCGCTACCGGAAGACCTACGCGCAGTATGAGCGAGCCAACTCGACGAGCAGGCGCACGCCGTAGCCCGAGGCGCCCTTGCCGACGTAGGCGCGGCCGAGATCCCAGGCCGAGCCGGCGATGTCCAGGTGCGCCCAGGGCGTCTGTCCGACGAAGTTCTGCAGGAAGGCCGCGCCGACGATCGTGCCGGCTTTGCGACCTTCGGGGGCGTTGTCGAGATCGCCATAGGTGCCCTTGACCAACTCGTCGTACTCCTCGTGCAGCGGCAGGCGCCAGACTATCTCGCCGGTCTTCTCGCCCGCGGTGGTCATGCGTCGCACGAGCTCGTCGTCGTTGGACATCACGCCCGAGTAGGTGGAGCCGAGCGCGATGATCACCGCGCCGGTGAGGGTCGCGAGGTCCACGATCCGCTCCGCCCCTAGGGAGACGGCGTGGTGGAGGCAGTCGGCCAGCACGAGACGGCCCTCGGCGTCGGTGTTGTTGACCTCGATCGTTTTGCCGTTGGAGGCGGTGACGATGTCTCCCGGCTTGACCGAGCGGTCGCTGGGGAGGTTCTCGGTCGCTCCGACGACGGCCACGAGCTTCACCGGCAGGGCGAGACGGGCGATCGCGGCGACGGCCTCGATCACCGCGGCGCCACCGGACATGTCGAACTTCATCTCGGCCATTTTCGCTCCGGGCTTCAGCGAGATGCCGCCGCTGTCGAAGGTCACTGCCTTGCCGACGAAACCAAGCGTCGGGGAGCCCGCGACGGCGCCGTTGGGCGGCTCGTAGCGCAGGACGATCAACGCGGGCTCCTGCTCTGAGCCCTGGGCGACCGCGGCGAAGGCGCCCATGCCGCGCGCGACGATCCCGGCGCGCCCCTCGACCTCGACGCTCAGTGCCTCGATCTCGCCGGCCAGTCCGACCGCGTACTCGGCCAGCGCGGTCGGCGTGAGGTCGTTGGCGGGACGATTCTGCAGATCGCGGGCGGCGTTCGCGGCCTGTGCCACCGTCGCGGCATCGCCGACGAGCGTCTCCAGCTCGCTCTCGGGGTCGTCGCTGCTGCTGCCGCCACCACCACCGACGACGCTCTCCGCGGCTTGTGGCGACGAGAGGATCAAGCCTTCCAGGTGCTTGGGGGCGTCCGGCTCGCCCTGGCCCTCAGGCTCGCCCTCGGCGTCCACCGGGGATGACTTGTGCAGGTCGAAGCGATAGTCCGTGAGGATCGTTCCCTCGGTGAGGGCCGCGGCGATCTCGGCGCCGGCGTCGGGCGGTGTCTGGATGCAGAGGGCGCGCGTGCTCAGCTCGAGCGCACGCGTGTGCAGCGCCGCCGCGACGGTGCGGGCGCGCTCGGGCGTGAACTGCTCGCGCTTGCCCAACCCGACCGTCAGCCAGCGCCTGCCCTGTGCATGCGTCAGTCCGAGGGCCTTCAGCGAGCGGCGCGCCTCGCCCGAGCTCAGCAGCTCACCGAGCTCCGCGGGCGTTCCCGCGGGCAGCTCCTCGCCCTCGAAGATGCCAACTGCGATGGTGTCGGCATCGGTGCCGGCTCCGGGTTGTGTAGTGCTCGATACCCGCACGATCTCGGCAGGATATACGTCGGCGCGGCAGTTTCCGGGCGGCCTGCGCGCGATCGCAGTGCTCGGTGGGCCGCGCGGGCTGCTGGGCGCCGCCGGCGAGCGATGCTGGGGCGCGGGCGCTGCGGGCGGTGTTCGCCCCGCTAGCATTCTCGGTCTCTCGCCGTTTCCCCCGACTCCAGGAGAACCAGCAACCCATGCCCAAGACCGTGATCCTCGGCTCCGCGCGCACCCCGATCGGCAAGATGGGCGGCGGACTGTCAACGCTCGCAGCCACCGAGCTCGGCGCCGTGGCGATCGAGGAGGCGCTCACGCGCGCGCAGGTCGAGCCCGAGCAGGTCGATCACGTGGTGATGGGTCAGGTGCTGCAGGCCGGCCAGGGCCAGATCCCCTCGCGTCAGGCCCAGATCAAGGCGGGCATCCCCAAGGAGGTCTCCTCGGAGACGATCAACAAGGTCTGCGCCTCGGGCCTGCGCGCGTCGGTGATCCTCGACCAGGCGATCCGCGCGGGCGACGTCGAGGTGGGCGTCGGCGGGGGCATGGAGTCGATGTCCCAGGCTCCCTATCTGCTTCCGAACGCGCGCTTCGGCTTTCGCATGGGCGACGTGAAGGCGCTCGACGCGATGGTCCACGACGGCCTGACCAACCCGTTCTCGGGCAAGCAGATGTTCGTCGAGGCGACCGAGGTCGGAGACGAGCTCGAGATCACGCGCGCCGACCTCGACCGTTGGGCGCTGCGCTCGCACGAACGCGCGCTGGCCGCGACGGATGAGGGCCGGCTGGCGGAGGAGATCGCGCCGGTCACGGTCCAGGGGCGAAAGGGCGCTAACACCGTCGTAGAGGTCGACGAGGCTCCCCGCCGCGACACCTCGCTTGAGGTGCTCGCGAAGCTCCCCGGACTGGTCGGCAAGGAGGGCTCGCACACGGCCGGCAACTCGCCCGGCGTCAACGACGCGGGCGGCGCGCTGGTGCTCTCCTCCGCTGAGTGGGCCACCGCGAACGGCAAGGAGGCGCTGGCCGAGATCGTCGCCCACGCGCAGTCGGCCAACGACTTCGCCTACCTCGCGACCACGCCGGCCTCGGCCGCGAAGAAGGCCTTGGAGAAGGCCGGCCTGCAGCCCGGCGACATCGACGTGTGGGAGATCAACGAGGCGTTCGCCTCGGTCGCGCTGAACTCGATCCGCATGCTGGGCATCGACGAGGATCGCGTCAACGTCAACGGTGGCGCGATCGCGCTCGGCCATCCGATCGGAGCCTCGGGCGCGCGCATCCTCGGTGCGATCGTCCACGAGTTGCGTCGCCGCGGTGGCGGCTACGGCTGCGCTGCGATCTGCTCCGGTGGAGGGCAGGGCGACGCGGTCATCCTGAAGGTCTGAGCGCTCGGACGATGAGCACGCAGGTCGGCGACCCGAGCGTCAAACCGGCGGGCGGCGAGGGCTCCTCGACGGCGCCGCCGCCGCGCGCGGCGGCGTTCTTCGACCTGGACAAGACGATGATGGCGGGCTCCTCGGGCATCTTCTTCGCTCGGGCCGCGTACGAGTCGGGGATGATCTCGCGCCGGCGCCTCGCGCGCGACGTGTACGAAAACCTGCGCTTTCGCCTGCGCGGCTCGACCGACGATCGCGCGGACGAGGTGCGAAAGCGCGTGGGCGAGATGATCGCGGGCGTGCCCGTGAACGTGCTCGCGCGGCTGTCTCCGCGCGTGCTCGCGGGGGTGCTGCCGCGGCTGTACCCGCAGATGCTCGAGCGCGCGTGGTCCCATCAGGACGAGGGTCTGCTCGTCTACATCGTGACGGCGGCCTCGCAGGAGATGGCCGACCTGCTCGCGACCGTGCTGTCATTCGACGGGGGGGTTGGCTCGCGCTCTGAGATCGTCGACGGTCGCTACACCGGTCGCCCGGCCGGGCCGTTCAACTATCGCGAGGGCAAGCTGCAGTCGCTGCGCGAGCTGTCCGCGAGCGAGGCGATCGATCTGGACGCCTCCTACGCCTACTCCGATTCGGAGTCCGATCTGCCGATGCTGCGCGCGGTCGGGCACCCGGTGGTCGTCAACCCCGACGCGGACCTGCGCCGGATCGCGCGTGAGGAGGGCTGGGAGATCGTGCACCTGGACCGCCTCGGGCGGCGCTTGAAGATCCTCGCGGGCCTCGCCGGAGCGGCCGCGCTGGGCGGGCTCGGCGGGCTCGCCAGGGGGCACGTGGGGACGCGAGCGCAGGCGCGCGAATAACCTGCCGGAGTCATGAGCGCAGCCGCCACATCTCAATCCTCCGCCGAGGCCCGTCAGGGCAAGATCCGCGTGGTCGTGGCCAAGCCGGGCCTGGACGGGCACGATCGCGGCGCGAAGATCATCGCGCGCGCCCTGCGCGACGCGGGCATGGAGGTGATCTACACGGGCCTGCATCAGACGCCCGAGCAGATCGTCGAGACGGTCATCCAGGAGGACGCCGACGCGGTCGGGCTGTCGATCCTCTCGGGCGCGCACATGACGCTCGTGCCGCGCATCGTGGAGTTGCTGCGCGAGCAGGACGTGCACGACGTCGTGGTCACCGTCGGCGGCACGATCCCCGCGGAAGACATCCCCGAGCTGAAGGAGCTTGGGGTCGCCGAGGTGTTCACCCCCGGCGCCTCGACCCAGTCGATCGTGGACTTCATCCGCGGTGCGGTCTCAGAGGGCTAGCGACCGCGTACATTCGGACGGTCGCGTGCTTGAAAGAGCTGATTTGGTGGGCCAGGCCACATGTGGCCTGGCCGGAACGGTCGCATGCGACCGTTCCCACGACCGGCGCATGCGCCGGTCGTGCAGACGCCGCATGCGGCGTCTGCCGGGGGCGTGCATGCACGCCCCCGCGGGCCGGTACATGTACCGGCCCGAACCGCAAGATGGGGAGAACCGCGCGGTTGGCGTCCCCCAGACCGATTGACCAGTCAGTCAACCGCCGGATCGAGTAGGATCCACTGACCAAAGACCTCAAGGAGAGCCGACTCAATGAAGATATGCGTCCTGGTGAAGGAGGTTCCGGACGCCGCCGTCGAGAAGCGCATCGACCCCTCGACGGGGCGCATGGACCGCAGCGGGGAGAAGAACCTCAACCCGTATGACACGCACGCCATCGAGGCGGCGATGCAGATCAAGGAGGGCGACGCCGTGCCGGTCGAGGAGATCGTCGCGGTGACGATGGGTCCCGACAGCGCCGTGCGCGCCCTGCACAAGGCCGTCTCGCTGGGCGCCGACCGCTCGGTGCACCTCTCCGACCCGGCCGTCGCCGGCTCGGACGTGGCGGCCACCGGCTACGCGCTCGCGCAGACGTTGCAGCGCGAGAAGCCCGATCTGGTGCTCCTCGGCCAGCAGTCCGACGACGGCGAGTGCTACACGATCGGCGCGGTCGTGGCCGAGCACCTGGGCATGCCCTCGTTGACGCAGGTGATCAAGATGGACGTCGAGTCCGAGGCTCTGCGCTGTGAGCGCCAGGCCGAGTACGGGTATGACACCGTGCAGATCAAGCTGCCCGCGGTGATCTCCGTCGGCGACGCGATCAACGAGCCGCGCTACCCCTCCCTGAAGGCGATCATGGGCGCCAAGAAGAAGCCGCTGGACGCCGTCGGCATCTCTGACGTCGGCATCGACGCGAGCAAGGTCGGTGGCGATAACTCCGCCGCTCAGTGGGTCGCCGCGAAGGCGCCGCCGGCGAAGGCCGCGGGCGAGATCATCGAGGACGAGGACACCGGCGAGACGGTCGAGAGGATCGTCGCCTGGCTCGACGAGAGGAAGCTGATCTAGATGTCGAACATCCTGGTCTACGCGCTGCACTACGACGGTGCGATCAACAAGAACTCGCTCGGCGCGGTCTCCGAGGGCGCAAAGCTCGCCGCCGAGCTCGGCGGCGAGGCGCATGTGGTGATGCTCGGGGACGTTCCCCGGGAGCTGGCCGCCTCGCTGGGCAACTACGGCGCCAAGAAGGTGCTCGTCGCCGAGGGTCCCGAAGGGCTCGCGCAGCCGCTGGTCGACGCGATGGCCGCGGCGATCTCCGGCGGGGGCTACAAGTACGCGCTGTTCGGGGGCGGCCTGCTCGGCTTCGAGATCGGCGCCGGCCTGGCCGCGCGGCTGGGCGCGGGCGTGGCGATGGAGGTCACGAACGTCCGCGTGGAGGGCGGAGTAGAGCTCGTGGCCGAGCGTCCGATCCTGGGCGATTCGGCGATCTCCGAGATCAAGTACCGCTCCGAGGTCGGCATCATCATCGGTCGCCTGAACGCGTTCGAGATCAAGGAGTCCGGCGCCGGCGACGCCGTCGTGGAGCAGCTCGGCTTCGAGCTGAGCCCGCAGGCGCAGCAGGCGACGATGCTCACGCGCGGCGAACAGCGCGGCGCGGACGTGGACATCGAGGGCGCCGACATCCTCGTGGCCGGCGGTCGCGGTCTCGGCAAGGCCGAGGGCTTCCAGCTCGCGGAGGAGCTGGCCGCGGCGTTCGGGGGCAACTCCGCCGTCGCCGCCACGCGTGCTGTGGTCGACGCCGGCTGGTACCCGTACGCGGCCCAGATCGGTCAGACCGGCAAGACGGTCGCGCCGAAGCTGTATCTCGCCGCGGGCATCTCCGGGGCGATCCAGCACAAGGTCGGCATGCAGGCCTCGGAGAACATCGTCGCGATCAACAAGGACTCCAACGCGCCGATCTTCGAATTCTCCGACCTCGGGATCGTGGGCGATCTGAACAAGATCCTGCCGAAGCTAACCGAGGCCGTGAAGGCGAAGAAGGCGAGCTGAGGAGCGGGCGGATGAGGGTGCTCCAGCGCACTACGAAAGGGAGCGTCGACGATGTCATCTCATAACGGCTCTCGCAACGGCAAGGTCATACCGGCGGCGTTCCCGCCGCCGGTGGACCCCCAGAAGGAGTTCGTCAAGCACGGCCTCGACGCCGAGGACGAGCTGATCGAGGTCGGCGTGGCGATCGTCGGCGGCGGCACCGCGGGCCTGGCCTGTGCCAACCGCCTGCTGCAGCTGCTCGCGGACGATCCCGAGACGCTGGAGCGCCTGGGAGAAGTGCCGGTAGCGGTGGTCGAGAAGGCGAAGACCTGCGGCGGGCACAACCTCTCCGGCGCGGTCATGCGCCCGCGGGCGTTGGAAGAGCTGTTTCCCGACCTCACCCGCGAGCAGTGGCGCGAGGAGGGCTTCGCCTTCGGCGAGGTCAAGAAGGAGTCGGTGTACATGCTCACCGGCCCGAAGACCAAGCTGCCGGTCCCAATCCCGGCGGTGCCGAACTTCAAGAACCACGGCAACGAGGTGGTCTCGGTCTCCGCGCTCGCCCGCTTCCAGCAGCGCCAGGCCGAGGAGGGTGGGGCCTATGTCCTCACCGAGACCTCCGCGACCCAGCTGATCGTCGAGGACGGCAAGGTCGTAGGCGTGCGCTCGGGCGACAAGGGCCGCGGCAAGGACGGCGAGCCGCTCGGCAACTTCGAGCCCGGCACCGACATCAAGGCGCAGGCGACCGTGCTCGCCGAGGGCTGCTGGGGTCATCTGACGGGCGCGGCGATCCGCGAGTTCGACCTCGCCAAAGGCCGCGAGCCGCAGGTCTGGGAGCTCGGCGTGAAGGAGGTGTGGAAGGTCAAGAAGCCGCTCGACCGCGTGATTCACACGTTCGTGCAGCCGTGGCCGCTGAAGGTCGCGGCCAAGTACGGACAGCTCGGCGGCACCTGGATCTACCCGATGAAGGACGAGAAGACCGGCGAGGATCTCGTCTCGATCGGGTTCGTCGTCGATCTCAACTACCGCGACGCGACGACCTCGGCGCACGACCTGCTGCAGACGTTCAAGACGCATCCGCTCGTCAAGGGCATCCTCGAGGGCGGCGAGCGGGTCGCCTGGGGCGCCAAGGCGCTGCCCGGCGGCGGCTACTGGTCGATGCCGAAGCTCTCGATGCCCGGCGCGGTGATCGTCGGCGACGCCGGCGGAATGGTCGACACGGCGGCGCTGAAGGGCGTGCACCATTGCATCAAGTCCGGCATGCTCGCCGCCGAGAGGATCTACGAGGCGCTCAGGCGCGGCAACACCGATCTGTCCTCCTACGAGGAGGCCGTCGAGCAGTCCACGATCGGCACCGAGCTCTACCAGGTGCGCAACACGCGCCAGGCATTCCAGAAAGGCTTCCTCATCGGCAGCCTGCTCGCGGGACCGTCGATCATGTCCAAAGGGAAGGTCCCGCCCGGTCGGCAGCAATGGCACCGCGACGACGTCGAGCCGATGTTCGTCGGCGACACCAAGGATCGCTACCCGAAGCCCGACGGCAAGTACACCTTCGACAAGCTCTCCTCGGTGTTCATCACCGGCAACGCCACGCGCGACGACGCCCCCAACCACATCCGCGTGCAGAAGCACGTCCCCCGCGAGCTCGCCGAGACCTGGCGCTGGATGTGCCCCGCGGGCGTGTATGAGATCCCCGAGGACGCCCCCGAGCACGGCGAGGTGGACGTGATCGTCAACTACACCAACTGCGTGCAATGCGGGGCCATCACTGCCAAGGGCGGGCGGCTCACGACACCCGAGGGCGGCGACGGGCCTCTTTATCAAATTACCTAAAGCGGCATTTTTCCGCTCAACTAAGCGGATTTGCAGCGGTCGGGCTTGATGTGTGCGGTTGGGGGCTTGACGACAGGGGGCGGGTGTGCTTATGATTGGTAGGTCAAGCGCTCCCTCCACGGGAGCGCACAAATAGATCGGGTTTGGGTCGATCTCCGGATCGGTTTCAAGCGCTTGTCGGGGAGTTGGGGAGAGGGTGCCGGATCGCCTTATGAGGGGTTGTATACGCATGAGTTCGTCGGGGACAGATGTGGTGGGAGTCACTGCGCATCCAAACGCGCCCGTAGGTAGATGCGTCAGCAGCGCTGACACATCTCTCTCTCTCTCTCTCTCTCTTGTCCCAGCAGCGGCCGCTCTCTAGCCGCTAGCTTCTCCCGGCCAGAGGGCCGTCCCGAGCCGTCCGCGCGGCTGGGCGTCCCCTGTCGGTTCGCGTCTTTCTCCTCCACGGAGGGAAGGTCACACGATGCGCGCCGCTAGCTCCAGCGCGCGCAAGAGCAGGACGGCCGCGGCGCCGGCGCGCAAGACCGCGCGACGCGGGTTCTCCGCCCGCGAGGCAGGCGGCGACACCGCGCCCGTCGCGCGAGAGGGCTCGGTGCAGGTGTCGGAGATGCAGCGCGCGCGGATTCTCACCGCGATGACGCAGGTCATCGCCGAGCAAGGCGCGGGTTCAGTGACGGTGGCGCGCGTCGTGACGCGCGCGCGGGTCTCGCGACGCACGTTCTACGACCTGTTCAGCAGCTGCGAAGAGTGCCTTCTGAGCGTGTTCGACATGACCGTCGAGCGCGCCGTCGCGGTCGCGCGCGACACCGCCGTTGCCGCGCCGTCGTCCTCTTGGCGCGAGCAGGTGAGGGCCGGGCTGGGCGCACTGCTAGGGCTCTTCGACGAGAGTCCCGCATCGGGTTCGCTGCTCGTCGTGGACGCGCTCGGTGCGGGACCGCAGGTGCTCGAGCGTCGCGCGCTGGTGCTCGGGGAGGTAGTCAAGG
>Ga0210387_10004225_pt1 | contig 11008 bp, 25 predicted proteins | sample IncBWC7OmetaG_FD_160108 | JGI IMG/M metagenome (GOLD analysis project Ga0210387, IMG submission 160108) | Forest soil microbial communities from Barre Woods Harvard Forest LTER site, Petersham, Massachusetts, United States - Inc-BW-C-7-O ... | reverse complement strand
GGCGTTAGTCATCAGGACCATCAGCGCCAGGGCGAGCCTCCGGTCGTCGGGCGTCATTGCAGCGTCCCCGTCCCGATGTCCTCAGGCTCGATCTGGGCCGCGATCATGGCCAAGGCGGCGGCGTGGGCGGCCTCGATCAGTTTCACCGCCTGGGCGGGCTCGATGTTGCCGATGATCGCGCCGCGCTCGTCCTCGCCGAACAGCAGCAGCAGGAACTGCATGCCCTGGTCCTCGATCACGCGCGCCGCAGCCTTAGCCGCCTCCTGCTGCTGGGCGGTCAACTGGCTCCAGCCGCCCTCGCTCATGCTTGCTGCTCCACTTCGACGTTGGCTGGGGCGCAATCGTCGCAGAAGCTGGCGCACCAGCCTTCGCTCGACCACATCGAGAGCGGGACATCGTCCTCGGTGAACGGGGCCTCGCAGAACGAGCAGCGATCCGGCGGCGTCTGATCGGGGCCTTGCCAGTTGATCGACAGGCCGTCGAGCTTGAGCTTAAGACGCATGGGGCCCTCGCTCCAGTTTGGCGAGATCTCTTTTGGCTTCGGCGAGCCAACGGCGGGCCGTCTCCAAATCCTGCTCGGCCCGCTCGACGCGAGCCCTGGCGTATGCGAGTTTTTTTCCCCGCGACGCCGCCTCCCGCGCCGATCTCTGCGCCCAGTAGAGCCGGACGTTCTCCGCTTTCACCTCTGGACTAAGCCGCCGCATGGGGGTCCTCCCTCGGATAGATGCGCGCCTGAACGCGCCCCAGCCTGCCGATGGCGAAGCCGATCTGGAAGGTGAACTGCTCCCGGTTCTCGCCTTCATGGCCCTCCATGACCTTCCTGAGGGCCGTGAGCGCGATCTCCAGGGCGGCGCGGACATCGCGCACGTCGTCGAGGTTCTTCTTGTCGTTGTCGTTGGCGTTCACGCTCAGGCTCCCTTACAGCCGGTTTTGTTGCGCTTCTCAGGCCCGTCGAGCAGCTCCCTCACTGCGGCGATGAAGGCTTGGGCTTCTGGATCGTCCCCCAGGCAGGCGCCCTGCGCCTCGATGACGTGCAGGCCCTCCCTGAGCAGGCTCTTGAGGGTTTTGCCGCCCTGCCTGCGCCGCGCCATGTAGCTGCGCTGGTAGTTGCGCCTGCGGTTGTCGTTGGCGATCTCCTGATTGTCGTTCGCTGGACGCGACTCATCCTTCACGCCAGACCCTCCCCCGTCATGCAGCCGTCATATTCACCGCGATAGCTTGGTGAAAGTATAGTGAGCTGCCTTACAATGTCATTTGTAAACTGTTTACTAGCCGGTTGCTTGCCCGACAGTAAACAACTAACAGCCCATCCTGAGTCCACCCCCACATTTGTGGAGGCGCGGGGCCATCATCGCCTTGGCAATAGGTACTTATCCCCACCCGAATACCTCAATGTTGCTTTCGAGGACCTAACCCACTGTTAAGTCATGGTCCCCTCGTCGACCGCTTTGATAAACTTGTCCACAGTTTCAGCGCGAATGTCGGGCCAGAAATGGAGGATCGTCATCAGCTTCTCAACCGCCGTCGGAATCGGCCGCTCACCCCGCAGCCACCTCCGCAAGGTGATCGGCTGAACCCCTAAAAACCGCGCAATCGCATCATAATGAGCCTCCCGGCCCTCAAGCCGATGCAGCCGAAAACACTGCTCAATCACATACCGCAGACGATCAGGCGTCATCGCGCCCTCCCACGCATAATCCTCCCAAAACCCAGGCCTTTACGCCCAGTGACGTGAACTGTTTACGCCCCTCCGGTTGCAAATGCCAACGGCGCAAGCGGAACATCCGGCACACACGGTGCATTTACCGGCCGAGGGGCATCACGCATAATTGATCATGGTCAGAAAACGCCAGGAGCCTGAGCGCGTCGCTATCCCCATCCCCAAAGACCTCCTCGCCGAAATCGACGAGTTTCGATGGGCCAACCGCCTCCCCTCACGCGCCGAAGCGATCCGCCAACTCGTCAAACAAGCCCTGGAAGCCAATAAACCTAAGTAGGCCGGGCCTTCCGCCGCGCCCGCCAGCCCCGCATGTACTCGCGCTGATAAGCCGCCCGGTCGAAGCCCGCCAGCTTCGCCGGGGCCAGGACCTCCTCGCGCTTCAGCACGCGGCCATCCTTGACGAACGCCTGACCATGAACAGCCGCTTGCCTGAAGGCCTCCTCGCCCACCTGAGCCCCAACCCGCTCCGACGCCTCACTCAAAACCGCCCGCGCCTTCGCCAGCCGAAGCTCAGGGACCAGTTCTGGAAGCGATGGCCCAGGCGCCAGCAACTGATTAGGACGAGCCGCAACACACTTATGCCCCTCCAGCGTCGGTCCCAGAAAATCACACTTCCAACATTGAAATTGAAGCACGGCCAACCCTCCTTGCGTGAGACTAACGCGTGAGACTAACGCAGTATTGTTAGACTAACGCGTGAGACTAACGTTAGACTAACACCTGAGGCCGGAATTGCATTTACTTGGCGGTGATGTAGTCTGGAAATGGGGGAAATGCGGGCGGGGGTCCCCCCCTTCGGGGGCCTCCCCCCAAGAGGCATGCATAGGGGGGTTATTTCTGTTTTCCAGCAACGGAGGGTAGGGTCCCCTGACCCGGTTGCGTTGACGTTGATCACATCAACGATCAATCGTGCGTTGAATAAGTCATTGATGTTGTGAAAGAATTTGTTTTTAATTCCACAGTGATGCGTAAGTCATTGATATGATTAGGTTGTGTTCCCGCACGGTGCGGGATTTCGCCGTGTGATGCGATGCGCGCATAGCTCACGTAGATCAAGCGGTTGTGGCTCGGTTGCAGTCAGTTGTATCGGTACGATTCGATGTTGCCAGCCCGATCAGCCTGCGTCAAGCCAACTTGGCGATCTCGAAGCGAATATCCGAAGTTGAGAGCCCAGCATAGTATTAGCAAGTGTTGTCACTGGTTATACTTGCCACAAGTAAGTAATGATATATCAAAAACCTCAACGATTTCAATAGGTTACGGATCTGCACTGGCGGGCGCGCGCACCGAGTGCGGGTATTTGTTACCCTTCAGAGGCCACGATCTCTGGCTTGTTTGGTGTTGAAGAGCAGTCTGGCTGCGGCCATTCGCTGTTGTGGCTCACTGCTCTCTAATGCAGTGAGGATAGCTACCTGTGCCTTGTCCAGGGCTTGCTCCAGGCTTTCATGGGTTCTGGCCTTCCAGATCTGGGCGAGTTCAGGGATGGCCATCAGCGCGTCGCTGCGTGGCTCGTAGGCCCTGGTTAGCTTGAGGTAGGCATTGTTGGCCTTGGTCTGCTGGCTGGCGAGCTGGTTGAGCCTGAGAGCGATCATTCGCTTGCGCAATCGGGTGAGCTTGCGTTCGCGGCTCTGGATGAAGTGACCATTCCAATGGGGCGGCGCTGGCTTGAGCCTGAGCGGTTTGGTTGTCTCAAGCTTGGCGATGAGCTGATCGAGGGCTCTGTCGCTGGCCTTGAGGCGTTCGGCTCGACCAAAGCCCCATTTGGCTGCATGTCTGATGTTGATGGCCTCGCAGCATCGCCAGCAGAGCGGCGCATCGTCGACAAGGTACAGGCGCATCGAACGCTTGGCGCATTTCGGGCAGACGAAGAACGACCAGCCGCCGCCATTTGGAAACGCCGTGTGGCTCACGCTGAGGAGCTTGGTCGATCCGCCTGGGAATGGGATCACGGCTTGCGGTCGTGATGGATCGACAATCCCCATCGCTCTGAAGCGTGAAATCCGCACGCTCTCGAACTGGTCGAAGAAGCGGCGCGTGTCGGCGTCTGCGCGTCGTTTGCCCATAGCTTTGCACGATAGCATGAAACGTGCGCGCAGTTGAAGGTGTTGTCATTGGGGCATGCTTATTTTAGCGTGTCCGAATGAGAGGGCGTCGCGTGTCAGACATCTGGGCAGAGATCAGAGCGCTCGTCGTCGGCCATGAGGTCGATGACTGCAACGCCCACAAATTGGAGCAGACCGCACATATCGGCATGCGCCTGATCGACCTCGGACAAACGCTCGCCGATGAAGCCAATAGGCAAGCGATGAGTCTCAACTTTCCGCCAATTGACGACGAGGACCAAGCATGATCAGCGGCAATTCGGATTTTGTCCAGGTCGGCCAATGGACATTCAACGTCCACCACATTTCATCGATCCGAAACACCGACAACAACAGCAATGGAAACGTGCGCCTCTCCTTGATCAGCGGCGAAGTCATCTATCTCTCAGAGGATGAACACCGCACGCTCGAAAAAGCGATCAACCGTCAGCAAACCCACACACGCGCCTTGATGGGACGCTGATGCGTCGCTGGGTCAAGCAGCTGTGAGCATCGACGACATCATCGACATGATCCAGACCGTCGCGCTTATCGGCGTGATGGCGGTCCTGTCCTACCTCGTCTACCTGCTCAAGCTGCAGCTCACCAACGCGGTCGAGGCGTTGCACACCATCGTCAAGGCGCTCGACGACGTGAAGGCGCGGCTCGGCATTCTCGAACAAGAGCGCGACAGCAAACATTGAGAAGGACGAGCAGCCATGACCGGCAAGCCGCAAGACAAGGTCGCCCTCGCCGTCGAAATTGTAGATAATCGCGCCATGCTCTCGCTGCAAAGCGAGGACGCTGGCAAGCTCGGCATCCTGCTTCGGCCAGAGGATGTGCGCCATTTGATCAGCAAGCTCGCCGTCACCTTGTCGCAGGATCAGCGGCGCGGCCTCGCCAGGGCGCTGATGGACCCAACCGTGTGAGCGACACGTACATCCTCAAGGGCCATGAGCCCGTCCCCTGTCCTGACATTGTGTGGTGGGGCTTTTGGTACGAGACGGCTGACCGGCAGGTGCGCGACACGGCGCGCGACGATGTGCGCGTCTCGACCGTGTTCCTCGGCATCGACCACGGTTTTGGAGGGCGGCGGGAGTTGTTCGAGACGATGCTGTTCGTCAATGGATCGTCAGAGGACTGCGAGCGTTATTCGACCTGGGACGAGGCCGAGGCAGGCCATGAACGCTGGGTCAAGCAGGTGTTCAAGGCCACGCCCATATTGGCCTTGCCAACCACAGGAGACGCAGATGGAGCTTAAACAAAAGACGGTCGAGACGCTGCTCGACATGGACGAACCGGAGGCGCTGCTCAGGTTGATCAGGCGCGAGGCCGAGCGCAAGAGCGGGCCAGGATGGCAGGCGCTGGCGCGTGTGCTGGGCGATGCCGAGGTGCAGCTCGACCTCATCCTCAACGCCAAGGCCGCCGGGCCTGACTTCACCAAGCCTGCAGTTGATGCCGAGGCTGACACGGCGTAAGGTCGTCGCGGTTCGAGCGTTACCCATAGACCTTGGGCCGGGGCCAACATCCCGGCCTTTTTCTTTCGCGCAAGGCACAAGCGATTGTGCTAGAAAGTTTAGTCAGCCCCAACCCGTAGGAGCTGACCCAATGCCGACGCAGCCGCCGCCCGCCAAGCCGTCCACGCCTCCCCCGCAGCAGAAGCCCGCGCCCCCGCACACGCCCCCGAAGCCCGACGATCCGCAATCGGCCAAGCCGTCCTACACGCGCGAACAAGACCGCGATGCGCCGCCCATCGGCGCGCGGCCCCACGATCCCCACGATCCGCAATCGGCCAAGTTCGAGGCCCAGGCTGGCCCGCCGAAATGGGATCAGCCTGGAAAGGCGCAACGGGCCAACGAACCGCCGCCGCCAGACGGTCAGTCCTCGGCCGACGAGCAGCGCCAGCGCGCCGCCGAAGTCGAGGCGGGCGGCCCAGGCGTGATCGATCAGCGCCCAGCCGATGAGCGGCCAACCGTCGACAAGCACGCGCTGGCAGGCGGCGGCGCCTTTGTGAAGGCTGGCGAGCGCAAGCAAGTCCCAGGCGTCACCCCGCCCACCAAGCGGGAGTGACGGCGATGACGTTTCAGGTCAGCGACTTCGCAGGCCAAGTCGCGCTCAACGCGATGATCCACAAATGGTACCCCAACCGCGCGGCGGAACTCACCGCCATCGCCACCGCGCTGGGCGGCGACGCCACCAACCACGACACGACCATCTCGACGCCGCCGGCGGGCCTTCAACCGGGCAATCCGGCCAACAGCCACTTCACCAACGACGTGCTTTTGGTGATCAACGCGGGCAAGGGCGGCAATCTCACCAATGCGCAAATGGCGGCGGCGATCAATGCTGGCCTCGCCAACGAGATCCCGCCCACCAACACCGTCGCGCCGGTCGCCAGCGGCACGGGCTCGGTGGGCTCGAACCTGAGCTGCACGACCGGCACGTGGACCTACGGGCAGACCTACGCCTACCAGTGGCTGCGGGGCGGCGCGACCATCGCAGGCGCGACCAACGCGACCTACGCCCTGGTGGGCGCCGACAGCGGAACCAACGTCAGTTGTCAGGTGACCGCGAGCAACCCGGCAGGCTCGGCGAGCGTAGTGTCGAACGCGATCGCGGTGGCTTAACCCAATGGTGGGTGGCTTGAACGGAGGCCCAACCATGGCCGTGACCGATCTGACCGACAGCATGCCCTGGTGGGCGCGTGGAGGCGCAGGAGCGCCAGGAGCCACCGGAGGGCCTGGAGCGGCCCCGATGGGCGCTGGCGGGGCTCCTGGCGGCCCTGACAGCCAAGCTTGGCTGCAGTACCTCTCGCAGATGTACGGCATCACGCCCGATCAGGCCGCCACCATGATGCAGGGCGGCGGCTCGCCGATGGAGATGAACCCACACGGCGACGGGCCGCCCGGCCCAACGTCGCCAAGAGCGATGTACAACTTCGGCAATCCTCCCCCAGCGAACGGACCAGGGCCGGGCAACGTCGCGCCGGTCAACTTGAACGCTGCGAACGTCGGACAGCCGCCAGCGGCCTCCGCAGGGCCGCCAGTCGGCGCTGGCATGCTCGACCAGTCAGGCGTCCAGCGCGGCCCCATGGGCGTCCTCAGGACGCAGCCGGGCGCATCCGCGCCAGTCGGCGCAGGCCTGCCCGATCAGTCGGGCATCCTGCGCAATCCGGCAGGCGTCCTCTCGCCAGGATCGCCTGCAACGCCGACGGGAACAGGCCCCGCATCGCCCGTCGCCGCGCCCGCGTCCGTCCCCGGCCCTCTGGCTGGCGGCGGCGCGTCTGGATCGGCTGCGACCTCCAACCCGCGCTTCGTCAATCTCAACTACCGGCCCAACGCCGACGCAGCAGGCGGCGCTCAGGGGCGCGGCGGCGCACCCCAGATGACCGCGCTCAACCTCGCTGGCCTGTTCGGCCGAGGCCAGCCAGCGGTCAATCCCAACGCGCCTGCAGCCAACGCCCAACCCGTGTCGGCGCAACGCACGGTCCCCGGCCCGCTCGCCAACCCGCCCATGCCGCCGGTCATGCCCGGCGATATCAGGAACCAGCGCGTCGCGAACGCGATCCGCGATCCGAACTGGTGGAAGCGCCTGACGATGTGAGCCGGGCGAGCTGGTCGCGGACCTTGGTGTATTCGGCGCACCACTGATCGCGCACCTTGCAGGCGTCGGCGAGCGCCGCCTCAAGCTCACGTTTGGTCATAGCTTTGCTCCCTGGTTGCGGGTGACCGCCTTGAACACGCAGTGGACGAGGAACTCGACCAGCGAGCGCATCAGCTCCAGCTCCTTCTCGGCCTTCTTCTCGGTCAGCGTCCCCCTCTCCACCCACTTCGGATAGCAGCGTTGGCGAAAGGCAAGCTCCCGCTTGGCGCAGCCCAGCAAGTCGTTGAGGTCGATCTCATGCCACTCCATCGCGGGATCGCTGATCCTCACGATGGTCGTGCGCAGGTTTTCCTGCGGCCATTCCTTGGTCATCGGCGCACAGCTCCAAAAGATCCTTGTAGGTTTTGATCATCGAGATGACGCAGAGCCGCGCCTGCTTCATGTGGACGAGCATCGTCGTCTCGTCGCCCCTGAACGCCGCCTCGCCGGTCGAGCGCGCGTAACTCGCGACAAGACCGGCGACGCGCTCGATCTCGATGAACGCCGCGTCGCGCAGGACCGTGATCACCTCAGGGGATGGCGCGTCAGACATGGGTCAGCGCCTGGGCCAGCCGGTAGACGCGCCACGGCGCCGGTCTGGGTCCGTCCGTCCATTCGCGGATGTCGGCGGCGTCTCGCATAGCCTCCGCGAAGGCGGGGTCCTTCGACCTCGCGGAAGCCATGGCCTGCGCCCGCGCCTTGGCCAGCGTCTCGATGGCCCATGGATTGCCTGCTGCGGCCATCGCCTTGAGCTTCGACTTCTGCTTGGCCACAGGCCTACTTCGCCCAACCGCCCGCATAGCCGCGTTCAAAAGCCTGCATGTTCGACAGGTTCGACGACGAAGAGCCGGACGCGGCCAAGCGGTAGCTCGTCAGCAATCCATCGTCGTCGCGGATGTCATCCAGCAGTTCGCGATACCAGCCCGGCGTTTTCCCGGCTCGGTGCTCCAGCTCCGCATTCACAAGTTTCGTCCAATGTTCATGATTAGCCTGCCAGATCTCCCAATCCTTCGGATCGCTCTCAGCGTATTTTGCCATTACAACCTCCGGTTTTGCACGTCGCGCGCGTAACTATATTATATGATAGTCCGATAGTTACCTATACTATTGATCCACTTTATTAGGCATTCGGAAGAATGTCGTCCCTTCACTTTAATCACGGTAGTATATTTATTTGTTGTTATACGGTGTAGTAAGAAAGTAAGGCACCCCTTACCCCTCCAAAGAAAATCGGGGAATTAGGCCGCGTTGGCGCGCGGCTTCCCGTCGCCCCAGAACTCGCGTCTTGGGGTTGTGATGTTTTTCTGCTAAAGGCCGGGGAGAGGTTCTAGAAGTCCCTCACCAACCTGGGCCTGGGCGGGCGTCGGCCAAATGGCCCGCCCAGGTTCTAGTTCAGCGTCTCCCTTGCGAACTGCATCATCTCTTCGATGATGGCTTCGTTGTTGCCAGCGCCCGGCAGCGTGTCCATCGGGCACATCGGCGGGAACGTGCGCGGGACAAAGAACGCGGGCGTCTTGGCGTTCTCGTCCCAATATTCGGGGAGCTTGCCCTCGCGGGCGAAACACCAGCCGATCATCTCAAAGACAGGCGCGCGGCCGACGACGAGGATGAACGCCTCATGGTCCTTGTCGTCGGGATGCAGAATCAGCCTGCCGTCAGGGAGCGAGGTCTGCCGAACTTGGTGCGGCCCGATATCGGTCGCCCCCTCCTCGCCGTCGAAGTGGTAAAGGCCCAATTGCTTGCCCGCGAACTTCTCGGCGCAGGCGCTCTCGATGTCGCGATCCCACGGCCCGATGCCGTTCTCGCCCCAGCGGTGCAGGTCGCCCCGCATCCGGTGCTTGATCTGACGCCTGACGCCCACCATCGCGCCGAGGGCGACTTCCGCCCAGCCGAGCCTGCCCTTGCAGATCATTCGGCTGCCCTCGACCTTGCCTTCGCCCACCGCACCTGCACGGCGTGCCGCGCTATCTCCTTGCGCCTCTCAGGCGTCAGGGGTGGCCGTCGCTCTCTTCCGCCCACCTTCCCCGCCCGCGCTGCTTCCGCGCCCATGAGGCCAATCTCGCGCCGCCTCTCAGGCGTCAGGCTCGCCGCCCGCGCTGGCCCCCCCACCTTCCCCATCGCCACAAAACGCTCGTTGGGCCTCACGATGGGCCTGACCGCGCCCCAGGCCTCAAGCTGGCGGATCGGTTCGTCGCGACCATGGGTCAGCGCGTATGGCGCCCCGCGCTCCCGCATGAGATCGCGCATGGCGGTCTGCGCCGTAGACGGGCGCCCGCGCTCGACCTTCAGCTCCATGTAGCCGGTGAGGTTGCCAAGTTGCGGACTGAGCACCAGAAGGTCTGGCAGGCCGGGGGTTAGCCCTGCTTGCCCGAAGGCCCTCTTATTCGGGATGCTGGCGACGAGAGAGCCAGCGACGCCGAAGTCCTTCCAGTGCGCGACGACGGCGGCGGTGATCTGGTCCTCGGACGGCGCAAAACTATTCCGCTTCCGCGCCATCGCTCGCCCCTCAGGCTGCTTTGTTGAAAAATTCGGGCGAGATTTCCTGAAGGCGTTTGATCTGGCGCACGCGCTCCTCGACAATCGGCAGCGGGCCGAACATGTCGAGCCGCGCCTCAGGCGCGAGGACCTCAAGCCAGCGCAGCGCCATCTGCAGCGACGGCGCGCGGCGGCCCTGCTCAACCGTGGTGAGGTGCAATCGGGTGACGCCGATCAGCGCGGCGAAGTTGGGCTGCGTCACGCCGGGGTACTTCTGCCGCTTCAGCCGCATCAGCTCATGGAGCGGCTCCCTGCGCGGCGGGCGTTTACGTGGCTTCTGGGACATCGACGCAAGATGCCCACTGGTTCGCTCTTTCGTCAATAGAATATTCGCGCCATCCACAGTAACGCCCGCCGCGTAAACTGTTTACAGAACTGTGAACTGTTTACAGAGGGCTGTGAACTGCTAACAAAAGGCCCGTAAACTGTTTACAGAATGTGCGAATACCTGTTGATGACCCCTCATTATCGTTGACAGTCCGATAGCGCGGGGACAACCTTAGGTTTTGCGGGAGCGATCTTAATGAGCGATACTCAGTCGACGGCCCCTGAGGTCCCTTACCAGCAGGACGCCGTTGCGCCGCCTCCAGCATTCGCTGGTGCTTCTGCTGGGGGCGGCGGCCTGCTCGCGGTGATCGAGCGGCTCGCCACCAATCCGCAGCTCAACATCGAAGTGTTCGACCGGCTCCTGGCCGCGCGCCGATCCGAAGAGGACCGCGCCGCCATGCGCGCCTTCAACGTCGCGATGAGCGAAGCCAAGGGCGAGATCTCGCCGGTCCTCAAAACGCGCGATGTCGACTACCCGTCGAAGCGCGAGGGCGGCGCGCGCACCAAGTACCGCTACGAGAGCTTTGCCGATGTCGCCAAGGTCGTCGATCCGGTGTTCGCGCGGCATGGCCTGAGCTACCGCTTCCGCATCAGCCAGAAGGTCGATCTGGTCACCGTCACCTGCATCGTCAGCCACGCCGACGGCTACAGCGAGGAAACGGCGCCCTTGGAGACGAAGGTCGACCCAGGCTCGACCGGCATG
>Ga0210387_10004224_pt1 | contig 11010 bp, 8 predicted proteins | sample IncBWC7OmetaG_FD_160108 | JGI IMG/M metagenome (GOLD analysis project Ga0210387, IMG submission 160108) | Forest soil microbial communities from Barre Woods Harvard Forest LTER site, Petersham, Massachusetts, United States - Inc-BW-C-7-O ... | reverse complement strand
CAGCCGTGCGCGGCAGGAGGGTGAAGTCCCGCTGCCGGAAGATAATCACCGGCGATGGCGATGCGAAAGGCGACGCGCGCGTTTTTGTTTTGCCAGAGAAGCATTGTTCGGACCCTACGGAGAAAAACCTGCGGTTAGCGAAGCGATCCTAGCCGGACAGCCGTTATGAACAAGGAACCGAAGGTCAGGCTGAGCGCTACAAAGGCCAGCGTGGGATTCAGCCGGTCGCACCACAGGCCGAGAACGACCAAGGCAGCAGTGGCAAGGTAAGAACCTAACGCAATGGGACGAGCGGACCAGCCGCGCTGCTGCAAAAGATCGTAAAAATGTCGGCGATCGCCTACAAAGGGTGATGTGCGTTTTCTGAGGCGCCGGAACACTGCCAGAACAAGATCGAGCAAGGGTAGGCCCGCAAAAACCAGGGGCAAAAGAAGATTTGTTCCCAGGGCGTGGTGCACACGATAAAAGTCGAGTCCGAGAAATGCGGCCAGAAACCCTAGAACCGTGCTACCTGAATCGCCCATGAAGATTTTCGCCGGAGGAAAGTTGAAAAGGAGGAAGCCTATGCAGGTGCCGAGGAGGCTCCATGCAACGGCGGCGCCCACGGTGGCGCTTCTGGATGTATACAACAAGACATACCCGAGGCTAACCAGGGCGGAGACGCCGGAGGCGAGGCCGTCGGCGCCGTCGAAGAAATTGAAAGCGTTGATGAATAACACCACGAAGATACAAGTGACGGCCGCGTCGAGGAGAGGCCTGTCAAACAACCTGAGGCCCCATGGCGTTTGCGCGACGAGGAGACCCGCGATGCAGTGAGCGACCAGCCTGATGGACGGCGAAAGGGCCTTGAGATCGTCAACCAGGCTGGTACACCAAAGCAGCAGCAAGGCGATATAAACATTCAACGCCTGCACGAACAGGCCCGGGCTGCCGACGGATAGACCGGCAATCAAGGCCAGTCCCATGCTGACACCGCCGAGCCTGGGGGTGGGGACAGTGTGAATTTTCAGCTCGCCGGGAAGATCGTGGAGTCGCCATCGCGTGGCCAGAAAGCGAACCACGGGGAGGGTCCCGGCGCAGACAAGAAGAGCAACGAGGCCGTTAAACCACCCGTGGAAGTGGAAAGCGAATTGCGGAATCGGATTCATATGGAAATTGTTTTGCGACTCTAAACCTTATCGTACGGTCTTCCACTGGCCTGCCTTGCCGGAGGTGATGCAATGCAGAGTTCCTAAGAGCGACGCAAAATTGACCAGGCAAAACGACGAAAAAGCTGAAAGGGGAAACCGGGATTGCAGTCCACGAAAAAGAAGGCCAGCCACAGAGACCAGATAGAACGTGAGTTGCGCCACGAGGAAGAGCGAGTAGAAATTCTGTCGCGCAAGGAAGATATTGCTGAGGAACAATCCCAGCAGGAAATATGGCACCGCCCAGCGAAGGAGCTTGTGGGACCACAGGCTAATAGCCACCGGGCCAACCTGGAAGGGGTTCAGGCACGCCGCATTGCACAACAGACCGTAAAGGTCTTTGCTGATGATGCGCATTTTCATCCGAAGCATGGAGTGGGCCTGGTTTTGCGTGAGTTGCGTCGCGGCAGAGACTCGGGTTTCCAGAACATTTCTGAAGCCGGCCTTCGCCACACGGAGAGGCAAGACGAAATCATCGCCAACGTTGGGGTCGAGCGGAGTCCATAACAAGCGGCGCATCGAGAATAACGAGCCACTGGCCATGGCCAGCAAGCCACGATCGCTTTCCTCACAGCGCAACCAGCGCTCGTACTTCCAGTACAATCCCTCGCCTTTGACGATCCCGGTTTCATCGTTGTTAAGGATGGTGGCGCAGTTGGTTACGAGAGCCACGTCGTCCGCAGCGAAGTGTTCAACGATGACACGCAAGGCATTTGTCGGCAGCAAGCAGTCTGCGTCGGTAAACACCAGGATTTCTCCGTTGGCACGCGCGACCAGCTGATTTTGCACCGCGCTCTTGCCCTGACGGATTTCTGAGTTGAACAGGCGAATACCGCGATGCTGGAAGTCGCGAACGATGCCGGCAGTTGCGTCCGTTGAACCATCATCGCCGACAAGGATCTCCAACTTGTCTGGCGGGTAGTCTTGCGAAAGCAGATTTTGCAGCTTCGCGAGAATCATGCGCTCTTCATTGTGAGCAGGGACAATAATGCTGAGCGACGGAAGAATACCTCTTTTGGGAACAATTCTCCGTCGTCCCAGAAACCCGGAAAGAAGGAGCAATGGGTAACCCAGGTAAACATAGAGGATGACCGAGAGACATAGCCAAAAAACGAATTCCATTGTGTTTACCCTAGGCGTTCCGTGACTGCCCTAGAATTGGTGGAGGCGAAACAATTACGTGTGGGCGCGCAGCGCAGCTGCGGAGGTCGCGTGCGAAGTGGCCGCGTCCGATGGCTTCGGCGGCGGCGATTGAATGATTAATGGAATCTTGCCGCCTGCGCGAATGATAGGAGCGTCCGCCAACATTGCCGACACCGAGATTTGCGCGCCCAATATGGTCTGCAGGTTTGCGCGTATCATCATCAAGTCATCAAATCCGCCGGTGTCGCTGGCAACGCCACGGATGACGACGTGGCCGGGTTGCTCGTGCAGGATTTGGCAAAAGCGCAGTCCTCTGGCGCCTTTGAGAGCCTGGTTCAAAGCGCGAGGCGAGAATATCCGCCCGTCGGGGCAGCGCAATTGGTCACTATCGCGAGTGATGGTTGGAACCACCAGCGGGAAAGCGCGTCCACAGGAGCACCTCGAGCGGTCTTCGCGGCATCCGCGGTCGCCAATGCGGTATCGGATCAGTGGCATGGTGTCATTGATGAAGCCCGTCCAGACCAGATATCCTTCCTGGCCATCCGGAACCGGCCGATCACGCTCATCGAGGATTTCCAGGAAAGCATAATCAGGCGCGGCGTGCATGCGGCCGGCTTCGCATTCGTGGATGAGTCCGCACAACTCCGTATTGCCGTACAGATCGAAGACTCGCGTAGCAAATGCCTGTTCAATGGATTTGCGCAAGTGAGGATAGAGCGGCTCTCCGTCTGTGAATACGACGCGCATGGGAATCGGCTGCCCTGTTCTGCAAATGAAATCCGCCAGAATAGAGAGCACCGACGGAAAACCCTCGAGCACTTTGCCGCTATTGCCGCGGAGAAACTGGATGTATTCGGGAGCATTCGATTCGGAAAGGTGGAAGATGCTTGCGAGCGTTTGACGTTCTGAGAAATTGTGAGTCCAGAAAGGAGGCTCCTTGCGATCTGGCGGAATCACCCTGCTTCCGAAAAAAGTGATCCGCGGAGTGCGCGGGCGGACTCCCGCCCAAGCCCAGCGCCGCATGTGAAAAGCCCAATTGCGCTGCGCAACGGCTTCCGTGTAACTGACGCACAGGCTGGCCCCGGTAGTTCCGGTGGTTCCGACGTGAACGCGCTCGGCGTCCTGCACGAGTTGTGAAACCAGGCGATCGGCGCCGCCACGCACCGTTTCGCGAGTGATTACCGGATAACTGTGGAGTTCATCCGCGTGACGAAATTGTGCACCGGCGTAGCCCGCATAATGAGGAACATTCTTGCGAGCATGCTCAAGGAGTTGCCCGAGCTTGACGCATTGATATGCGGCGATGTGATCGGCAGTCCAGGACTCGTGCGAGCGCAACTGTTTGAGGTATGCGTCCATTTCGCGGGAGTAACGGTTCTGCGCGAGGAACAGGCCTCGGGTGGTGGTCAGCAGATTCTGCAAGGGGTAGGGCATAAAGTCATAGACGCGTTGAAGGCGCGCACTATTGGCCCGGAGTGTGGATTCAAACATAGGAGCTTCCTCCGTGAACTAGAGACGACCTGCTGCTAAGCGACCGCCGCTTTCGCTTTCAGGAAATGCACTTCCTCGCGGCGGCCATCCCAGCGGATGTCTGGCGTAAGAGCTCGCTGTCTTCTGAGAATACGCTCGCGGAACGGCGTGAGGTCATTCAGCATGATGGAAACTTCGGTTGCCACATCGTGAGCAGGGCGGTAGCCCAGATCCAAAAGATTCTGGTGGTCGGCTTTGTAATAGTGGTCTTCGGCTTCACTGCGAGGATTCTCCAGATTTTCTATTTCTGCGGAAATTCCCAAATTGCACGCGGTCTCCTGGACGATGTGCGCGAGATCGGTGACATCGTAGACTTCCTGGAATTGGTTGAACACGCGGTACTCTCCTGCGGAGGCGGGATTTTCCAGCGCGAGTGTGAGGCATTGCATGGAATCGCGCAGCGGCAAGAATCCGCGCTTCTGATGGCCTTTGCCAAACGGGGTAAGCGGTTGGCCAATCACAGCTTGACAGCAGAATCGATTGATGGCCGTTCCGAAGGCCTGGTCGAAATCAACACGCGTCAGCAAGCGAGAGTCCTGTTCCGTGCCATCGATGCGAGTTCCGAAGACGACGCCTTGCATGATATCGGTTGCTCGCAAGCCCCAGATCTTGCAGGCAAACATAATATTGTTGGAGCCATGAACCTTCGACCAGTGATACCAGGAAGAAGCCAGCCGGGGAAAAGGCAGTTTTGCTTGACGTCCGCGAAACTCAATTTCGAAAAAGCCTTCGGGAATCTCTACGTTCGGTGTGCCGTACTCTCCCATGGTTCCTAACTTAAGGAGGTGAGCATTCGGACGGATGTCGCGCATGGCGTAGAGCAGGTTGAACGTGGTGGTGATGTTGTTGGTCTGAACGAAAACGGAATGACGCACGTCGATCATCGAGTAAGGAGCGGAGGGGCATTCGCCGAGATGGACGATGGCATCGGGTTGGAACTCCCGGAAAATTTGTTCGACGACCGCATAGTTGCGCAGGTCCGCTCGCCAAAAACTCATATCCTTGCCGTACCGTGAGCGAAATGCTTCCAGACGCTCGGCCATCAGGGCGATGGGCGTGGCGCTCCAGGAGCCCATCTCCTGCACCCAAGATCGGCGGAAAAACGCATCCGCGCCGCAAACTTCATGGCCTCGAGAGGCCAGATGTTGCGCGAGCGGCCATCCAAGATAACCGTCCACACCTGCAATGAAGATTCTCATCGAAGCACCTGTCCAGTTGCGTGAAGTTTAAGTACGACAAGTGAGGGCAAGGGGTTCACACGAGATGGATGCGTTCAGCGGCTGCGGCTTCAGTCCAAGTGTTCCGCCGAATTCAGCAGCAAAGTTCCAACCTTTTTCCTTCTTGTGCTCATTTCAGAGTTGGTTGAAGTTTGTTAAGCGAATTCCGGCATCATGGATGGTTTCGGTCAGTTGTGGGCTTGTGAGAATTCCGAGTTCAAGGCTCCGCTGTTCCCTGAGGGGATCCGTTTCGGAAAAGCCTTTTTCTGGGAAGCCAGGGTGGCACCAGATTTCGTACGTGCCGCCGGGCATGTTTTTTAGCGTGAAATTCCAGGCATCGGGCAACTTGTCCAGTTTTCCGCGGAAGGACGGATGAAATGCCACGCCGGCATCGGGCAGCTTCAAATTGCGGAAGACCACGCTCTGCAGGAAATAGTTATAGAAATAGACGCCGGCGCGACGCAGGAAGGAGCCGGCGTGGGCGTTCGTGAAATTTCCACTAGAGGGCCAGAACTTTTTTGCGGCAGCACGTGCGCGGTAGATTCCGCGCGACCGGACGGCGCGATCGAACGCAATGGCCGCGGCAGGGTAAATGTGAAAGCGATGATGCGAGTCGGCGTGAGAGGGCTTCAGTCCCATGGAGAGCATAAGGTCAATCTGAGCACGGAATTCCGCTGCGATCTCCTTTGGGGAAGCTTGCCCGTAGGTGAGTTTCTTCGCGATCTGCGGGGGCGTCAAAAAGTTTCCGTCGGCATCTACAAGAGTGTGAACGGCGGGCGGCGGCAAAACCGGCTTGCCTTGGCAGAGGTTCAGATGAATGCCGACATCGAGACCAGGAACGTTGCGAAGCCGCGCAACCGCGTAATCACTGGCGGGCTGGTTGACCATAAAGGAAGCGCTGGTGACAATTCCATGGCGGTGCGCGAAAAGGATTCCGTCGGTGATTCCGTGGCTCAGTCCCAGATCGTCCGCGTTGACGATTAATCGTTTACTTCCAGAAGCCGCAGCGTTCGTCGCGGCCGTTGGGATGGCGCTGGATCCGCCATCACCGAGAGTCATATCGGCAGTTCCTGTTAACACGACAGCACGTCCTTGTAGAGGGAAAGCAATTTACGGCTTTCGAATGAGATGTTGTAGCGTTCGATCACGGCGCAGCGGGCCTGGCGACCATACTCTGCCAGCAACCGGGGTGAGGAAAGCATTTGAGAGATGGCGTTTGCCAATTCTTCCGCGTCGCCGGGCTTCACCAAAACACCGTACGGTCGCTTCCCGAAGAAGGGTCGAATTGGAGGAAGGTCAGTGGCGATAACGGGCAAGCCGCACGCCCAGGACTCGAATACCTTCACTGGAATGTTGTTAAGGAATTTTGGAATTTGTTGCAGCGGACACACGGCGATACGAGCCTGGCTTAAGGTGGCGGCCATGTCGTCATGCCGGATGACCCCTCGCAGAGTGACGAGTTCTTCGATGCCGAGGGCGCACAGGGCTTTGCGAATCATCTGATCTGTTTGCTGATTGTCCGTATAGCCGAACATGAGGAGACGGACGGGAATGCCGCGGTCCTTCAGCCGCCGCAAGGAATTCAAGAGCACGAACGTCCCCGCTCGTTCAGAAAGGCCGCCGCGATAGACGAGATCAAAAGACCTGTTCACCGGCGCTGGTTCTGGAAAATATTGCAGATTGGGAAAATTGTAGAAAACGAGCTTGCGGCTTTTCCCTGCCTTAGCATGAGGGCGCAAGGTTCCCGAATCTGCGGTGATGAAGCCGTCTACTGAACGCGCCGCCAGGCGCTCCACTAGGGCCACGATGCGACTTGCCAAGGTTCGCAGTCTCACCGGCAAATATGCCTTCGTCAGCATCATGGACGGAAAATCTTCGCGCGTGTCGTATACGACTTTCTTCCCGAAGACGAATTTCAGCACTAGCGCGGCGGGAATGAGTTCGGGGCTATGGACGTGGTAAAGGTCGGCATTCTGCTGGAGAGCGCTGCGAAAGATTCGCGAAGCCGATAGGATTCGCACGGCGCGGCTGCGGCTTTTTGAAATGGGAATGAACTCCACTCCCTGAACCTGGCCGTAGTCGGAGTGCGGTCCCAAAATCGTTGGATGCACGCCGTAGGCGACCAAGGGCGTCGATTGCCGCGAAAACGCTCTTTCGTCGCGGCGGCTTTCAACCGGGCTCAAGTGGCAGACAGTAATTTCTCGAATGGGGTGGAACTGCACGGCCTCCGGCTGAACGGTCTGCCGTGATACAACTACCGGAACTTGATTTGCGATTGGCGTCATGGGGGCAGAGCTAATCTGGAAAACTAACTGGTTGGCGAGGCCGTCCCTGGCATGTCTTCGTTCAGCATCACGACGAAACGAGACGCTTCCATGTTTCTGAGTGCATAGGGAAGCCCAAAAACGAACCACATGAATCGAAGATCGTTGATGTCTCCGGAAACCATGGCATCCAGGAAGACGAAGATGAGCAGCAGAAACACGGTGGGCACCAGCGAATTGTCCGCGAGCTCGGGATCGCGCAATTGTTTCCAGATTTCGTGGAACGCGCAGGCTGCCAAGGCCAGAAAGGAAACCGCGGCGATGATGCCCATTTCCGAGCCCAGCTCGAGGATCAGATTATGCGGGTAGTTGTAGGTGAGTGGGTTGGGAGAAAGAAACCGGAAGCCTTGAATACCCACGCCGAAAAATGGATGCTCGGAAAACATTTTGACGCCAAGGGCCATCAGGTCACTCCTGGTGCCCATGGCATCGGGAGGATGCGCCAACGATGCCAAGTAGTCGTACGAGGCTTGGGGAATCCAGATGAACGGCAGCGCTAGCAGGCTCAGTCCCGCAACCACCGCCACGTCCTTAAAAAGTTTTCGGCAAAGCAGAGCACCGATGATAAGGCAGAGAACCGCGGAAACATTGGCGAAACGACCGCCGGAACCAATGAGGGCCACCGCGAGCACGCCCAAGATCGGATAGAACAACATGCGTTTAAAGAAACTCCATTTCGGGAACCCGAGACTCCAGACGATGATCAGCGAAGTGGCGGAAGCGGCGCCGAGTTCTGTGTTTAACCCGCTGGGAGAGACCAGGCGGTCCTGGCCTCCCAGCATCGTCAATGAATTGATGGCCACCAGCAGGCCGCCAACGGCAATGGCAAACAAAAAATTTCTGAGCTTGCTGGCGGAGTCAAACAACACAAGCGGGGCGATGATTCCGATACTGGTAAGACAGAAGAAACGAAGAATCTTGTCGAGGCCGCCCGAAATGTCAGGAGTGTACGCCAGGCTGATGACCATCATCGCGACCAGGGGCAGGTACAGCAAATACTCGCGAGGAAGCGCCAATTTCTGGCGGCCGGCAATCAGCCGGATGCAAATACTGAAAAGAACGATGCCGCCGACGGCGACGGTAAGGTCAAGAGGTGTTGAGGCCAGGCGTTCATCGCCCTTGATCATGCCAATCAAAAAGAAGAGCGCGAGGGTAATTTCAGCATACCGGACGAGCACGTAGAGCGCTACGAGTCCTGCGACAAAAAAACAGAGCGCCCTCACGGGCCCAACACCGCCGAGGAATTGCAGACCATGACTTTCTATGCGATCGGCGAGATCGGCAACAAGCACAACCAAAAATCCGCCGAGGAACAGTAACACCAGCGCCGATGCACGTAACACCGGCGTGGTCCAGGATAACGATCGATATAGTTGAGAGTTCATGCGTTCTGGACTTAGCGAATACATTCCTGAAGGGTTCGCCCGGCCCCCATCAGTCTGTCTCTCGAAAGGAGCATGAGCGCGGTCAGATAGGCGAGCAAGGATGTGGATAGCCTGAGGGGGAAAGGAATCTGCCGGGGAATCGCTAACGCCCAGATCACCATTATCGCGCCGGCAAAGAAACTTGGCACAACGGAGGGCCACTCAATCTGCATTCCGATTCGTGAAGTGATGCGCAGATATTGCAAAATGAGCGTAGCGTCGGAAATGAACAAGCCAATCGCAACGCCCACGGCGCCCCACAGGGAGCCAAACAAGGTGCTGAGCGCAGCCAACAAAACCAAACTCAGTGACAATGCGACCTGGCGCTCTTTCAATCGATTGACTGCCACGAGAAAGCCGTGACCGAGAAATCCATCCAGTACCGCCAGAACGGATCGGCAGGCAATAATTCGCAAGACCGGCGCGCTAGCCACATAACGCGAACCGAGCAAGGCGCATACTTCAGGAGCAAAGAGCGCCAACGAAAGCCAAACGGGGATTGAGGCGAAGAGCAGGATGTCTAGAAGGCGCTGGCGCAGGCTTACCATTTCCTCGATGCGGCCGTTTTCGAAGAGCCTGGTCCAGACTGGAAGTAACGCGCCGCTGGAGGCATAACTCCACTGCGGGATCACGTCTGAGAGGACAAACGCAGCCGCGAACCAACCGACCTGCTCAGGCGGCGCAACCAGGCCAAAACAAAGAATGGCCACTTTGCCGTAACCTACCTGCGTGAGGTTGTAAGAGAAAAAAGGAAAAGCATCGCGCGCGACGCGACGGAAGGCGCGCCAGCGATAGTGGTCGAGAGTGGGCCAATGTTGCCGCAACTGCCACAAGCGCAGCGTGAGAACGAAGAAAGATTTGAGACAGAGCGCGATCAGCATGGTCAGCACCGAAAGGTGCAACCAGATGACGATGGCCGTCAGAATGACCAAGCTTGTGGCGCCAAGTAGGGAACCGGGAAGGATCGCTCGGGAACGCAGCTCGGCGGTGAGGATACTGGAGCACAAACTAGCAGTGCCTTCGACATTGCAGAGTACAAAACCAGCTGCGAGGCACGCGATCTGCCAGTGACCTAGACGAACAGCGACGATCAAAACGATAACCTCGACGGCGCAGGAAATCGCCGTTGTGGACAAACTGAGAGCGAGAATGGGCCGGGCTTCGTCGAGCGTAGCGGCAACCGCGCGTGCGGCATAGCGCGTCAGGCCGATGTCGACGACGGAGTTGGCGATCCAGCCCGCGGCTAGCGCAGTGCTATACACGCCGAAATTTGCGGGGCCAAAGTAGCGTATCAGGAAAAGCCCCGCCAACATTGTTCCGATGCGCAACGCACCCAGATCGATCCAAAGCCAAAATGTGTTTTGCCCGAGGATGCGAAGAATCGCTCTGGATTCAGCGGGAAGGGAAGCCGGGGCGACGGAAATTAGTGCTTCAGTTTTTGAGAGTTCGGACACCGGGTTTAGGCTTTCGACAGCAATACGTTTTCAATCGCCAGGTGTTGCAAGCCTGAAACATCGAACACGCGCAGAGCGTCTTCCGGGGAGCACACCACGGGCTCTCCGTGAAGATTGAGCGAGGTATTCAGAATGAGCGCTTCGCCGGTCAGTTCTTCGAAATACTTGATCAGCTTGTAGTAGGAGGGATTCGTCCGTTCGAAAACTTCCTGAGGCCGCCCGGTAAAATCTTGAGGGTGAATCGCGGCGGCAATCACAGATCGCTTTTCCTCGCGCGTATCGAAGGTCATGATCATGTGCGGCGCGGGCATCGGCTTGGGCTTGCAAAAGTAGTCGGCGCTACGCTCCGCAAGCACAGAGGGCGCGAAGGGCATCCAGAAATCCCGGCACTTGATCATCGAATTGATGGTGCGAACAGCGTGGGCGTCAGCTGCATTGGCGAGGATGGAGCGGTTTCCCAAAGCGCGAGCGCCGAATTCACAGCGGCCTTTGAAGCGCGCGACAATATTGTTTTTAGCTAACAAGTCCGCGACGCGGCGTTCGATGTCCTTTGGCGCCTCAATCAGAATTGCATTCGTAAACTTGTAGTTCTGAATGGCCCGTTCGATTTGATCTTCTGAACAAGCGGTACCGAGATAGAGGTGCTCGAGGGGCTGGGGAATTTCCTGAAACATCTGACGATAGTCCAGCCATGCCGCGCCGATGGCGTTGGTTTCGTCTCCACAAGAAGG
>Ga0210387_10004222_pt1 | contig 11011 bp, 10 predicted proteins | sample IncBWC7OmetaG_FD_160108 | JGI IMG/M metagenome (GOLD analysis project Ga0210387, IMG submission 160108) | Forest soil microbial communities from Barre Woods Harvard Forest LTER site, Petersham, Massachusetts, United States - Inc-BW-C-7-O ... | reverse complement strand
CGGCCAGTCGTTCACCGAGATGCGGTCGCTCACCAGCCTGCCCGTCTTCATCTCTGAGACCGACCTGGCCCCGCTCAGCACCAGCCAGGAATGCAACGGCGGCGGTTACCAGACGATCACCGGCTTCATCGCCGACCTGTTCGCCGACGGCGGGGACGGCATCCTCCAGTTCCAGGACGGAACCCCCGCCCTGACCAGCGCCCAGTGGACCGAACTCGACGCCGCGCTCGCCAAGGCACCGAACCCCGCCCCGGCCACCGCCAGCTCACCCGCCCCGTCCCCGGCCCCGACGAGCACCCCGGCCGAAGGCGCCCCGGCGCCGGCCACGGCGACCCCGGCGCAGCCGAGCCCGTCGCCGCACGGGTGCGCGGCCGGGAACCAGGCACCCGCTGCGGCCCCGCCGCGAGACTGGTTAGCCGCCGCCGGGCGCGTCGGCTTGCGCCTCCGGGGACGCGCCTGCTTCGACAGCCTTCAGAGCCTGGGAGCAAAGGTGTCGCCGCGCAGCGCGGATTCCACCAGCCCTACTCCCTTGGCGGTGGCCGCCAGGCGGAAGCCTTCCTGGCGGTAGGCGGCGAGCACCTGGTCGGCGGCGTGCGGCGGCACCAGCTCGGCGAGTTCCCGGCGGCAGGCGCGGTGCTGTACTACCACTGGCAGACCAACGGCACCAAGCCGTGGCACAAGGAGCAGGTGGCGGGCCGGGGGACCACGTACTCCGCTCCATCGGTGATCGATAACTCGGTCGGCACGATCATCGCCGCCGAGGGGCCGCATCACAGCCTGCGTTTCTACTGGCAGTACTTCGGCCACGTAGGCTGGCACGCCGAGGTGGTGGCGGGCAGCAACACAACCTATTCGGCGCCGTCGATCGGATCGGCTGCGGCCACGCGCGCCCACGTCGGCTCCTCGCAGATCGCAGTCGAGGGTCCGGACAACGCCCTGTATTTCTACTGGCAGAACGACGGGACTCAGCCCTGGACCCGGGAGCTAGCCGCCCCCGCGCAGAGCACGTTCTCCGCGCCGTCCCTGATCGACAACATCGGCGGCTGGATCATCGCGGCCCAGAGCGGGGACCACAGCCTGTTCTTTGACTGGGAGTACTACAGCCACGGCGGCTGGAACCCGGAGGGGGTGGCCGGCGCCGGCACGACGTTCTCCGCGCCGTCGGTCACGACCGGCAACAACTCGTCGCAGATCGCGGCTGATGGCGCCAACGGGTCGCTGGACTACTACTGGCAGACCAACGGCCACGTCCCCTGGTACGCGGAAGTCGTGGCCGGTCCGCACACGACCGACAGCGCGCCGTCGCTCACCGACAGCACGATCTCGAAAAGCTCCGTGATCGTGGCCGAGGGCGCGGGCCACAGCCTGCACTACTACTGGCAGGGCTTCGGCCTCATTCCCTGGCACGCTGAGGTGGCGGCCGGCACCGCGAGCACCTATGGCGGCCCGTCGGTCATCGAGAACTCCGGCGGGTCGATCGTCGCGGCGCAGGGCCCGAGCGGCAGCCTGCGCTTCTACTGGCAGTACTACGGCCACCGGCAGTGGAACGCCGAGCACGTGGCTGGCGCGAGGACTACGAACGCGTAGTGCTTTGCGGGCGAGCTTCCGGGCCCGGCCGGTTCGTTGCAGCCGGGCCCGGAGGCCGCGTCAGGTGCCAGGAGCTAGTTGACCACGACGGTGATCGAGTGCTCCGTGCTGCTCTGCTGAGCGACGGCGAAGGTGGTGCTGGCGAGCACCCCCGTGCACAGGGTCAGCGTGCCGCCCGTCCACTTCTGGAACTTGCCGTTGTCGCAGTAGACCCACTTGCCGGTGTTCGAGTCGTAGAGCACTCCCATGTAGCTGTCGGAGGACGCCTTGGTGAGCTCGATGGTGCCGCCGCAGGTCCCGGTGCTGAACGTCGAGCCCGCGGGCTCGAGGCCGTCGCCGGTCTCGCGGAGGGTGGAAGACGTCCCGGAACCACTGCAGGAGGCGGCGAGCGCACTCGGTGCCGCGACCGTCACGACGGTCAGCGTGCCGCCTGCCGTTGCGAGCGCTGCACCGGTGAGGGCAAGCTTGCGCGCGGACCCTCGCACGGACAGTGATCGTGCCATGTTCCATGAATCCCTTCGTCGGGAGTTGATCGGACGGGCACGACTCTTACATACCGGTTTCGGACATTCAAGGAGTTGAATGTCAACTAATGACCTGATAAAGGGCACAGTGTGCCGAGCGTGCGGCAGCTGACCGGGGTCAGCATGAAGCGCGGCTGATCGGACGCGTCGGGCGCGGCGGCATGCAAGAGCGACGGGTGCCAGCGGAGGACTTCAGCCGCGCGCCCGTCAGCTCTACGACTCGGACGGGCACACCGCGCACCTCCGCGCCCGCGTCCATCAGGATCTCGCGTCGACGGGCGCGGTCCGCCCGCTGCCAGACTTCGCGGAACCACGGGTGCTCCTGCGACAGGAGGTCGGGCTCCGACGCTACCCGCGGGCCGCCGCTGCGGGCGAGCGCGATTACGTGCGGGCCGGGCTGTCGGCACCGGCGAGGCGCGCCCGGACGAGGCCGGCCTCCGGCGCGCCGAGGCGAGTGTAGAGGTCAAGGGCCAGCTCCCAGTGCTGACGAGCCTGGTCACCTTCCACAGCCTGCAGCAGCTGCGCCAGCTCCTCGTGCGTGCCTGCTTCCTGATAGGTGTTGCCGGACTCGGCCGCGGCCAGCAGCGCCTGCTCCAGCCAGCTCCGCGCCTCGGCTGACCTGCCCGCCGCGTGCAGCGCCTGGGCCAGGCTCCGTAGTGTCCGCACCTCGCCATGCTGATATCCGGCCTGCCGCGCCAGGGTAAGGGCATCTCGGAAGGAACGGGCAGCGTCGTCATTCTCCGATCGGCGCAGGTACACCTCGCCCAGGCCCTGCAACCCCGACGCGATCCCGAGCCGATGATCGATGGCCCGGTAGATGGCGAGGGCCTGCTGGAACGGCGCGGCGGCCGCGGCCAGGTCGCCGTGGCGAAGGCTCACCTCGCCGATTCGCCGGAGCGTGCCGGCCTCCCGGACCTGATCATTGGCCTGACGAAAGACGGGCAGCGCCCGGTACAGGCTGGCAGCAGCCTGCTCATAGCGCCCGAGATCGGCGTCCGCGTCGGCCAGGTCGGCGAGCGCAGCGGCCTCGCGCGGGCGGTCTCCCGCGGCCTGGAAGGTGACAATGGCCTGCTGGTAGTGGCCGATCGCGGCCGGAAGGTCACGCAACTCGTGCGCGATCATGCCGAGGTTGTGCAGGACCTTGGCCTCGCCCGCGGGGTCGGCACAGCGCCGGTAGAGATCCAGGGCGCCCGCACAGTACCGCTCCGCGTCCTGGAAGCGACCCTGCATCATGGCGATGCCGCCGAATCCGTTGAGCGCACTGGCCTCAGCGGACTGATCATCAAGCTGGCGCGCGGCGTGCAGGGCATGGCCGTAGATGATCCGGGCCTCCGGCAGGTAGCTTCCCGTCAGAAGGTAACGGTGCAGCGTGGCCGCCAGGTCGGTCGCGTGCCGCGCGGTTACGCGCGCAGCCACCGCCCAGCCAGCACAAAAGTCCCCGAGTTGCCGAGGTACCCGATGAATTACCAGCTCATCGCCAGCCCCTACCCCGACGGTCACGTAGTCGTCAGCCCCGGCCAGGAAGCGGGAATCCGGATCGGGGCCGGCCGTTACGCCGGGCTGCGCGACGCGGCCCCCGACGCGCCCGTCCCGGACTGGCTCGCCGCCGCCGCCCTCGCCGCCTGGGACCTGGACATCACCGGCCAGGCGACCGCGAGCACGATCATGGTCCGCCCAGAGACCGAGTACGGGTACGCCCGCGCCAGCTACGAGCTGAACCTTGGCTGCAATTACGACTGCGAGCACTGCTACCTGGGCGAGAAGGCGTTCGCCGGGATGGAGTGGCCCGGCCGCGAACGCCTGCTCAACGTCATGGCGCAGGCGGGCGTGCTGTGGCTCCAGCTGACCGGCGGCGAGCCGCTGATCGACCCGCTGTTCGCCGAGACGTACACCCGCGCCTACGACATGGGGATGATGATCCAGATCTCCTCCAACGGGTCGCGGCTGGAGAACCCGAAGATCCTCGAACTGCTGACGGCAAGGCGGCCCTACCGGGTCACGCTGAGCCTCTACGGGGGCACCGAGGGCTCCTACGACGCGATGACCCGCCGCCGAGGCAGCTACAAGCGGTTCATGCGCGGGCTCGCCGCCGCCCACGAGGCCGGGCTCCCGATGCGGATCAACAACGTCCTGTCGAACCACAACGCGCACGAGCGCGACGCCATGAAGGCGATAGCCGACCGGTACGGCATCCCGTCGTTCGAGTACACCAACATCACCCCGACGATGCACGGCACCGGGGAGGTGCTGCCCAGCCAGGCCCGTGAGGTGCTGCGCAGGCACGACCCCTACACCGGCTGCAACGCCGGGGTCACCCACTTCCACTCCGACCCCCACGGGAAAGCCAGCATCTGCAAGATCGGCCGCGAATCGCAGGTCGACCTCATCGCCGAAGGCGCCGAAGCACTCCGCAAGCTCGCCGTCATCGCGGACCGGCTTGTCACCCGCCACGGCGGCTGCGCCGGCTGCGGCCTTCAGAAGACATGCGGGACGTGCATGCCCCTGGCCACCCTCTACCGCCAGGCCAGCGCCCCGCTAGAGGTCTACTGCCAGCACGGGGTAGGCCCCCTCACCCCCGGCCACGACCCCGAAGGGAGGTGAACCGCCCATGACCGCCATTGCCGTCGAGATCCTCCCGGCCGCGCCCGCGTCTGACACGCTGGACCCGGACGCCGTCGAACTCGTCGCCGACACCGACCGGCTCATGACGATGTGCGCGTGCAGCGCATCGAGCGACGTCCCCTACCAGTAACCGGCCGCGCGGGCGGCCCCGCCCCGGGCCGCCCGCCCCGCAGAAAGGACCGCCGTGGCGAAACGCATCCAGTGGGCGGACCTGCCCGACGCTCTCAAGGACGCGATCAGCGCCCGCACCGGGCCGATCACCACCGGGCGGGCCGTCACCGACGGGCAGAACTCCCCGCTCGCCGCCATCATCGAGACCCGCGACGGGCGGGTCTTCGTCAAAGGGCTGCCGTCCGGCCACCGCCTCGTGATCACCCAGGCCCGCGAGGCAGCGGCAGCCCCGCTCACCAAGGGAATCTCCCCGGAGCTTCTATGGCAGTTCGACGAGGCAGGGTGGAACGTCCTCGGCTTCGAGCACATCCAGGGCCGCGCCGCCGACTACAGCCCCGGCTCACCTCACATCGACCTGGTGACGGGGCTCATGCACGCGCTCGCCGCCGTCCAGATCCCGCCCGGCCCCGGCCCGTGGAAGCCCATCGAGGTCCGCCTGAGAACCTACGTCAACGACCCCGCCGACGCCCTGGCATTCGCCGGGAGCACACTGACCCACACCGACTGGATGCCCGACAACATCCTGATCTCCCACGGCCGTGCCTGGCTGGTGGACTGGGCATGGGCCACCCCCGGCGCCGGCTGGACCGACCCGGCATTCTGGCTGCTGCGGCTCATAGCCCACGGCCACACCATCGAGCAAGCCGAAGCCTACGCCGCCCGGCTGCCCGCCTACGCCGCCGCCGACCCCGCGCACCTCCTCGTGTTCGCCCGCGCGAACGCCAGCATGTGGGACGAAATCGAGACGCAAAGCCCGGTCCAGTGGGCCAAGACAATGGCGCACACCGCCCGCGCATGGGCACAGCACCGGGAAACCGCACTGAGCTTAACGACCAGGAACCCACATCAAGCCACCCCTGAGTCTGGCGGGGGTGGCGCGCGGTCCGCCGTAATGGCCCAATAGCGCGCCTGATCACCAGGAGCCACAGAAGACCGCTTACGCAGCTCACGGAAATCGCGTTGCGCTGCAGCCGGGGCCGGAACTTCGTCCGGCGCGCGAATCCCCTGCTCAAACGGGGTGCGCGCGCAGTGTCTGAGGCTCCGGTGCGGCGATCGCACCTGGAGGTGCGTTCGAACGCACCTTGAAGTAAGGATGGGGGTGCGTGCTAAGACGTAATCATTTGCGGGTCCGGTGATTGCGAGGAGGCCGGGGCTTGGGCGCTGCCAGGAGGATCCCCCGTGCCGTGGCCCTGGCGTGCGGCGCGGCGGCGTGCCTGGCGGGGTGCGCCTCGGGCTCGGCTTCTAGCCAGTCGACGGCGCTGCCGGATCGCACCATGTCGGCACCAGCCAGCACGTCGGCGGCCGGCGACCCGCGGGCGCTGGCGCGGCAGGCGTACCTGGGCATGTGGCAGGCGTTCACGGCGGCATCGCGGACGGCCGACTACCAGTACCCCTCGCTGGACCATTACGCGGCGGGCGCGGCGCTGGCGCTGCTGACCCGCGGCCTGTACCAGAACCACCTGGAGGGGATCGTGACCCGGGGTCAGGCCACTTACGATCCGGTCGTGACGATGGCCAAGACGCCGATGGGCACGGCCGAGGCCGACATCACCGACTGCGCGGACGACTCCCACGCCCTCGCCTACTACAAGTCCGGCAAGCCCGCCCCCGGGGAGCCGCCGGGACGTCAGCGCGTCTACGCCCAGGCGCAGCCGTTCGACGGCACCTGGAAGGTGACCACGCTGGTGGTCGACAAGGTCGGCTCGTGCTGACCCGCGCTTGCGCCGCCGTGCTCGCCGCCGTCCTGGCGGCCGCGCTGCTGCTGGCCGGGCAGCAGGCGGCACTGGCCGATGGCGGTCCGGGCGGCGGCTCCGGCGGAGGCAACCTGTTCGGCAATGTAACGTGCGCGCAGTCGTACGCGCCGCAGTGCCAGGTGACGGCCGGGTCCGCCCCGCTAGCTGGGACTCCGGCCGGCACGGGCACGGGGACCGGCGGCGAGCCGGGGGCGGAGGCACCGGGGGCGGGTGCTCGGGCACGGTGAGCAAGACGTTCGGCTGCGTCCCGGCGGGCTGCCAGGTCACGGTGGCGACGCTCGCGTGCCCGATCGGCGCCGCCGCGCCGCCTGGCGCCCCGGCCGGGGGGAGGCCGCCGGGGTTGCCGGCGCCGGGAGCGCTGGCGGCGCTGGCCCGCCAGACGCTGGGGCTGCCGAGCCCGGTGATCGACTCCAGCCCCGCGCAGAACGCCTTGCAGCTGGTGAACCTGCCGACGTGGCTGTGGATCAGCCCGGCGCAGTGGGCGCCGAGGTCGAAGACGGCGACGGTGCCGGGGGAGAGCGTGACCGCGACCGCCACCCCGGTCTCGGTCACCTGGCACCCCGGCGACGGCAGCACGGTCACCTGCGACGGGGCCGGAACCCCGTACACGAGCGCGGATAATCCCGGGTCGGCGTCGCCGGACTGCGGGCACACCTACGCCAGCTCGAGCGCGGGGCAGCCGGGCGGCGCGTTCACCGCGACGGCCACCATCACCTGGGACGTGACCTGGCGAGGACCCGGCGGGGCGGGCGGGGCGCTGGCGCCGCTGTTCACCACCGCCGCGGCGGAGTTCCGGGTCGCGGAGTCGCAGGCCCTGGACACCAGCGGCGCCTGACGCGAGAAGCGACGGCCGGCGGACCACCGCCGGCGGCGGCCCGAGACCGGCGGGGAAGCCGCCCGGGGTAGATCACAGGTAGACGAAAGGTCGCGGAAAGGTACACGCGAGGTACATCCCCGCTCCCGTAACAGAAGAACGATTTCGCCTCTCCGGTAACTAATTTCGGGGCCGGCAGCCAAAAAAGGCCCTGAAAACCCGATTTCTGTAGGTGAGGGAGTCTCGCCCCCGGCCGGGCCGGGGCGGTCTCCCTCGCGGGCCGGCGGGGCGGCAGCCGCCGGCCGGGTCAGGGTCGGCCGGGCGTTCAGGAGGCAGCCAGGCGTGAGGGACACGGCGTTGGGCGGGGCGGCCTCGCCCCGGGGCAGCAGAGGCCGGGCGGGTCGGGGACGGGGCGGGGACGGCCGGGACGGCCGTCCGGGACGGGGCGGACGGCGGGACGGCTGGTGAGCGCGGCCAGTCGTTTGCTCGCGGCCGCGGACGCGGCGCCCGTCACCGTGCTCGCGGTCATCGCCGGGGCGGGGTCGTTCACCCACATCCGCGACACCGCCGCCCAGCACGGCCAGGGCGGGGCGATGGCGTGGGCGGTGGCGGTCTGCGTCGACCTGACCTGCGTAATGGCCGCCCGCGAGCGGCAGCGCGACAAGCAGCAGGGCATCGTGACCAGGCGGCTGTCGTGGCCGACGGCGGTGCTGGCGGGCGGGGTGCTGCTGAGCCTGGCGGCCAACCTCGCCAAGGCCCAGCCGACGGCCTGGGGCCGGATCGTGGCCGCCGTCCCGCCGGCCGCGTTCCTGGTCGCGGTCTCGATGATCGAGCGCCGCGCCGCCCGCCCCGGCGCTGCCGCGCTCGGGGACGGCGGCGCGGTCGGGCCGTCCGCGCCGGGACGGCCGTCCCCGCTCCCGGCCACCGGGGACGAGGCGGGGGACGGCGGGGAGGAGGCGCTGCTGGCGGCGGCGCGGCGGGCCGCCGCCGAGCACCAGGACGAGCACGGGCAGCCGATCACCCGCGACCTTCTCCGCGCCCGCCTCGGCGTCTCCAACCAGGCCGCCTCGGAGCTGCTGCGCCAGCTCCGCGCCCGCCAGGGCGAGCCGCCGGGAACCTCCCGCGCCGCCTGACCCAGCCCCCTCGCAGCGGACGCCCCCGGCCCGCAGGCCCCGGATGTCGGCTGGACAGGAACCGCGAAGGCGTGGGAGCCTACGGGGAGCCGGCTCGCTGGGCAGGCCCCAGGCCCCGGCCGCGCGGGCCCCCCCGCCGGGGACGGTCAGCGGAAGCCGGCGCACCGTTCGCCGGGACTGGCGGTCCTGCGGCCCTGCCGCACCCTCAGCCAGCCTGCCGGCCGGTCCGTATGCCCGCTGAGGGCGGAATCCCCTCTCTGCGGCGGACGCGCAGGCCACGGCGGAATTAGACGTTCCCGCGGACTCCCAGCCTGATAAGCGCAAAGCTCTTAAAACAATCGTCGACGGCGGGCCGCAGATGCGCGGCGCACGCCGATCCCCGGCCCCTCGTCCGTGGCCTGGTATCCGCCCCGTGCCAGCTGGCGTCCTCCCTTGTCCGCGCTCGCTGTCTCTGACCGCCCTCCCCTGGCCGTCTTTCCCGCCCCCTCGCTGCGGGCGGCGCTGGCGGCTCGACACGCGCCGCGAAGGCGTGGGACCCTGCCGAGGGAGCGCGCCGGCCCTGGCCCCCCGCGCGTCCAGCCCCAGGACCGCCTGGCTCGCCCGAGGACGCGGCTGCCCCGCCACCCGGGAAACCGGCCGGCCGAGCGCCTCAAAGCGGCCGGGGACGGTCAGCGGAACGCGACGCACCGTTCGCCGGGATTCGCGGACCGGCGGCCCTTCCGCACCGTCAGCTAATACGGGGGCCTTTACGTATGCCTGCTAAGACCGGTAGCCCCTTTCAGGCGCGGACGTGCTGGACACGGCGCTGATGAACCTTCCGGTGAACACGCCGACTGTATAAGCGCAGAGCTCTTAAATCAATTATGTCGGTCGGGCCGCAGATGCGCGTCACACGTTAATTCCTGGCTCTTGTCCGTGGCCTCGTATCCGCCAGCTGTCATGTCCTCGTCTCCCCCTTGTCCGTGCTCTCCCGCCCGCCTGCCCCGCCCGTGCCCGCAGGCTCGTGCCCGCCTGCCCCCGCGCGGGCGTGCGGCCAGGTGAGGGCAGTCGCGAGGAGGCAGGCGCGCGCCGGGAGGCCGACGGGGCGGCGAGGCCGGCGGCGGCGAAAGCAGGGCGGGGAAAGGGCGGCCGGCGGCGGCGGAAAGGCGCGAGGCCGGACGGTAATCAATTCAGGCGCGGTGAGTAGCGAATAGCGCGGAAATTGGCGAGGAAATGCGCGTTTTCGAGGCGGGAAGGCGTTGACTGCACCGGAAAAGGCGAGATAGCGTCGTTGTGTACCCGGAAATTCCGGGGGGAATTCCCCCGGTAATTAATAGCCGGTTATGGCGAAGCGCGCGCCCGCCCGCAATTCCCGCCCCTCGTTTTCCCTCGGAGGTATTCCCGATGACCGCCCCCGCTATCCCCGCCCCGCCCGTGAAGGGCCGGCTCGGCAACGGCCAGCTTCGCCGCCAGGTTGCCGAGTGGCTGTCCGCCCGCCCCGGCCCGCACACGGTCGGCGAGATCGCCAAAGACCTCGGCCGGTCGGCCGGCGCGGTCGGCAACGCCCTGACCACCCTCGCCGACCGGGCCGAGGCCAGCCGCCTCGCCTGCGGCACCGAAGCCGGCGGCTCCGCCAGCCTCGCCAGCGCCGTCCGCCGCGCCGAAGGCTCCCGCCCCGAAGGGCGCGCCCGGCCCCGTCACCCGCCCGGGAGGGCAGGTCTACCGCCCGCGCGTGCTGGCGGGCATGGCCGATGTCGAGGCGCTGCGCACGCTGCGCGCCGAGGGCGTCCCCTCGCTGCTGGCCGGGCCGCCCGGCACGGGCAAGACCAGCCTGGTCGAGGCGGCCTTCCCGGACCTGATCACCATCGCCGGCGACGGCGACACCACGGTGGGCGACTTCGTCGGCGAGTACACCCAGCGCCCCGACGGCACGTACGAGTTCATCTACGGGCCGCTGATCAGGGCAATGCGGGAAGGCCGGGTCCTTTTCATCGACGACGCCACCTTGATCTCGCCGGCGGTCCTCGCGGTCTGCTACCCGGCGATGGACGGGCGGCGCGAGGTCATCGTCAAGGCCCACAAGGGCGAGGCGATCACGGCGGCCGACGGCTTCTACGTGGTAGCCGGCCACAACCCCGGAGTCCACGGGGCGGTCCTGACCGAGGCCCTGTCCAGCCGCTTCACCTTCCAGTTCGAGGTGGCCACCGACTTCGAGCTGGCCCGGTCGCTGGGCATCGACTCCCGCGCGATCACCGCCGCCCGCAACCTCGCCACCCGGCAGGCCAACGGCGAGACCGGCTGGGCACCCCAGCTCCGCGAGCTGCTCGCCCTCGCCAAGATCACGAAAATCTTCGGGCTGGACACCGCGCTGGCCAACCTCGCCGGGGTCGCCCCGGCCGAGGACCGCGACGTGGTCGCCGAGACCCT
>Ga0210387_10004220_pt1 | contig 11013 bp, 10 predicted proteins | sample IncBWC7OmetaG_FD_160108 | JGI IMG/M metagenome (GOLD analysis project Ga0210387, IMG submission 160108) | Forest soil microbial communities from Barre Woods Harvard Forest LTER site, Petersham, Massachusetts, United States - Inc-BW-C-7-O ... | reverse complement strand
CGGCGTCTCGCGGCGGGTACTCGGAACCTTTCTGACGTGGCTCGCAGAGCAGCGCTCACGCATCTTCGTCGTCGCCACGGCGAATGACATCATGACCTTGCCGCCGGAATTGATCCGCAAGGGTCGGTTCGATGAGATCTTCTTCGTCGACCTCCCCGGCCGCGCCGCGCGCGCGGAAATCATCGCCATTCACGCGCGCAAGCGCGGCCTCACCCTGGATCCCACAGAGCTGGCGGCCCTCGCGAGTCGCTGCGAGGGCTTCTCGGGCGCCGAGATTGAGCAGGCCATCGTCGCTGCGCTCTACAGCGCGCATTCGACCAAGCAAGTCGTCAGCGCCTCCTTGGTCGCGCACGAGATGCAGACGACGCGGCCGCTCGCGGTCGTGATGGCCGAAAAAGTCGCTGCCCTGCGCGCCTGGGCGGCCGGCCGAACAGTCTCAGCCGACTGACCCCGGCGCAAAAGCAACCCCCCTTGTCCGAAGCGCGGGCCGGCACAAGGCGTGCGCGCCGCCCCCATATGGGTGACAATAACCGATACATCGAAAGAGTATTGGGGGAGTTCCGTTGACTCATGCTGCCATCGTCGGCTGGGGCAAATGCCTGCCGCCGTTAATTCTGACCAACCAAGACTTGGCGACCTTCCTGCCGACGGACGATGAGTGGATCACGACGCGGACCGGCATGAAGGAGAGGCGCATCTCCCACGTGCCCGGCATCGAGCTGGCCATTACGGCGGCGCGGCGGGCCGTAGCTTGCGCCGGGATGTCGGGCAAGGACATCGAGCTGGTGATCTACGGCAGCTGCAGCAACGATGAGCTCGTACCCAACAGTGCCTCAGGCGTGCAGCAGCGCATCGGCGCGACTCAGGCGGCGGCCTTCGACGTCAACACCGCCTGCACCAGCTTCATGTATGGCCTGTCCATCGGGTCATCGATGATCAAGAGCGGCATCGTCAAGAACGCGCTGGTGATCGGTGTGGAATTGATCTCCCAGTACATGGATTGGGACAATCGCAATGTCGCCGTGCTGTTCGGCGACGGCGCAGCGGCCATGGTGCTGCAGGAATCGGAGCAAGCGACCGGCGTCATCGCCGAGAAACTGCAGTGCTACGCGGACGCACGACATATCCTGCGGGTGCGCGGCATGGGCACGATGTACGCCAATCTCGGCGTGCAGTACGGGCAGACCAGCTGGGATTTTGACGGGCAGGAAATCTTTCGCAAGGCCGTGCAGGGCATGAGCGAGGCGAGTCTCGACGTGATGCGCCGCGCCGGCGTCACCATCGATGACATCGGGCTGGTAGTGCCGCACCAAGCAAACTTGCGCATCATCGACGCCGTCGCCAAACGCGCGGGTGCAAGCGCCGACAAGGTGTTTCTCACCGTGCAGAAGTACGGCAACATGAGTTCGGCCACGGCGCCGGTGGCGCTCGTGGAGGCAGTGGAGGAAGGCCGAGTGGCGCCCGGCAGCCTGGTGCTCATGCCGGCGTTTGGCGGTGGCCTCACGCTGTCGGCGCATCTGATTCGCTGGGGCGAACGCCTCACCCCGCTGCAATCGTGCGACGCGGAGCTGCCGCCCACGACAAAAACCGCGCTCGACATCGTGAATGAGATCCGCGCGCAAAAGAAACTGGGCGACGCCGAAGCGAGCCGCTTCAAGACCTTGAGCTTCGCGGAAAATCGCGCCGGCTAAGCCCGCGCCATGGTTTAAGTCAAAATGGCTGCGTACTAGAACAATCAAGGGAGCGATTCATGACTGACGATGCAGATGGTTTGAGCAGACGCGATTTCGTGCACGGCGCCGTGTCGGGCGCAGTCCTGGGTTTGGCGCCGGCTGCGGTGTGGGCGGCCGGCGATAACGCCGACAAGGCGACGGTGCTCGCGCAAATTCCGAAAATGCACGCGGAAAACGTAAAACGCTTGCAGGAGTGGATCGCGCTGCCCTCCATTGCCGCGGAAGACCGCAACTACCCCAAAGGCGCTGAATACATGGCAAAACTGGCCGAACAGGCAGGATTCACCGGGGTGAAGCTGATACCCACCTCCGGCAAGCCAGGGGTGTTCGGCCGCATGGATTCGGGCGCCAAAACGACGGTCGCGGTCTATTTCATGTACGACGTGAAACAATTCATTCCGGAGGAGTGGAGTTCGCCTCCGCTGGAAGGCCGGCTCGTGGAGAAGGCCGGACTCGGAACGGTATGCATGGGCCGCGGCGCGGTGAATCAAAAAGGCCCGCAGAACTCCTTCCTGAGTGCACTCATGGCATTCAAGGCGGCTGGGAAAAAATTGCCCGTCAATCTTGTGTTGGTGTGCGAAGGGGAAGAGGAAATCGCCTCACCGCACTTCGGAGAAATCGTCAACAGCCCGGACGTTTTTCCGCACATGAAAGGCTGTGTCGGCGTGATGCTGCCGGATGCCAGCCAGGGACTCGATGGCAGCGTGCAAGTGGCTGCAGGCGCGAAAGGCGTGGTGGAGCTTGAATTGGTCTCGAGCGGCGAGCACTGGGGCCGCGGACCGAAGAAAGACATTCATTCCAGCTTGGAAGCGCAAGTGGATTCGCCGTCCTGGCACTTGGTGCAGGCGCTCAATACGCTGGTGGAAAAGGATGGTCACACCCCTGCCGTCGACGGGTTCTTCGAGAGGGTCAAGCCCTTGTCCGATGCCCAAAAGAAAATGGTTGCGGCTTATGCCGCGGCGGTGCCGGAAGCCACGATAAAAACCGAATTTGGAGTCGATCATTGGATACACGATCTGAATTGGCAGGACTCGTTGCTGCGTTTGTTCTCGCAGCCCACGATCAACATCGAAGGCCTCGTCGGCGGCTACACGGGACCCGGCGGCAAGACGGTGCTGCCGCATCGGGCCGTGGCCAAAATCGACATGCGCCTGGTACCCGACATGACCGCGGCCGATACGCTGGCCAAGCTGAAAGCCCATCTTGCGAAGCACGGATTTGCGGATATCGAAGTCAACATGAGCGGCGGCTACGATCCCACCCAGACCGATCCTGACAGCAAATTCTTCAAGGCCGTGCTCGCGACATTCAGCAAGCTCGGCTCGCCGCCGCTGGTGGTGCCACGCAACCCCGGATCCTGGCCCGGCTATCGGTTCACCGCACCGCCCTTGAGTCTTCCAGCCGGTGATTTCGGGCTCGGCCACGGCACCGGTGCTCACGCGCCGGACGAGTACTATCTTGTCGACTCGAAAAATTCCGCGATCAAGGGACTGGACGGCGCGGCCGCATCGTTCGTTGAGTTCTTGTATGCCATAGCTTGATCTCACCTCAAGCCGGCGGCGTATGCCGCCGGCGCCTCGCGGCGGCATACAATGTCGCATGAATCATACAAAGCCTGAACTCGAGGCGCTCTCGGAAGACGATGTTCGCACCTGCATGCAGGTACTGCGCGCGATCGAGGCCGACCGATCTCACCTCGCCCACCTAACCCTGGAGCAGCGGCGCGAGCTGCTTATGCTCGCGGGCTTGGTCGCCAAACCTGAGCGCCACGATGTCACGCGGATGGCCAAGGCGTTTCGACGTGCCAAGCGCGAAGTCACGAAGGAACACGACCGGCGGATCATTGAACGTGCGGGCCTGCGCGTACAGCGCCGCTCCAAAATATATGCCCCGCTCTGGCTCGAGCGGCCGAAAGCCGAGGCGTTGCATGATCGCCGCGATTTTCACCAGGAACGCAATTGTTACGTCTGCAAAAAAGCCTATGCCAGGATGCATCGCTACTACGACTCGATGTGCGAGGCGTGCGGCGACTTGAACTATGCCAAGCGCGAGCAGACTGCCGATCTGAGCGGCCACTACGCGCTCATCACCGGCGCCCGCGTCAAGATCGGCTTTCAGGCCTCCCTCAAACTGCTGCGGGCCGGCGCCCACGTCGTCGTCACCACCCGCTTTCCCGTCGATGCAGTCGATCGGTACGCGAAGGAAGCGGACTACGCTGACTTTCGCGAGCGACTGCAGATCTACGGCCTGGATTTGCGGCATACACCCAGCGTCGAACTCTTCACGCAATTTTTGCTCGAGCGGCTGCCACGCCTCGACCATATCCTGAATAACGCCTGCCAGACGGTGCGCCGACCGGCGGGATTCTTCCAGCACCTTCTTGCCCGGGAAACCGAATCCATCGGCGCGCTTCCTGAAAGCTGGCGGGCTCCGCTCGCGAATCACGACCAGTTGCGGCAGAGCATCGCAGGATCGCGGACGCGCGGTAATGACACGGTGGTCGCGACGGCGCGGCAGCAGGGTGAGGGGCTGTTGCATAGCGCGGAGCTGTCGCAGCGGCGCTATCTCGATGATGACTATCGAAACGGCGAGGCGCTGTTCCCGGCCGATCGGTATGACGAGGATCTGCAGCAGGTGGATCTGCGCGCGGTCAACAGCTGGCGCTTGCGCATGCATGAGGTTGAGACGCCGGAACTTCTCGAAGTGCAGCTGGTGAACGCCATCGCCCCGTTCGTACTCAACGCCCGTCTCAAGCCGCTCATGCTGCGCACGCCGGAGCGTCACAAGCATGTCGTCAACGTCAGCGCCGTGGAGGGCCAGTTCTACCGCACCACCAAGACCGACAAGCACCCGCACACCAATATGGCGAAGGCGGCGCTCAACATGATGACGCGCACCAGTGCAGCGGATTTCGTGAAGGACGGCATCCACATGAATGCCGTCGACACCGGCTGGGTGACCGACGAGGACCCCGCGGCGCATGCGGCCCGCAAGGCGAACCTAGGCTTCTCGCCGCCTCTTGACATCATTGACGGCGCCGCGCGCATCGTCGATCCGATATTCGCAGGCAGGCTGACTGCCAAACACGTGTGGGGACAGTTCCTGAAGGATTACAAGCCCGCACCCTGGTAGCCGTCAGGGCTGAATATCCGGTCGGTCGCGCCGTTCGCGGCGGTTGGGTGTGCGCAGCACCTCGCACATCAGCCTGTGCTAGCCACAATACTTGCATCTGTGTCTTTTCGGCCTCGCGACACAATTCCATATTAGCCCCGTTTAAATCAATCGGGTACACGCGCCATTTTGGTAGATCCGTCCTTCAATGCCGGTGGGGTTCCTTGCTGCCGTAGGGACCCGCTCAAATGGTAGGAGTGCCTGATCCGCAGCAAAATCGATTGCTGGCAGCGTTGACGGCGGCGGAACGCGACAGAGTCTACCCACCACTGGAGCTCGTGCCGATGCCGCTTGGCAAGGTCTTGTACGAATCCGGCGCCAGCTTGAGCCACGTCTATTTTCCGACTGACTGCATCGTTTCGCTGCTGTATACCTTGCAGAACGGAGCATCGGCGGAAATTGCCGTGGTGGGCAACGAAGGGCTGATTGGTATCGCTCTGTTCATGGGTGGCGAGACCACCCCAAATAGGGCCGTCGTACAGAGCGCCGGCTTCGCCTTTCGGCTGGCCGGCTCCGCGCTCAAGAATGAATTTCATCAAAACGGCTCGATGCAACACTTGCTCCTACGCTACACACAGGCGCTGATAACCCAGATGGCGCAGACGGCGGTCTGCAACCGGCATCACTCATTGAGCCAGCAACTTTGCCGTTGGCTGCTGCTGTCCCTTGATCGCCTGGATTGCAACGAACTCATCATGACCCAAGAGCTCATTGCCAACATGCTTGGCGTGCGCCGTGAAAGTGTCGGCGAGGCCGCGAGCAAGCTGCAATCGCTCGGTGTCATTAGCTACCATCGCGGAAAGATCGCCGTACATGACCGCAGCATGCTCGAACTGATGTGCTGCGAGTGTTACGCCGTGGTCAAGAACGAAACCGATCGCCTGATGCCGCGGAATTTACAGGCGTTTCGGAACTGGCCGCATAACTAAACGGCGGCCGCGCAGCCAATTTTTTTGACCTCCCCTGCGCTCGGGTGCAAACTGGCACAAAGAATAAGAGGAAACACATGGACGTCATTCGCTTCACGCATCTGCTCAGAAGCCTGATCGTCTGCAGCATGGCACTGTCCAGCGCAGCAAGCGCCGACGAGGCGTTGCCGCCACAGACCGGATTCCTGTTCTGGACACCGGCGCAACAGCGCATCGGGTATCGCAGCATCGAGAAAATCTTTCCGACCCGGACCGTGAAGAATGGGCCGGCCGCATTTCCATTGATCAGCAGCCCGGGGAAATTCGATGTGACCTATCGCTTCGAGGGGTCGCTATGGCACAGCGCGAAATTCATGCAGGCCAACCATGTGGCCGGGCTGCTGGTCATCAAACACGGCAAGATTGTGCTGGAGCGCTACGGGCTGGGTGAGACCCCGCAAGATCGATGGACTTCATTTTCCGTGGGCAAGTCCGTCACCTCGACCCTCATCGGTGCCGCGATCAAGGACGGATATATCAAAGGGCTGGACTCCGAAGTGATCGAGTACCTGCCGGCGCTGAAAGGGAGCGCCTACGACGGCGTCACGATCCGACAGCTGCTGACGATGACCAGCGGCGCCAAGTGGAACGAAGACTATGCCGACCCGAAATCCGACGTAAATCAATTTGCTCTCGGCCAGCCTGGGGCCGATGGAGAGAACCCGATCGTCGCCTACATGGCGAAGTTGCCCCGGGAAGCCCGGCCGGGCACCAAATGGGTTTACAAGACCGGCGAATCCGATTTGATCGGTGTACTGCTCGCGCACGCCACACACAAGCATCCAGGCGACTACTTGTCGGAAAAGATCTGGTCGAAGTTCGGCATGGAAAGAGATGCGGTATGGATGCTCGATCGCGCAGGAGAGGAGCTTGGCGGATGCTGCATCTCCATGACGCTGCGGGACTATGGCCGCTTTGGCTTGTTTTTCATGCGCGGCGGCAAGATTGGCGATACCAGCATACTTCCGGATGACTGGATCGCCCAGGCAACGCGGCAGCAGCAGCCCGGCTATGGTTTTCAATGGTGGGTGCACGACGACGGTTCCTACGAAGCTGTGGGAATTTTCGGTCAGGCGATTTTCATCAATCCGACCGAGGATCTCATCATCGTCACCTCGAGCGCCTGGCCGCAAGCCGACGCGCCCAAGTTCTATAGTGTCAGCAAGGCGTACTTCTCGGCGGTAACCAAGGCGCTGCACGCGCACTAACATCCATAATCGGCCTTAAACTCAAGATATCGGGGTCTTGTCCTACGCCGTTGTGCGCGCCCGGCCCCTGTCAAGCGTCATGCAATCGCCGCATTCTTGAGTGCACCATCACACTAAAGGCCTGAACGATGAAAAATGACACGCAAATTCAGCAAGAGGTTCTCGCTGAGCTCAGTCGAGACGAGAACGTCCCCGCCGGAGCGGTCGGTGTGGAGGTACATCACGGCGTCGTGAAACTCGCCGGCCGCATCAATGACGACAGGACCAAGAAGAGCGCCGAGCTGGACGCGCGACGCGTCGACGGCGTCACCGGGATCGTTATGGACATGGGCGGCGTGCAGAGGCGCTGAGCCATCGATCCTCGATGGCTGTCGGCGGGGCGCGGGAAGCAGTACGATAGCAGCGATTTTCCCCGTCCCGAAAACAGAGAGATCTGCAATGAACGAAGAAGCCCTCAACTTGAGCATCCGCAAGTTTCTGAAAAGCGTCGGGATCAGTTCGCAGCGGGAGATCGAGCACGCGGTGGCCAAAGCCACCGCGCAAGGCGCCATCACCGGCACAGAATCATTTCCGGCGAAAATGCGGCTGGAAGTTGCGGGGCTCAAGGTGAACGTGGAATTCAGCGGCGACATCTCGCTGAAGTAGGCGCCGCCATCGAGGGCGTGATTCGCGATGAGCGCCTCGAGACCTTGCTTCCGGCCGTTGATACCCGCGGTTACACCGATGTTGCCATGGCGATCGCCAAGCTTCTCGGCTTTGATCTGTGCGCGATTGAAAGCACTGATGGATCGACACCCCTGACCGGCATAGAGTTTGATCGCTGTGCGCCGGATCGGGCAATCTTGATTAAATGTATTATCAAGATAGGAATTGACTGCCAGATGGCTCATTTGGTTGATTCATTGCCAACCGACAGCTACCGTGGCAATTCCCGGGGGGAATGGAAGTATTGGGTTACTTCGATTGCACTCACATCCAATGGATTGGGAGGCCGTGTTTGGCCTTCCCTCTTACGTCTGACAGATCGCGAAGAACAGATCGGATTGGTTTGCCTAGGTTCACGTGTTGGCCACTTCAGTGCGCCGGAGCGACATTGTGAGCCTTACAGCCAGGCCAATTGCGCTGATAAGGATCACGACGCACGCAACTGCAATCACGAATCGTTGAGTGATATTATAGTTTGCCGCGCGGGGTCCATACTTCGTGATGCTGTGGTCGCCGCAGGTCACCTGAAATACATGGCTGCCGTGGGGGCTTGGCGGGGCCATGCGCCAAATCCGGGTCGCGCTGCCTTCCCTTACACAGGCAATTGCCGCGGCGTGGTTTGCGGAAGGTATGGTGTCCGTGCCCTGATAGATCGTTGATCACCCACCCTGCACGGTAGATTTAACGGATACCTCTGGGTTCTATTGCCTAGATTCGGCAGACGCGGCAGCGGATCACAGGTGTAAATAGTCAGCTGATCGATTGGCGGCGCATTCAAAGGCAAATGCACCACGAAGATCAAGATGCCGAGCAGAGGCTTAGGCTCCAAAGAATAGGCGGCATCACGGGTCCGCTCGTCCTTATGAGAGTTGGCGCGTGCGGGTATTCGAGGTCTTGCGGTGGATCGAGCGAAGTCGGGATCGCTTGGGATGGCAGGGAAGTTTCCGGTGGTCCGGTGGTTGTTCGATTGCCATTTTTTGATCGGATTCGGCTGGCGCGTAATCCCATGACCTGGCGGCATTCTTCGGTCCACTGATGGCTTAGGAAATGGCCGACTCCGGGTTATTTGTTGATGATAATTGCTGTTTGAACTCGACCGGCGTCAGCTGTCCGAGGCTCGAGTGAGGTCGAATCTCGTTGTACTGACGCCGGAAGTGTTCGATCGTGATCTTCGCATCGATTCTGTTTCTGAACCACTCCATCGAGAGACATTCGTCCCTGAACTTTCCGTTAAATGACTCGTTGGTGCCGTTCTGCCAAGGCTTTCCCGGGTCGATGTGCGCGGTATCGATGTTGAGTTCCGTGAGCAACTTCAGCACCGCTCGAGAGACAAACTCAGGCCCGTTGTCCGACCTCAGATGCTTCGGGCTGCCGTGAATGCTGACTAATCGGCTAAGCACTTCGATCACCCGTCCGGAGCGGATGCTACCCGCCACATCAATGGCCAAACACTCGTGCGTAAACTCATCGACCACTGTCAAACACTTCAGCTGCTGCCCATTGGCGCAACGGTCGAACACAAAATCGTAGGCCCAGACGTGACCCATCGCCGTTGCCGGCAGGGGTCGCGGCCGGCCACTCGATACACGCCGCCGCGGCTTCTTTACAGGCACTTGCAGCCGATGCAGACGCCAGAGGCGATGAGTTCTGTCAGGGCTCATCGCGTGCCCGCGGCGCCCCAAGAAGACCTGGATGCGGCGATATCCGTAACGCGGGTACTGCGAAGCCAGCTCCCGCATCACCGCCACGGCCGGCGCATCGCGTTGCGCCAACTTCGACTCGTATCCGACTGTGGATCGGGCCACACTCAACAGCGCGCACGGACGCGCTCACCATTTTTTTGCAGCGACGTCCTTCAAGATCTCAATGTCCATGACCTTCTCCGCCAGCACCTTCTTGAGCCGCGCATTCTCGGCCTCGAGCGCTCGCAGCCGCCTCGCGTCCACCGCCTCGAGCTGCCCGAAGCGCTTGCGCCAGGCGTAGATCGTGACATCGCTCACCCCGTGCTTCTTGGCCACCTCCGACACGGGCGCCTTGTCCGCCTCGCGCAGGATTTTGACCATCTGCTCTTCCGAAAATCGTGTCTTCTTCATGGTCCCCTCGCTTCCCGAAGGGCCATTGTCCCAAAGTATCAACTGGACCGAAAATCGACCCTCAGGTCAGACGCGACCAGTCCTAAAATGATGGGCCAGTTGATTTCTTGTAGTGGAGCCTCTTGGCGGCGGAACAGTCTTTTGATCGGTCGCGCCAAGATATTGAGGGTTCGTGGCCAGAGCTTAAGAAGCGCTGCCAGGGGTTTAAGTTGGGGTGCTACGCCCGGCGGCACGCGTAGCTTGTGTCCCGTGAGGTTCTGATTTGCAAGACTCATTCACCTCGCGTTCAATCTATGGCTTACTGCGATCATTGCGGTTTCGCTGAAGCGCTTGACCCATTTCCGATATCATTCTGCCCCGCGTACTTATACTCCTTCCGCACCTTTCCGATTCGCTTCGGAGCGTAGCAGAGTCCATTTTCTTGGCTTCCGCAAGAATGATCTTCTCGAGGTCTAGTCCTGGATCACGCCCGTCCAAGCGGCCTAAAAAGTAGAGTGCGCTTGACGCGCCTGCCGCGCGAACAATGTTGTTTGGACTTTGTATCAAACTTACGGCGGCGATTAGACACCTAATGTCATCGGAAGAGTCGGGTGCCAAAGCTAGCCCGGGGGCAGAACAAAACGCCAATACCATTACGTAACTACGAACCGACACCCTTAACATGTCAGACACCTCTTACATTCCCGAACCATTGCGCGATTTGATTATGGGCCAAGCAAGCCTTCTCTGAGTTTACGCTGTGTGACATCAGCTGCTGGGAAGTACTGGTGGATGGCAGTCAAAACCTGCGCCGCAAACTCTTGCGTGGTGATCGATGGGGTCACCGGCCCCCATTTTCCATACTCTTCTACCGTAACGCTCAAGTTGCGATTGATCGGGTCCGACACCAAGTAAACAATGACACTCAAAGAGGGTTCTGAATTGCGTAGCTCGGCAATGCATCCACTCGCCCTAAGATTATCCTCACTCACGATGCGGACTGGGACGCGGCCCGTTAGATCATGAGCGAAATCAACGCAAGTCATCGGTTGCACTTCAGTCAAGTGGACGCCATAAGAAATCCCAGGTCTTTCCCGAGACATACTATCCGAGCAGGCGATAAGTAGAATCCCAGCTGAGACGACAGCAAGCACTC
>Ga0210387_10004218_pt1 | contig 11014 bp, 15 predicted proteins | sample IncBWC7OmetaG_FD_160108 | JGI IMG/M metagenome (GOLD analysis project Ga0210387, IMG submission 160108) | Forest soil microbial communities from Barre Woods Harvard Forest LTER site, Petersham, Massachusetts, United States - Inc-BW-C-7-O ... | reverse complement strand
TCATGTATACACAAACCACCCTCTACCTCGACTCCTCATCCAGCATCTCCGACCAATGTGCCGCCCTTTGCGCTGAGCTTGACTCCTCACGGAATCTCCAGCCACTTCGAGTGCACTTCACTCCTAGTGTCTTCAGGGCATTCGCAGACTATGTCCGTCATCGCTCCATAGGGCGAGTGGGTAAGTCTGGGTTCTGGCGAGTGTATTGGATGGTAATCGGTGGCGAGAGCTTGAGCGTTAGGGATCTGGAGTTGGCCAGGTCGATATTCCCGGACTGTACGATCGCCTGCAATTATGCTGTATGTCATAGTCCTTGTTTAGCCATCACATTTTCGTTGTCCCAGTTTTACTGAAGTTTGGTTGTCTTTCTTTTTTCTAATTTAGTGCTCAGAAGTTGGATTTGCTGGTGTTTCGCAGCAGTTCTTACGTCCGACCGATCCGATTCCCGACACCATCAGCTTCGGTCCTTCGCAAGGCTGCACAGATCTCGTGCTTCTTGACAACAACCTCCGTCCTATTCCCCGTGACCAAACAGACGCAACTGGTATCGTCGGTATCATATCGGACCAGAGTGCTGTCGCTTACCTGGATAATGAGGAGGCCACCAGCTATATGTTCAGGAGATGGCACGGGAAAAACGTTCTCCTTTACACTGATGACCTGGGCAAGATGACTGGAGATGGGCGCATCGTTATCAAGGGACGGCAGTCGAGGAACGTCAAAGTTAATGGCCTCTTTGTTGACATGGATTATTTGGAGAGGGCGCTAGGGCCAGGGCTCACCGATAATGGGGATTCTACAACTAATGCTGCGAATTCAGCAAAAATCACGGCCTTCAAACTCGTCAAGTCTAACGATGAAAAAATCATTCTGTTCTATACCGCGACTGAAAATATACAGCCAAGGGACGTCCTCAAACGCGCGAGAGATTCCCTCAGGTCTTCCCTCGGTGATGCGCTCGCGATGGTCATCCACTCCGCACGTGGTATCGATGAGATGCCATTTAACGCCTCGTATAAAATCGATCTTGCAAAACTCCAACGATGGGCCGATTCTCCGACACCAACACCGGAAGGAAGCCCTCGCCTTGCACCTCCTGGCCTCCCACATTTGATTCTCAACGATGCATCGACACCTTCGCTCTCGATCTACTCTTCCACAAATGATTCTAAAACTGGCGAGATCGCGCGTGAGATTGCGGCGGAGGTCAAAAGACTTTGCCGTTCTGAGGAGCCCGTCCCCACGGACGTTCCCGTCATGTACGCTGGCCTCAACTCCATCACTGTAGTGCAGCTTTACTTCTGGCTGCAGGCAGAGTACGACTATGAGGATGATATGAGTAGACTTTTCGAAGAAGATGCTACGGCCGAGGTCCTTGCGCAGGATATTGTGGGAGATGAGGAGGAGGACGAGGAGGAGGACTTCGAAGATGAACCGTTAACGCCTGGAGCTGAGACTCCTAACGCCGCGACCCACAGCTACCCTCCCGGTATCACGAATGGCGTTCTGAACACACCTAATTGGAAGCATGCCGCGGACGAGGACACGATCGTTCCCGACAACGGATCGTCTTTCTCGAACGATTCAGAGCTTGACAAACAGTTCCAGCGCCCTGTCAACGTTATAGTTATGCAACCTCCTGATCGGCAGAGCGTGGTCAAGTCGAAGAATCCACGTATGGCATTGGAATATGGACCATTTTCGTTCCTTTTCCTCTCCTGGTTGACGCCTCTGATGAGGCTCGGTGCCAAAAGACCACTTCAAGCATCTGTGAGCTGCTTTACTTTGTCTTTGTTTTCCTAAGATTGATTCTAACCGATTTGATTCTAGGATTTGTTACCGTTGAGACGCAAGGATGAAGCCGTTGTGGTTGAGCGATGGGCCGACAGGTTCTGGAACGATCTCGGAAACTTGTACTCAGGTACGGTTAAAACGATGCCGAGCTTGTTCAAATCGGTGTTTGGATCTGCCACCCTTTTTTGGTGAGTACGCCGTCTGTTCCTTCAAGTTTTGCCTTCTTGACGAATGCGGACATTATAGGTTTATTTCCGGTTTTCTCTGGCTTATCTCCACGAGCTCAACAGTCGCAGGTCCGTTGTTCATTCAACAGATCATTGTCGCTGCCGCCGCCCCTCCTCGCCCATCTGGTCCGCCCGACGCCGTCGCAAAGTACAACCAAGCAATCATGTCCAAAACGGGGGGGACTCCTTTGTTCTTGGATTCCACATATGCTATTGCAGGGATTATGTTCGGTCTCAAGGTCACTTATACTTTGTGCGGACGAGCTTGCGACCAGATTGTTCGACGCCTTGGATTGAATATCAAGACGGTTCTTATCTCTGCGGTTTACAAGAAAGCACTCAAACTGTCTGCAAAGGGCTCGCAGAAGTATTCCAGAGGTTATATTCTCAATCTTGTTAACGTAGATTGCGAATCGGTGAGCAACGATAACGATGAGGCATTCAGAGCGGGTGTTGACATATTTGCTCCTATAGATCTCAAAGGCGGTTGAACTTACTCACCAAACATGGAGTATTCCATATCAGATTGGGGCCACAATCTTCCTTCTTGCTCGTATTCTTGGTGTGTCTGTCTGGGCTGGCGTTGGTGCTCTCGGTGGAGCGGTTATCATCTTGATCCTCACTGTCCCGCTGTTCATGCGAAAAGCTGCTCCCCAATTCATGAAACTCGGTGATCAGCGTCTCAAAGTAGTTCGGGAGATTATGGACGGTATCAAGATTGTCAAGATCCACGCTTGGGAAAACGCTTTCCAGACAAAGCTAGAAGCTATCCGCACAGAACAGCTTGGTTGGCTCAAAAAATTCAATATAGGCGTCACCTGCTTTGTCGTAGTAGGACAGGTAATTTCCAACTTTCACTCGAGTTTTCTCCTTGATCTTGACCGATGTATAGTTGGCAAACACCATCATGCCTCTCGCAGCACTCTCCCTCTTTGGTCATGAAATGGGAACTGTCAGTGCTGCAAGGGTCTTCCCGGCTATCTCTTTCTTCGCGATGCTTGTAGATCCATTGATTGCCCTCCCGCAGTTGCTCAGGTACGTTCGTGTACTCTCCCGTCACTTTCGGTTCTAATCATTGTTGGTGATCAGCGCTTTGGTCATAGCCCTTACATCGTGGGGTCGCGTTTATGCATTTCTCATGGCGGACGAGAAAATACCAGTCTCGGATATGCTGTCGACCGACTCCGACGACCACATCACCATCACCAGTGGTTCGTTCACCTGGCCCGACAAGGGGGACGATGCAGAACCCCAGCCGGAAGCAAAAGGAAAGGATGGCTCTAAATCCAAAAAAGCCACGGCAAAGGTCAAGCCCGAGAAGGATTCCAAGGACCTCGCTATTGACGATAAGAAGGTCGATCTCGAGAAGGGATATGTTAATGCCCACATCGAACTTCCCCTCGCCGACCCGACTCCTGAGGCAATTCCTGAGGCAAAGGTTAAACCCCTCCTCAGCGACATCAACATCTCAATCAAGATGGGTTCCCTGACCGCAATCGTTGGTAGCGTCGGCTCAGGCAAGAGCTCTCTCCTGTCGGGAATCATTGGCGAAATGATGTGTGTCGAAGGAAAGGTAAGTTGTCAACGTTATCTTAGTTTTTGTACGTTAATCCATTTTGATTCAGGTGGCCTGTCAAGGTTCTGTTGCATACTGTGCTCAGCAACCGTGGATCCAGACCAGTACTCTCCAGGAGAATATATTGTTCGGTCAACCCTTGAACGTTCTGCGGCTGGAGGAAGCTATTACCACGACCGCGTTCAAATCCGACCTCGAGCAGTTCCCACATGGGATGTCGACCGAGATCGGCGAGAAAGGTATCAATCTTAGTGGTGGACAGAAGGCGCGATTGGCATTGGGTTTGTACAATCACAACACCTTAGTGGTTCATTTACTGATTCCTCTCATCCACAGCCCGCGCAGTCTATTCTGACTCGGGTGAGTTGATCGCCGTTTCTTATCAATCATTACAAGTCCTTACAATTGGGTTTCCAGACATCTACTTGCTTGACGATCCTCTATCAGCCCTGGATGCCCGGGTCGGACGCTACGTCTTCGAGAAGTGCATCAAGGAAGGACTATGCCATAAAACCCGTGTTCTTGTTACCCATCAGCTGCAATACTTGAGTCAAGTTGACCACATCATTGTGGTTGCCAATGGTTCTATCGCAGAACAAGGCTCATACGCTGATCTAGTCAGGAACGGTGGAGAACTTAGCAGACTTCTCAACGACATACAATCCTTCACTCACCTCAAGTCGGACGATTCTAACAACAACCTGACGAGAAAGAACACTGTGAAATCAATTCGCAAGGAACCGGAGGAAAAACCTCAGGCAGAAGATGTATTTATTGTTGAAGAAGAACGCGCAACTGGATCGATCACCCGGGCGACGTGGTGGGCCTACATCAAGGCCTCCGGCGGTATTCCGATGGCCCTCGCCTTGCTCGCACAGATCGTTCTCTTCCAGGCTGGCACCGTCTTCATCAATCAGTGGCTGACTTGGTGGACCAAGAACCAATTCAATGAAAACATCAACTGGTGGATCGAAATCTACAATGGAATTGGTTGGGGTGCTGCATTCTTATTAGGTATGTTTTCCACTTTCCTCAACTCTGTTACATCGCGCAAAGCACTCATTGGTCCTTGAACAGTCATTCTCAATATTACTATCATGTTCGGCAGTCTCAGCGTCAGCCGCAACTTCCATGCGAAAGCACTCGCGAGCGTCATTAATGCCCCGATGTGGTGGTTTGAAAGCCAGCCTATCGGTCGGATCATGAACCGATTCTCGAAAGATATCGAAGCAATCGATCAACGATTGATGCCTCAAATCTTTCAACTGGTGGCAGGTGCTGGAGCTCTCCTTTCCAGTACGTCTCCTTCTTCCTAACATGACACAATGACTGACTAACTTGTCGATCCTTGATAAGTTACCGCCATTCTTGCCTACAGTGTTCCACTTATCCTCGGTGTGTTATCACATATTATCTCCACGACAACAACATGCTTATATTCGTCTCTGGGGTAGCGTTATTGTTCCCGCTCATGGGAGTTTATTTCCTCGTCCTGCGATTTTACCGCAAGTCAGTCCATCTTTCTCTGTTTCTAGCTCGTCTCTTGCTCATCATTTAATTATACAGATCTCTCCGCGAGTTGAAACGTCTAGAGGCCACGGAACGGTCCCCTTTACAGGCCCGCATCAGCGAGACTTTGGACGGCATCCCGACCATCATGGCCTACAAGCGTGAAAGAGATTTCGAAAACGCCGCCAGTGGCTTGCTTGATAAGAGTAACCAGCCAACATTCTTACGTTTCAGTGCAGGCACGTCATCTGCAATCTCCCTGTTTACACGATCGTTAATGCTGGCTTATAGAGATCTGGATTACGATTCGAATGGAGATTTTATCCTCATTGGTCTTGCTTACTCTGGCTATGCTCGCCCGTACCAAGGCCGTCGGTTCGGTCACACAATTTGCGCTCGCCATAACTTACGCATCTTCTTTGACTTACATTATGAACCTGTTGTTGAAGAGTGCCGCAAATGTGGAATCTGAGGTATTCATTTTCCCCCTTACTTTCACCTTCACAACTAATATCCGATTCCACGGAAGATGAATGCCGTCGAACGCCTCCTCGAGTATACCACAAATCTTCCTCAAGAACCACCTGCTTATATTGGAGCTGACCTCTCGCCGGAGTCCTGGCCCTCACGTGGCGCAATTGTCGTTAGAGATTTGACTGCAAGCTATCACTCGCGACCTGACAAACCTGTATTGCGGAACCTAAACCTCGTTTTCCAACCTGGAGAGACTATTTACATTGTTGGACGGACGGGATCGGGGAAGAGCACACTTCTGTCGGTCCTTCTCAGGTTGATCGAGATCGGCGAGGGAAGCGTGGAAATCGATGGCCAAGGTCTGTTTCTTAAGCAATCGCGACTTTCACTCTATTCATATATTTTTTCCCTAGATATATCGTCTTTGGGTCTAGCAACACTTCGTCGAGCCATGGAATTGATCCCCCAAGGTTGGACAATCCTTATATTTTGTGTGTGACGTCGCTTATCATTTTGCTAGATCCTTTCCTTTTCTCCGGCACCATCCGAACGTCGTTGGACTTCGACTCCTCCTTTGATGACGAGGTTATTTGGCACGCACTTGAGCTAGTTGGGCTCAAGACCTTCATTTCACAACAAGATCAGAAGCTTGACACACCCGTCACCCAGAATGGTGCCAATTATTCCGTCGGTCAACGCCAACTGCTTTGTCTTGCAGCTGCAATCCTCCGTCAACCCAAAATTCTTCTTCTCGATGAGGCTACAGCTTCCATCGATGTTGGCTCCGACGTTCATATCCAGCAAACGATGCGTGCCAACTGTCCAAGGGCAACCATTCTCAGTGTCATGCACAGGCTGGGAGATCGGATCATCGAAGAGTGTGACAAGGTCCTGGTGATGGAGCAGGGCGTCGCTGTCGAGTTTGCCTCGCCACGGGAATTGCTCGCCCGTCCCGGCTCCATGTTTGGTCGACTCATGGATGCAGCCAAGTCAAATTCTTAGGTTCTTGTAGATTCTTTCATTTTTGTTTCTGGTCTCATGTCGCGTCACTCTTTCACCTATTTATCTTTTCTCGGACTTGGTAGCTAACACATAATATATTGGGTTTATTTGCTGATTCGGCCTGTGTAGATTTATAGTTACAAAACTCTTTCCATTACATAAATAATCACCATTGACTTTATAATTGAGTCCGCATCACGGTCACGTGTGCAGTTATATCGTTGATTTAACCTCTGACTTTCGTACGTACGTGTTTACTCCTGTAACTTGTGTAAGGGAAATTTCTATTGGTCGGCAGCAGTCCAAACTCATAGTTGGATTGTTGCCGAGTCGGCTTGAAGATCCTGGTGAAATGGTAGGTAGCCGATTTATGTGACAATATAATCACACCACGTGTTGTGACAAAGTATGTCATAGGGTCAACTCGAGCTTCTTCCAATATTTAAGGAACTGTGGGGATCGATTGCGTCTCTCTTTCGATCTACCACCATCCTTTGGTTATCCTTCGCGTGATAGGTTTATATCTCTTCCCACATCATGCCTCCACGTATCGCACCAGGTTTTAGTGGAGGTAGTGGACCTGGCCGCCCCGCTCGTGGTGCTCCCCGTGGAGGAGGTACTGCTCGTGGTATAGGAGCTGCTCGTGGTGGGGGAGCTACTCGCGGTGGGGGTCCCGCTCGTGGTGGCCTTCATATTGGTCTACCCACGTCTGGTGCCCATATTACCACTGTCGGTGTAAAACGACCCGACTTTGGCACTGCAGGAAAACCAATTCCAATTTATGTCAATTCCTTTGAAACTACCATTCCCGAAAGCTTCATTTATCATTATGACGGTGCATCTAGATCTGATTGTTTTTTGTTCATTGATTGCTGAATCCGATTACTGATGTAGTTGGTAAGTAATATGTGGGCTATATTTTCTAACACATCCTATCTCACAGTACATCAGTCATATTCCCTTCGGAGAAGACCCTTCCACCACGTTTGAATATGGAACTCATCAAGCAACTTCAGACTGTTGTTGCTCCCCAAATATTCACTCCTCGGGCTGTTTACGACGGCCGCAAAAATATGTTCACCATTCACGATTTACCCTTCGGCAGTACTGGGTCCCGTGAGGTTCAGTGTTCTTGTTTATACTCTCCCAATGCATTCTTTAATGCCATCTCAATAGTTTGACGTCAGCTTTTCGGAGACTGGCGGCCAGGCCGGAGGCAGGGGCCCCAAGGTCTACAAGATTCGTTTGAGTAAAGTTGCTGAAATCAATCCGGAGTGAGTGACATGTTATAGATAATACATCGTTCCTTGAACTAGAACATTGTAGGGTTTTGACTCGTTTCGTCGACGGCGACCAGTCCCACGACAATTCCGTTCTGACGGCCATCACGGTTCGCCACCATTTTGCTTCCATCTATTGTCGTTTCCTAACTTTTCTCGTCTTTTCAGGCCCTGAATGTCGTCATCCGCATGGAACCTACCATGAAGCACCCTTTCAATGTCCGTTCTTTTTTCACAAGCCGGGAGACGAGGAACATTGGTTCTGGTCTTCAGCTGTGGCGTGGATATTTTCAATCAGTGCGACCGGCGGTGGGCCGTATGTTAATCAACATCGACATTTCCACTGGTATAATGTATAAGCCTGGGCCTCTCCTCGACCTTTGCCTGGAGTACCTAGACAAACCTCACCCTAATGCTCTGACACCCCGACTAGGTTTCCCCGACCGTGAAAGGCTGCGCCTGCAGCGCTTTATTTCTGGTATCCGTGTGCTGACGACCAACTCTGGCGTAGGCGAGGGTGTTCAACGGAGGCCTCGAGTTGTGAAGAAGTTGAGCTCGGCCGGCGCCAATGATCTGACGTTCACTATGCGAGAAGGTGGCAGCATGACGGTATCCAACTACTTCAGGCAAAACCGTAATTCTCCTCTTCAGTTCCCTGACGTCATTTGCGTTGAGGTTTGCCCTAGTATTTTTTCTTCCTTTTCCATTTTGTTCACATATCAATATGACAGGTCGGCTCGGGTGCGTTGATACCATTAGAGTTGTGCAAGGTTCCGCCTGGCCAAATTATGCGCAAGCAAGTTCCACCCGAGAAGACGAAGGACATTGTTACGTTCGCCACCAAAAGGCCTGAAGACCGTCTCGCTAGCATCAAGGATGGACTTGGAGTGAGTTAAGATGATTATCCTGTCAATATGTTTGTTGAATATTGTCGACAGGTCCTTGAATATGGACAATCTGAATATGTCCGCGAATTCGGAATGATTGTTAGTCAAGATCCTGTCAAAATTCAAGCGAGACAATTGAAGGCTCCTATGCTCAAATATGGAGTAGGCAGCAAACAATTGACTATTGTCAGTCGACGTCGCCATACTTATTGTTCCTCTATGCTAACCTTACACATCCCAGATACCGAATAATGGGGCGTGGAATATGTTCGTCTTCACATTCATTCCACTGCAGTAAGTAAGCTGACATACCGAACAGGGTTGATAAGCATTTCTTCAGACCAGTCGAAATCCCTCGCTGGGTAGTAGTTGTTTACGAACGGTTGCAGCGTTTTGGAGTAAATGCGGCCCAAGATATGATCTCTGGTTTGGTGGCAAGCTGTCGGGCCGTTGGTAAGTGTTTGACCCATTCCTCAGGTATTGTGATTCGACCAACCCACACGATAGGTATCAAGGTCCCCGACGCTAATCCAATTGTCAAGTGGGAAAATGGACAAGGTCGCATTGGTGAAGTACGCTACCTGCCCGTGTTGTATTCCAGATCAAAAATATCGAATAATTTTTATCACTAGCAACTACGCAATGTAGGCTTCGAATGCAAGACCAAAACCGGAGGTGGCCCAGTCCTCATTGTTGTCGTGCTTCCGGATGGCGGAAATGATATTTATACAGCTGTAAAACAGTATGTGCATCCAGCTTCTCTTATGAGCCTTACTTTAACTCGTGCCCACTAATTCAGCTTCGGAGATGTTACTGTGATTAACAATTTCTTGACTACAGCGACATGCTGACCGTGTTGAATAGTTTGGTGTTGCTACCCAATGCCTTAAAAGCTCGAAGTGCTTTCGGGCGAAGCCCCAATATTATGCAAACGTCTGCCTCAAGTGATTTGGATTTGCTACACCCGCATTTGACATGCGTTATTTACTGATCATTCGTTAGAATCAATGTCAAGCTTGGAGGGATCAACAGTATCCCTGACCCTTCTTCCGTATCGGCCTTGACTGATCCCCGTAACCCCACCATCGTCATGGGTGAGTCCATCCCTCGTTTGGGTAACATATCCTGCTAATATTCCTTTAGGTGCCGACGTCATTCATCCCGCCCCTGGATCCGATGGTCGCCCTTCATTCACCGCTTTGGTGGCTAACGTTGATTCAGACACCGCGAAGTATATTGCAACCAGCCATGTTCAGACATCTCGCCAAGAGATGATCGACGACTTGCAGGAGATGAGCAAGGCGAGTACTGACCCGCTCGTGGTATGTCGGCTGACAATGTACGCAGCATGTTCTTTCTATGTACATGAATTACCGATCGAAGGCAGAGAAGAAAGCCGAGGCGGCTCCAAAACGCATAATATTTTATCGCGGTTAGTTGATTTTGTTCCCAATTACATGCTGCCGGCCCAACCGAATTTCTCCAGACGGTGTATCTGAAGGGCAGTTCAAGCAGGTCCTTGACCTAGGTCTGCATTTCATGTAATCACTCTGCGATGTTGGTGTTAACCACGTTTGGCAGAATTACCTTTGCTGAAAAGTTAGCGTTTGATTTGCCACCGTTCCGTTTCGATATTGAAGGGATTATCCAGAGGCCTGCGAGGAACTCAAAATTCGCCCAAAAATTACCTTTATCGTGGTTGGCAAGCGTCACCATATTAGGTTCGTATTTCCAACAGTTTCTCCTCCCAATTCCCACACGGCTCATTCCCATCAGGTTGTTCCCGCAGACAAACCGAGATGCTGACAAGAGTGGGAATTGTCCCGCTGGAACAGTCGTCGACCGAGACGTCTCCCATCCCACCGAATTTGACTTTTTTCTTCAGAGTCACGGAGGGCTGTTGGGCACCAGTAGGCCTGCGCATTACTCTGTGAGTCTTCTTTTTCTGTGTGCCTATCTATGCCTCGTCTCCGTTCCCCACTTACCAACCGAAATGTTCTAATACCTCCAGGTCTTGTATGACGTGAGTATCTTTTCATTCATTCTATGTGATTCAAGTTGATCGTGGCTTTCAAGGATAACAACTTCAAGTAATGCTCACTGATTTGAACCTTAATATATCCTGATCCAAATTTCCAGCGCGGATGCCCTGCAGTCTCTCTCTTTTGCCTTGTGCCATGTATACGCGAGGGCGACGCGGTCCGTGTCGATCCCTGCACCTGTTTATTGTGAGTTTTGGAGTTCCCAAACGATTTGTACTCAATT
>Ga0210387_10004217_pt1 | contig 11015 bp, 15 predicted proteins | sample IncBWC7OmetaG_FD_160108 | JGI IMG/M metagenome (GOLD analysis project Ga0210387, IMG submission 160108) | Forest soil microbial communities from Barre Woods Harvard Forest LTER site, Petersham, Massachusetts, United States - Inc-BW-C-7-O ... | reverse complement strand
ACATTGAGCTACGAAATCATTCTATGGATTCTGGCAGGCATCCCGCTTGCGGCACTGATTTCTATTGGCATTGTGCTAGCGGAGAAAATGATCCCGTAAAACCCCGACGGGCCCTTTTGTGCCAAGAAAGTCAGTATGGCACTCGAACTCGTTCAGTTGTGTTGGCTTTGTGGCACCCACGTATCTCTCGAAGATTGCAGGATCGACGAGCACGGGGAAGCAGTGCAGGAAAAATGCTACGTCTCGAAACCGGCACTTTCTCGGTGCAGTTCTTTCCCTGTGACGGACCCGAAAGGCTCTTGAGCACGCCTCAAGGATCGCAATCGCCGAGCGCCATCAAGTAATCAGGCTGTGCGGTGTACGATTGGGTGGCCGTTCCCACTAACCGATTTTTCTGAATATCCTTCTTGGTTTGTTGTCGCGTCTCTTTCTGCCGGAGTCATTGAAGACGTTCGCAGAATCGTTTTCCGTGTCTCGACGCGATTGCCGGGCATCAGCAGTCTCACATCGAAGAGAAAGTCTGTCGAGAATGCGTTGGTGCGACTTGAGTTCTTCCGCCACCGACTTCGCAATATCCTGAATCAGGCGTAGGCGTTTTAAGCACGGCCCATCTTTCGGTAACTCGTCCCTTAGAAGTTCACAATTGCCCACGATGTTAGACAACTGGTTGATCATGTCATGTGCCAACGCGCAGCTGGGCTGATGGCCTTTTAAGGCTTCTTGTTTGATCGACACCACTGCATACTCCCATGTGTTAGCTAGTAGCCTAATAACTTTGGCTCTGATCGGGATTCCTACCGCTAATTACTTCGTTGGTGTTACGAAATCAGAACAGGCAGTCGGTGCGGTAGGGCGAGCTTGTTTCTCAGGTAGGTGCAGACTTGTGCATTGACGGGAGGTAACTGGAGGTGGGTCCTCGCATAAGTCGGGATAGGCGGCCTTACTGCCGCTGGCGGGATATTTACGTATCCGACCCAAAAACCTTGTCGGAGGAAGTTGCAACCTTATTGCTGCTGAGACCCGTCAGATGCCACGATTGTATGCAGCGCTTCTACCGTCTCCTCTTCGTAGCAACCCCGCTCGTGGATGCCGCTGAGTCGAGGAAACCGGTCCGACAGGTCGGTACGGACAAAAAGGACAACCACCGTTCGGCGTAGCGTCAGTTCCTGGAGATTTATCGAGCGGAATGGCCCGATAGCGTCAATCGTGAAGAATCTAAGTCGTGCGACTGTGCAGTTATTACCCTATTGACCATTGCGATCAAGCGTTTAAGGTAAGGCTGCCGTTCTTTCTTGCTATCCGCCGTCCGCGTCTTCGACTCCGGCAGCTACCCGCGTAGGCATCGAGACGGTATGGCTCACAAAATCTGGTCGTAGAGTCAGGGCCGCTGAAGCCGTCGGAATCAAAGATGTCTGCTCAAAAATCGATGGACTTCGAGACCATCTGATCGCTGCGATACAAGAAATCCTTGACTCAAAAATTCTTGCTATATTTCAAACCAGGATTATCGACGCAACAGCTTAAGCCGGCGTTTCAAGCGCCCGATTTAGGTGAGCTAGATATAGATAACAACACCCACAGCCCTATGCCGCCGCAGATTCCATGTATCGGGTTGCCGACTGCTTCAATTGGGAGTCCACTTCATCCGCAATCGTTATAACGTCCAGCAATAGTGTGCTGAGGTCTACAGTGCGAACGTTATCGTTTAAGGTGCTAAAGATGCTCACTTGCAGGAGTCGCGACTCGTCCACCACCATTGGCACTGTGTAGCCCTGTTTATGTCGAAGTTCTCCGTGCTCACGCGCAGAAAGGGAATCCAATGCTATTGCTGATTTAGGTAGGCGGAGACGAGTAATCAGGTCTTGGATCAGTTTAGGCAGATGTGCGGCACGGTCCTTGATGCTCAGAGGGACAACAGTTAGTTCGTGGTTCTGTTCCACCAGACTTATCCAACGCTGAATCACCGCGTTGAGATCGCGCTCCAGTATTGAGGCCACGCTCTCCGTGGGTAAGGCTTCAGTTTGCTTCATCACCCTCCACACTTGCCGCTAACTTGGGGGGGGGGCGAATTTTGTTTCGTTTCTTCCATCGTTCTAGCCGGGCGTTGTCCGGTTAGGTCGTTCGCGAGCCACCGACGGTCACGATGCGGAGTTATGCGAGGACTGCCAGTGCTAAGCTTACTGCGCACTCCGGTTGGAACGCCACAGGTTGGACACCGGACGGAAAGTACATCTCTGGAATCGGATTTCTTCTGCATGCCGCAAACATAATGCCGCAAGCCCCACGCGGAAGAATGGTCAATTTTGAACAGTGCCAAACCCAACAGCGTCACTCGTGATCCTTTGACACGCATACTCAGGAATGGTCTTCTAGCTCTTTGTCAATTCGGCTGCCGTTGGTGATTTCTGGCGACAATGTCACAATTCCGACATTTCCGAGCTAGCCGCAATCGGCTTATCCTCACTTCGTCTTCGGATTATCGTGCCCGTGACCAGCGCGTATTTCATTCTTGCCAACTGACCGCACTTCATCACTACCGATGTCCACGTTTACATCTTCGTGGCTCACCACCGTAGAGCCATGCGGAACCACGACGGCACCATCCTTTGGCACGGTCATCCCTACCGCCAGCCCACTTAGACTCGTTTCCAGCGCGTGCATTTCCTTTATGGTTTCCCTGGTCTTCCCCAAAGCTTTGGTGTAGTTCTCCATCTCCAAATAGCTACTTATAACCTGAAGGTTGCTCGTCATTCTGTGAACGGACTCTTTCACACTTTTCAGCATGTAGGTTCCTCCTTTCCGAAGGCGCACCAGCGGTAGCCTAGAAGCCCGCAACGGTCGGCGGAATAACCTGATTTTAAGGCCGAGGGGCACAGCGGAACAGCCCACAGCATAAGCGGAGCCGCCGCACCTGACCGGGTTTTCCTTAAGCCCGTTACGAATCGCGAACAACACGGCCGCCAATGCTCGATAGGGAAGCAGATTCTTGTATCATCACAGGCGCTCTGACGGCACACTCCGGGTCCTGCATGGAGAGCCTTTTCCCCCGTTACGTCTCCTGCTTGAACCGTTGACGTGATCCCGATGGGGGGTAAGGGGCTGTGCGGACGACGCATGCCCCTTTTCAAATGGAGGGATTTACGGTTTGCTCCATAACGATCTCATTGCCGAGCACCCCTGCGACGGCGAGTTGATTCCGATGGAAGAACTATCGACCAAGAGATTACGTCTACTCTGGTGCGCCTCATGCGGCACGGAAATTACATACACTCCCGATTGCGAATGGGTATGGATTGTCCTTCCTGGCATGAAATCAGATCTGAAAGTTTGAGCGCGTGTCGGCGAAGACTAAAGCTAAGAATGTCGATAAGAAGTATCGGCAGCGGGGCAGTTTTGGGGTTGTTTACGGGCAGTCACGTCCAGCTCCCGAGCAGCCTTGGGGGGAAGTCGCAAGAGATTGCGACAGTCGCAAAAACTCTCATCTTGACACCGATTCCGACTGGCTGTATGTATGCCAAAAGGCCTCCCCCAGCCGAGTCGTAAAGGAGTTCCCACGTGAAAACACTCAAGGCTACCTTGCTGTTACTTGCCCTGTCTCTTCCGCTATGGGCCAACCCGCCTGACAAACATCGGAAGAAAGATCCCCCGCCGGTCGCCGTTCCCGAAGGTGGAGAGCCGATCGCTTACGTTTTCGTTTCTGGCGCTACGATTGTTGGCGTCTTGGTGCTTAGGAAACGGTCCCCTAGAGTTCAGTAATGGAGACGTTGAGCCACGCGACGCTGAAGGACGCCGATGAGGTTTTGTGTTCCGGTTGGACTTTCTCGGGTAATTTAGCACTACCGTATAGAAACAATCGACGGATCTTCACAGACTAGAGGAGCTCGCGAGTCAACTCGGTCAATTCTTCCGAGTTGATGTGGTTGTGATACTCGTTCTTGTTCTTGCGCAGGTGTGAGCCGCCGGCCCAGTGCTGCTTGAGGGAGTGCAATTGCATGTCGAAGAGCCTGTTGGATTTCTACGTCGAGAAGCGGAACCGGGTTACATATCGAAAAAACCTCTTTATGGCCCTCCTTCCGCCTTCGAGGCAGCCTCGGCGCGCAACTTTTGAAGCTCGTGTTCGATGACGGATACGATTTCGCCGCCGTTGGACTCGTCGTTCGAATCTCCTCGCAAACATCGAGCGCCATGTGGCAGTAGCGGCCGGCACCTGTTCGATTTGTGTTTCAAGCAAAGGAATACATAGAGAACGGCGGCCTCGTTCAGGCTCGGTTCTAGCATGCAGCTCTACCCGAAGCCCTTGGACAAGCTCATAGACGTCACCGTTTTCGATATGGACGAAGCGAAGCGCAGGCCAATGACGTTGCCTGAGCGGATATCGCTATCTGCCATCACCGAACAAGCCCGCCGTAAAGCGCATTGAAGCTGTAGCCATGCTTCATTTTCCTCCAAAGGGTCGGCTACTGATTACCGACAAGAACCGAGCCGATCTGGATTGGTCCAATCGAAGTTCACTTGGCGCTATCGCAACCGGCAGTTGAAAGCTGGGTTGAATGTTCTAGAAATATTCGAGCCACCAATCATTCCTGCTGGCTTTGAGCGCGGCGAACCATCGGCAGGCGAAATAGAGCAGCACGATTGCTAGTCCCCAGATCAGGTAAAGAAGTGGAAGGCTCCAGACGTAAACGTCCGGCGGCTCTGGATTGCCCATGGGATGATTGGTGAACAGCCATGGGCTGACTACGCCCAGCCGGATCTTCGACACTACAAGAGCAAGGGCGTGGATCAACGGAATGTGCACCATATAGAAGAAGAAGGGCACTCGCCCGAAGAGGACAATTCGGCGGGCGAGAGCACCCTTGAGGTGTTCGAGCAACGGGACTAGCGCGATGATCGGGCCTAGCGTCATTAAGAGGAAACATAGCGATGCCGGGTATTTGCTCGTGTTCAGGAACGCAAACAATGCCGGCATCGGGGCCGAACCGTTCTGTCCCTGATCAGCGACATGCCAAGGGCGCGGATCACCATATAGGTTAAACCCCCGCAACACTATGAAGAGGCCCACCGCCGAGAGTCCTATCGTCATGCAGAGTCGCTTTCTCTGCGTGGGCTCCAAGGTCACGATCCTGCCGAACGCATAACCTGCCGCCATGACTCCAATCCACGGAACAATCGAATAGAGCACGATAAGGTTGGGGCCACTGGGGCCAAGCTGGATCGGACCGGCGAAGAACCCGACATACAGAAGTTTCCAGAGACCGGAGAGCTGGTTAGCGTCGAGCCCTTCCAAAAGCTTACCCATATGTGAATCCATCAAGTTGTGACCTGCGATGATCACCACGCCGATAGTCCCGACCGCAGCCAGCGGCAGTTTCACAAGACCGGCCATCAGAATCATGCAGCAACCGATGACCCAGATGACGCCTGCCATTTCATAGTGCGCGAAATCCAAATTGAATGTCCACGCTACGCGGAGAAAGGTGAATTCCAGGAAGATGAGCCAGGCGCCACGGATCAGGAGGTACCGTGACAGGTTTGCGTGCTTCCGGCTGTATAAGAAGATGCTGGTTCCGGCTAAGAAAATGAACGCTGGAGCGCAAAAGTGAGTAACCCAGCGGGTGAAGAAGACGCCTGGAGTAGGGCCGCCGGGCGGAACACCCGAATAAACCCGTACGTGATCGATTGCCATCAGGATCATCGCCGCACCGCGGATCAGATCGATGGACCCGATCCTGGACTTCGATCTAGCGTTGACGGCGAGCGGGGTGGCAGGTTGGGCAGCGCCCATGGATTCCTCCATTGCAGGGGCGTTTGTTGAACGCGCTCTAGCAAAGGACTCTAAAATGGCTTCGACAGTTAGACGAACAGGGTGTATTTTCGGTTATTTTCGGTGGTTGCTGCAGACCTCCATACCTCCAAGGGTGACGCGATAGCACGAGCTAACTAAGAGGCCCGGCCAAAGTTTCGCCCGAGCGTACCGGCTGTACAGAAGTCGTTCTGGCCAGAAGTCCTATTAAAGGGGATGTGTGGTTCCGTCGAAATGCGAACCTGCCTAGACTTCCTCCAACGCCGTTTCTGGACCGTGCGCAACCGAAACGATTTCAATCATTACAACTGGGAAGTACGACTGCTGAAGGCGCACTTAAGGCAAGGTGACATCCGATGGGATTACGCGTTAGGTGGATATCGGCGAATCATTCACCAAGATCGATCATCTGTGACCTGCTCGGAATGCTCCTGATTTCGTTGAGCAGCGTCGTCTCAGCGCAGGAAGGCGGCGCTGGTCCAACTGCCGTGAAGTACTATCACGGCAGCACTGGGCCCACTCTCGCAGTGCAGCTGACATCACTATAATAAACGTGGGAACAGGTTAACCGGCTCCTACGAATATGGCAGCCGGCGAAAGTCGATTGAATTGCGCGGTCACATTTTGTCATCGGGCGACTACGAGATCGATGAACTCGATGCTCACGGCCAGACAACCGCGAAGTTCACAGTCAACGACCTTTTCGGCCGAAGCTTGAATGGCACGTGGCAATCTTGGAAAAGAAGGCTGCCGTCCCCGAAGGCAGGTTCAGCTGGAAGCCATCAGCGATTCAGGAGTGATTGGCAACCGTCGAACGCGCTTTCCAGTGGCCGCGAAGACTGCATTCGCGACTGCCGGAGCAACAGGCGGCACGGCAGTTTCGCCAAAGCCGCCCGGTGCATGGTGTGAAGCAACAATATGGGTCTCGATCACTGGCGATTCGTTCACGCGGAGCACTTCAAAGTCGGTGAAGCTGGTCTGCACCGCTCGGCCGTTTTCGAAATCAATTCCCCCGTGAAGAGTGGCCGAGAGTCCCCATGTGATCCCGCTCTCAGCTTGTCCTTCCAGTCCCTCCGGGTTGATCACGATTCCGCAATCGACCGCGCAGACAATTCGATGAACCCGAAGGTCGTTGGATTTCCGTCCAACGGAAACGTCCGCAACCTGTGCGATGAAACAGTCTTCAGAGTAAACATTGCACGCCAGGCCTCGCCCCCACAGTCGATCAGCATCTTGCGCTATCGGTCCTTCCCACCCAGACTTCTCGGCCGCAACCTGTAGCACTCGGATTAGACGGTTGCGATCAATCTTCTGATCCCCAACATTGAGAACATTTCCCGGTGCTAACAGGTTCAGCCGAAATTCGAGAGGATCCGCACCGGCCGCGTGTGCCATTTCATCCAGAAAAGATTCCCGGGCAAACACCGTAGGTGGGTAAAATACAGCGCGCCAGGGGCCAGTCGGCACCGGCGAATTTAGGGGGATGTAATCAGCCTTCAAGTTGGGGAAATTGTAGGGATTATCAAACGAACCCCAAGGGAGGCCATCATTGAAATAATGCCGCGGGTTCTGCTTCTGCTCCTCGGTAGGAAAGCCAAACATCGACAGGTCAGAGCCAATGGATCTTTGCGCCCAGGCAATAGGCTGCCCATTCGCATCGAGTCCGCCTGCAATGTGTTGCACGTCACAAGGATGGAAAAATCCGTAACGCATGTCGTCGCTGCGCGTCCATAACATCTGCAATGGCTTGCCGATGGCGCGTGAAACTTCAACGGCCTCCGGAACATAATCTGCGAACAGCCGGCGACCGAACCCACCACCCAACAACGTAACGTGGATCTTAACGGCATCTTCTGGCAATCCCAGCATCTTTGCTGTCTCGATCTGCGCCACTTCGGGGCATTGGGTCGGTGCCCAGATTTCGCACGAGCCTGGACGTACGTTGGCCACACAATTCATAGTTTCCAAGGGAGCGTGCGCTTGGAAAGGGAACTCATAAGTTGCTTCAATTTTCTTAGTTGCCTCAGCGAGTGCTTTCTTTGCATCTCCGTCTTCGCGGACGAAATACCCGCCAGGTTCCTTTGCCAGCTGATCGTGCATCTGTTTCAGAAAATGGCCGGAGTCGAAGTTCTGATTCGCTCCTGGGTCCCATTCGATACGCAACCGCTCGCGTCCTTTCATCGCGGCCCAAGTATGGTCCCCCACAACCGCTACGCCCGTAGCAATCCCACTTTTGACCGGAACCACGTGACGCACTCCCGGCATACTCAACGCCTCGGTCGCGTCGATCTTTACCAGCTTGCCACCGATGCAAGGACAGCGTTCCATCACCGCATACAGCATGCCCGGCACCTTTACATCGATCCCATAGATTGCTTGCCCATTTACGATCGAGGGCCCATCTGTTCTCCGGGTCGGCGTGCCAATGATGCGGAAGTGTTTTGCTTCTTTAAGAGGTGGATTTTCTGGAACTTTCTGCTTTGAGGCAGCCATGGCCAGCTCGCCATAGGTGATGTGCCGGTTGGTTGGTACATGCAACACGCTGCCTTTCTCGGCACGGCAATCCGAGGGCAGCACGTCCCACTGTTCCGCCGCGGCCGCAATCAGCATCTCACGAGCCGTTGCCCCCGCCTTGCGCAAGCGTTCGTAGGTTCCCACAGTACTGCCGCTGCCGCTGGTACGTAGACGAATTCCCTTAAATCGCCCGCCCGGCGTGGCTTGCTCAAACCGAACTTGCGACAGATCGACTTCGAGTTCCTCAGCCAACATCATCGGCAAAGCAGTGCGAACACCCTGGCCCATTTCTGAACGGGTGAGCCAAAGCCGGATAACGTTGTCTGAAGTAATGCTGATATAGGCATTCGGTTCGAAAGCGACAGCCGTCTTACTGGACAGAGCCGCTGGCAACTCGACGACGATGAACATGCCGCCAGCAGCCAGGACGCCTGTCTTTATAAAAGTGCGCCGCGTGTAGGTCATGTCTTGAGTACCTCGGCAGATGCCCGGTGGACGGCTCGGCGTAATCGCTGATAGGTTCCGCAGCGGCATACATGGTCAGCCAGATCCGCGTCGATGTCCTCGTCGCTCGGCTTCGGCTTGCGCCGAAGAAGTGCGGCCGCCTGCATGATCATGCCTGCTTGGCAGTAACCGCATTGGGATACATCCTCCGCAATCCATGCTTTCTGGCAAGGGTGCTCGCCGCTGGCCGAAAGCCCTTCGATCGTGACGTAATGTTTCCCTTTCGTTGCAGAGAGCGGAACCTGACAAGACCTGACCGGCTCGCCATCATCATGAACGGTACACGCACCGCAGATTCCCATCCCGCAACCGTATTTGGTTCCGGTCAGACTCAGCAGATCGCGGAGTGCCCAGAGAAGGGGCATCTCTGAATCGGCATCTAGAAGATGCTGTTTGCCGTTCACGATAAGAGTGAAAACAGACATATCGACGCCGCTATAAATGTTGGCTGGGCCGAATTCAGCACCTCTCAGCGACTCCCGATACCCGGACCGCAGGAACTAAAGAGTCAGAGATGCTGGCGATAGGCTCGTGCCAGACGATACCGGGTGTCCTTGCTTTGAAAATGTATGTCCATACAATTCGGTCATTACAACTTCGACGCCGCTCTCACTTTCAGGTAAGCGGCGAACATATTTCGCAACGCTAGGCCTTCCTGGCGAGTGGGCGATGTAGAAAACCTTCTGCCAAACGAAAAGCTACTACAATTTAGCGAAAGCCCCGACATGCTAATGATAGACCGCTGGTGGGATTTCCTGTCCCGCAGCCCTATCCATCCGTTGCCACGAGTTGGGCAGTCATCCCTGTGGGGCTGGCCTGATACGCGCTTCTATGCCCAGTGCGAAGTATTGGGATGTAGCAATGCGGCTCGATCCTGGAGGCAAGGTGCTCTGGTTTACGGATGGAATAACGGAGGCCACGAATCCCCGCGGCGAAGAGTACGGCGAGAACAGATTGCGGCAGAGACTTGATATCGATGAACGCGACACTGCCACGATGCATCGCGAAATAATGCGGGAGGTATCAGATTTTTGCCTTGGCAATCTTGCGGATGACGCAACGCTAGTCCTGATATCATTCCTGCCTTCAGCGAAGGCTTCACTTTGAGATGAGGCTCAATGCAGGCTGATGCGTCGGCTGGTAATGACTTACCCCGCCTCCGCCGTGACCGGATCCTACCGACTCGCTGACCAGGTAGGCCTATGGTCGCGTTACTTGTTCAGATCAAGTCGAGAATATCTCCTCAACATCGATGGCGGCCTGCTTTTTCCTATTCTTGGGATTGGACTTCCAGTTGGCTGATTACTCCGTCTTCGCCGACGATCTCGGCTGCCTTCGCCTCGATCGCTCTCTTTTCATGTAGCGAGCGCACAGATCCTTTGAGCGTCACCATACCGTTCCGCGAGATGATCTTGACGTTCTGAGCATGGGTAGACAGCGATTTGTCTAGCATGATGGACTGGCGAATACCGCGAGCGATCTCTCGGTCAGGTTCATCTTCTCTTTTGCTACTGACCTTCGGCGGGGACGACTGATTATTAGTCGTAAAGGTGTAGTTGGTCGGTTGCCGTCCCTGAGCAGCCAGCGAGCCGCTGTTCAGAACAACTACGGCAAACAGACAAATAGGAGCCCAATGTCGGGACATAGCGCCTATCCCTCCCACGGACGAAATGATTATCCGCGCGGGAAAGCGTCAGGTCAAGCAAAACCGCTCGCATCGAAAAAGGCTAAAGCAGGGACTACGACCCCATCTCTGCAACAAATCCACTGCTCGAAGACCATCGCCGAATTTCGACAGGATCATTGCGTTAACGCCGTGGCACAGGGGAACTGTCGGAGATGACGCGCCTGCCGATCAACGAGATCACAGCGCGCGTGAGTTCCGAGAGAAGAAAATCGTGGAACCCGAGCACAGGAGATGGAAAGTGTCGGCCGCGTCCGTCTCTTCCATCGAAAAGCTGTGAGAGGTCGAAGCCGCAAGACCGCTCAAGGCGAATGATGTCCCGGTTGGGGTTCCTATCGAAGTCCCGTTCTGCAATCCGGAGTAGGTGCTGATCGTACAGTTCGCGGAATCACAAATAAGGGTTGTTAACTGCTCTATAGCATTAGAGCGAGCCAGCCTAATCCCATAGACAGTCGAGCCAAAGGTAGCTTTTCTCTTGATGCGCGATCCGAACTGCAAATTTGTCCGCGT
>Ga0210387_10004216_pt1 | contig 11016 bp, 7 predicted proteins | sample IncBWC7OmetaG_FD_160108 | JGI IMG/M metagenome (GOLD analysis project Ga0210387, IMG submission 160108) | Forest soil microbial communities from Barre Woods Harvard Forest LTER site, Petersham, Massachusetts, United States - Inc-BW-C-7-O ... | reverse complement strand
CGAAAACAAAAAAGAAGGAGAAGGCTGTGGCTAAAGTAATTGAGTTTTACGTACCGAATAATTTCCGAAGAAGAGTGAAATGGGTTTCGCCAGAACGGCGCGGCAAGATTCTCGCGTTCGGTGCCGCGAACTCCCTTGCTCCGTCAGGCGAGGCAGCCACCGGCGCAGGCGATTTTGGTAACAATACTGCGCTAGAGAAATTAGTTCTCTCCTAAGTGAGCGGCCCTCGCCGCCGCTAGCCACGATAGTTGCCGCCTCGGGCGCAATTAACGTCGGCTCGCGTCTGCCCCCAACCGCGATCGACTGGCAAACCTCAAGAGCTTGCACGCGCCTCGCTTTCGTGCAAGAATCGCGCTTCTATCTGACGTCACTTCCCAGAGTGTGATCCCCGGGCCAGGCCAGCCTGCCAAGATGGGTTCTTGCGCAGTGTCTACATGTTCGACATCAACTATCGAGGTGGCCAATGAGCGAGCAGCAAAACGCGAAAACGGGAACCAAGACCAGATTCCTCCGGCGCAAGAGCGTGATCGCGGCAGTTGCGTTGCTCGTAGCGCTGGCCGCGTGCGCCGCAGTGGTTCTGATCTTCGCGATACACAACAGCCTTGAGGTGCCCCGGATCGAACGCCCTAAAGACGTCGTTTGGCTGCCGCAGAACTGGACCGAGGACCAGCGCCGCCGCTACTACCACACCGCCCAGGGAAGCGAACTCCTGCCATACGCCTGGTTTCTCGCACTGGAGCAGCCACGTTTCAGTCTTAGCGGCGCGCCTCCGTTCAAAGACGATCGATATCTTCAAGGCTTCGGATTTATCCCGGACCCAGTCTACGAACTGAACCCCGACGCCCTGCCGGTTGGCTTTACCCGCGATGATCGTTTCGTCGATCCCTACACCGGACAGAAACTCGCGGTGCTGGGAATCAGTTGTGCCGCTTGTCACACCGGCGAACTTTTCTACGGAGGGAAGGCAATCAGGATCGATGCCGGTCCATCGCTGATCAATCTGCAGAAGTTTACCGAGGCGCTTGGTCTCGCCGTTACCTGGACTTATTACGATCCTCTCCGCTTCCACAGATTTGCCGCTCGCGTGCTTGGTCCCAACCACCCGCACGCCGATCAGGTTCGGCTGCGGCAGGCGCTCAAATATTATCTCGACACAACTTTTACCGAGGTCAAATCAACTCTTCCTCTCTTTCCAACTCCCGAAGGTTATGGCCGCACCGACGCGCTGGCTCGAATTGGCAACTTCGTTTTCGGGACGGAATTGAACAACAACAAGAACCTGATAGTGGGGAATGCGCCCGTGAACTATCCGCCGATCTGGGACGCCTCGTGGATGGACTGGGTGCAGTATAACGGTTCGATCCAACAACCCATGGGCAGGAATGTTGGCGAAGCGCTGGGCGTGCGTTCGCGCATCAACCTTCTAGGCTATCCCGGCCTGCAGTTCCAGAACACGATTCGGGTCGAGAATCTGCACGAGATCGAAACTCTGCTCGGTGGATCGGAGCCGGGTAAAGGTGTCTGGTCGCCGAAGTGGCCGGAAGAAATATTAGGAAAGATCGATCGTGGCCAGGCAGCCAAGGGCCAGCAACTCTACAACCAACTGTGCCTGCACTGCCACCAGCCCCCGATGGATTCCGACGAGGGCCGCAAGCCCGAGCATTGGACGAACTTCACCGACAGCCAAGGCAGACAATTCTTTAAAGTAACCATGATTCCTTTGGCGGAAATCGGAACCGACCCGAAGGAAGCTCAGAACTTTCACGACCGGAAGGCCGATAGCGGGCCTCTGGGCAAGGGCACGATCTCTGCCGGTGACGGCCTCACGTTCATTACGCAAACAGTGATTGAGCGGGCTTACGCGCAGCTCAACCTTACGCCTGAGCAACAGGAACAATGGAACGGTTACCGGAAAAACGAACTGCGGGAACCGCTGGCCTACAAGGCGCGTCCGCACAACGGAATTTGGGCGACGCCTCCGTATCTTCACAATGGTTCGGTACCCAACCTGTTTGAATTGCTTTCGCCGGTTGCCGAGCGGTCCAAGGTTTTCTATCTCGGAAACAAACAGTTTGATCCAGTCAAGCTTGGTCTGGACACCAGTCCTCTCAAAGGTGCCAGCGAGTTTCGCGTGGATCTACCCGGCAATTCCAACGCCGGACACGAATTCAACGACGGCCCCAAAGGCAACGGCGTCATCGGCCGCAAGCTCACAACAGAAGAACGCATGCAGATCATCGAATATCTGAAGACGCTGTAACATTTGGTTGAAGTGGCCCGATCCTGAATAGATGAAAATGTTAGGATGCCCCGCTCCTTGCGCTTTTTGCAAGGGGCGGGTGCTTGGGCCGCTCAATTCCTATCCTGAAAATCGTACAATGTTTTTTGTGCACGCAAGAAATATTGGCCTATTGATCGTAGTGGTTGTCGCAACTGGTTTTGCATTCACGCAAGACATTGGCACCACCGCTTCGCCACTGCCGCGGATCTTGATTGAGCTGACCGGCAATATTCCGTCAGATGCGGTATGGATCAGATACATCCTGACTGGGCCGGGCAGCGGCGGCGCGGTAGTAAGGCCCGAACCGAATCGCAAGCGTTACGTCATCGACGCAAGGATTGAGGGTGAGCCCGCTCAGCACGCGAAAATCGTCGCCTACGCGCCTGGATGCCAATTCAAGACCTACACCATCGACTTCGACGGCGCTCCCGATGTTTCGAAGCGATTTGAATGCGACCCACTTCCCGGAAAGACGATACATGGGTTTCTTCCGCCCGCGCAAATACCGTCCAGCATCTCAGCGGAGAAAAAACTCGAAATCTCCGGGGAGCTCGAACCCGACTGGGTATGTAATTTCTTGCTTGAACAGCGACACGGCACAGCCATCGTTAGGGCGGGCTCGTGCCTTAGTGCGCCTATTCCGTTGGGCAGCGTTGGCGAGCTTGATCCCGAAAACGGGGGCGCTTTCGAGATCACGCTCCCCGATTTTGCCCGCGATCCGCTCTTAAAAGGCGCCGGCGATGTCTCGCCCTTCGGCAATTTCGGCACGATTGAGCTTGTCCTCCGAGATAGCAAGATCGGGCGCGCTTTAAGGAGCATCAAGCCCGAGAGCGCGGGCCCAGATTCGGACCTGAAGATCCAGAGCGAATACACCAACCCCGTAAAGTTCACGACGGTGCGCTGACCAACTCGGTAGCGTAACTGCCAATAAATCACGATTGCACAAGCAATCCGCCTAGTCTCGGCTCACTGATCAGCACAATCCATCAGCCCAACTTTAGGATAAACTTTTAGGAGAAAAACGGAGATGCGTATCCCATGATTGAACGACTCAAGGAAAGCCACGGTGCGGCGATCGGTTTCAAAGTTGTCGGAAGGGTTACCGCCGACGAAGTCAAAGCCTTTGAGCCGCAAATTGAATTTGTCATTGCACAACGGAAAGAGCGGCCCATCGGAATCCTCGCCGAGCTCTCGCAAATGCAGGGTGCGGATTGGAAAGCTCGCTGGGACGAAATGCGCTTTCTCCAGAAGTATACCGACCACATCGCGCGCATGGCGGTGGTCGGTGCCGACAAATGGGAAGAAGTAGTCGCCATGGTCCTGGCCGGAACCGCCGTCCTTCAGGCCGAGACCCGCTACTTCACAAGCTCCGAGATCAATGCCGCCTGGGAGTGGGTCCGCACCAGCAAGAACGCCGATCGCGTCCCGGTACGAACCATGTACGCCAGCTCAGGTGTCTTCAAAGACTACATCCCCGAATACACCGACCTGTAACAAACACGACCTTTTGCAAACCGGTGCCCCAGGTTCGCGTCCGTTCATTGTTCTTTGGACGCTAACCTGGGTCGGGGAATATTCCTGGTCGTTCGCGGCACGGGCAATTTTTCTTGTTGATTCTGTGCCCCCATTTCTGATAACATAAATAATACTAATTATCTATAAGATAATATAGGATCTTTGGCAATCTGACGACGAGCGTAACGGCTCGGCGTTCCAAAACAGAACCGCATACCATAAACACCATAACTCCAATGTTTTTAATATTTTGTCTCTAACTACCTTTAGAACCATAGATCTAGGAGGCAAGAAAATTTCCGGTCCTTTGTTTTCTAGATTTTGCGCCAAAACGAGAGTTTTTTTTGAGGTAAATTCTGCACCAGAATGTGTGCAGAAGAATCGGGCCGGTCGCGTTCGGGCTAATTAGCTGCTCGCGCGCGCCGATCGTGCCGCGGCATCCCGCTCGACATTTGCGTAGTGGGAGTTCTTCACCGCGTACATGCGCCGGTCAGCTTCCGCCAGCAGGTGCTCTGCGTTGGTACCATCCGCGGGGTAGAAAGCCTGGCCGATGCTCACCGAAACCAGACCCTCGCCGCAAACGACTTTTCCGACGTCTGCGATGATGGTTTCGACACGGTGCGCCATTTCTTCGGCAGCTTCCCGATTGAGCCCCGGGGCGATCACAATGAATTCGTCGCCGCCCATTCGCGCCGCATAATCGTATTCGCGGCAGGACTCTTTCAAAGCTTCGGCAAACATCTGCAGCAATTTGTTGCCTTGAAAGTGTCCGAAGCGGTCATTCACTTGTTTGAATCCGTTGAGGTCGGAAACGAAAACCGCCAGCGGCAGATTGGAGCGCTTGCATCGCGCAATCTCGCGATCGAGGTGCAGAAAGAGCGAGCGGGCGTTGGGAAGCCCGGTCAGGTAATCGGTCGTCGCTGAATCCTCGGCTAAGCGATATTTCAGCGCATTTTCGATGGTAAATCCGAGTTTAGAACTGATTGCGAGCAGAATTCGCAGGTGATCTTTGGTGAATGCGTCCTGGTGAGTGCGATACAGCGCCAGCACCGCGACCACCCCTGACACTCCCTCGAGCGGGACAGCCAGCGCCGAGCGCAGCGTACTGTACTTGGTCGGATCATTGAGGTATCCGGGCTCGACCGATGGATTGCCATTCAGAATTGGCTTACTGTTCTGCGCAACCCAACCGGACAATCCTTCGCCAAGCGGAATCCGCAAAGACGAGAACAACCGGAAGTTATCGCCGCTGACGTACTCAGGAGTCAGTAGGTTGTCTTGTTTGAGATAGACCGCCATCGAATCGTACGGCACCAACCGCTTCAGTCGCACCGAGAGCATGGAGAGCGTGTCGTCGACGCTCAGCGAGTTGCCCAGGTCATGACTCAGCTCGAAGAGCATTTGCGCCTCTTGCCGCGCCGCGGCGATGTAGGAAAGATAATCCCGGCGTTGCTCGGCCGGATGCGCAACAGGGGTTTCGGATTCGGCGAACCCCGCAGCCGGAGCCGATCCACGTTCGACTTTAATGTCGGTCGAGAGTTTTGCCGGAGTTTTCGGAGGCTGCGCGTGCGCGAGTTTTTCCAGTTCAACATAACGCCGCTGCAAAACCTCAACCACGCGCGGGTCGAAACTCTTGCCTGCTTCGTCCACCACGCGGGCCATGGCTTCATCCAGGGGCAACGCGCGGCGGTATTGCCGATCGGTAGCCAGGGCGTCGAGGCAATCGACCGCCGCCAGGATTCGCGCTCCGATCGGAATGGCTTCGCCCTTGAGTCCGTTCGGATAACCGCTGCCATCCCACTTCTCGTGATGCGCGCTAACGATGGGCACGACGGGATAAGGGAATTCCACCTGTTCCAGAATCTCTGCCCCAATAATGGGGTGAATCTTCATCTTTTCAAATTCTTCCGGCGTGAGTTTGCCCGGCTTGGAGATGATGTGTTCGGGAACCGCGAGTTTGCCGATGTCGTGCAGAACCGCTGCGGCCTGCAACGCTTCGGTTTCGTCTTCGCTTAAACCAAGATCCTTAGCGAGTTCGATGGCGTAGATGCGAACCCGCTGCAGATGATCGTGAGTGGTGTGATCCTTGGCTTCGATTGCCAACGCGAGGGCTTCGATAGTTCGCAGGTGAAGATTGGATACCTGCTCAGCATGCCGGGTTTCATCCTCGAGCTTGCCGAGATAAAGCCGATACGAGCGATACATGAGATACACGGGAGGCAGGACCAGAAGCGAAGACTGCCATCCAATATGCCGATTCAGAAAGCTCACTAGACCAGCGATCGCCGCGCCCACGAGGTAGTAAGGAAAAGACCAAAAATAACATTCGGACCATACCTTCAAGACTGGCTTGCCTTCGGTCAACCGGATGATGGTCGCCATAGCGAAGGTATTAAAGGCGAAATATGTGATCGCTACGAGGAGCAGCGCCAGCGGATCGCTGCGATGGAGTCCATGCGTCGTGACGGCTTGATATACGACGTAGGAGGCGGCCGTCCCAACCGGCAGCTGCGAAAGATTGAAGATGACGTGGATCGATTTGAGGTTGGAGGATCTCCAGTAAGACTGAACCAGAACCGCCGCGAACCCAATCACGAGGGTTTCCGCGAAGCTCATCTCCAAAACCCCCAGGAGAATGAACAGGAAGTTCACCGACATGGTTCCGTTGATGCCCGGCAGCTTTATTTTCAGGGATGAAGCCAAAAGGGCGACGGCCAAGTAGGACAAGAATTTAAGCGGATCTATCGACTGCCAGTTCGACAATGCGATGTAGAAACACCCCAGCGCCGCAAGCGCCATGGCTGCGATAAACACTTGTGCGCCAACCTGACGGGGCGAGCTTTGGGACATTAGAAGATTCTGGCTCAGGGTGAAGGAAATGTCCGGGCAAAACGGGTCTACCCGATTACCATCGTGTTCTACTTATGATTCAATGAGTTAGGCTGCCACCTGCGACCTCCTTCATGGGTGTGAAATGGTTCGACCCGATGGATTCGAGTCCGTGGTACGCGGCATCGGTGCTAGGCTAATCGCGGAGTGTATCCATCCTCGATATCCGCACCGGCCTGGCGTAGGAGGTTTGCGATCTCGGTGGCAGGCATCCTGCTCGCCACACTTCCTGTGTGCGCAGTTGAAGTTCAGGGTACGAAGTCGAAGAGCAAGGCGGTAAATTCCTGGTCGGTCAGCTACAAGCCGTTGCGGTTGGTTAATGGGTCGCCGATTGTGTTCCACGTGGTTTCGCCGGAGCCACTAAAGTCTCTCGCCGGCAAATGGCTCGAGCATGAAGTGTTCTTTTCTTCGGATTCGCAGGGCAAGGTCTGGTATGGACTCGCCGGCGCGAGCCTGGAAACGCGGCCAGGAAATCACTCCCTGGAGTTGAAGGGCATAACCACCGCTGGCAAGGATCTCCCGTTTCAAAAACAAATTGCGATTGGAAAAGGAAAATATCACAGCATCGCAGCCAGCGTTCCCAAACAATATACGGAACCGAACGCCGAACAGCTTCAGAAAATCGATCAAGACAAGGCGCTCAAAGAGCGCGCATTTGCACATGTGACTCCGGAGCGCGAGTGGGGCGGCAGCTTTCATCCGCCCGTGAAGGCGCAGATTTCTGACGTCTTTGGAACCTCCCGTACCTTCAATGGAAAAGTACAGAGTGTGCATCAGGGGCTCGACTATGCCGTCCCGGAAGGCACTCCGGTCGCGGCAGTGAACAGTGGAACGGTTCTGCTGGCGCAACCGTTATTCTTCGAGGGCAATTGTGTAGTGCTTGATCATGGTCAGGGTTTACTCACTCTCTATATGCACCTATCCAAGATCGAGGTCAAAGAGGGCGATCGCGTCACCAGCGGACAGAAACTCGGCGTGAGCGGCGGAACCGGGCGCGCCACGGGACCGCATCTGCACGTGGCGGTGCGCTGGCAGGGGGTTTACTTGAATCCAGAAACTTTGCTAAGTCTCCAATTGCCATGACTTTTTGCGCGCAGCGGGTTCGGTTCCGGTGCGCAAACTCGGCGAGGAGTGAAGCGTATCTTTGAGATCCAGATTACGAATTAAGCGGTGAAGATAATTTGCATGTACGCCGAGAATTTGCGCGGCCTCCGTATAGTTCCCCTTCGACTGCGCCAGCGCGTCAACGATTAGCTGCTTCTTTAATTCTTTTACCTGGCTGTGATATTTTGCGCCTTCACCGCACGGGGAAAGTCCTTTCTCCAGGATGGACTCCGGCAGATCCTCAGGCTGAATCACATCCGACGCACTGAGCACCAGCGCATGCTCGATGGCGTTCTCCAGTTCGCGTACATTTCCGGGCCAGTCATAGTTCGCCAGGCATACCCTGGCCTCGGGAGAAAGTTTCTTGCTTCTGGTATTGGATTTCTTGACGTACTTGGCGATGAAGTACTCGGCGAGCATGCCTACATCTTCGCGCCGCTCTCGAAGCGGAGGCATGACTAAAGAGAGAACATTCAGTCGATAAAAGAGATCCTTGCGGAACGTACCAGCCTTCACGGCTTCGCCGAGATCCTGATTGGTGGCGGCGATGAGACGTATGTCCACGGAAATTGGACGAATTCCGCCCACGCGCTCGAACTCTCGTTCCTGCAGCACTCGCAGCAGTTTGACTTGCAGGGCGGGAGCCAGTTCTCCGATTTCGTCGAGGAATACTACGCCACCGTTCGCCATTTCCAAACGGCCCTTCTTCTGCGCAACCGCGCCCGTGAATGCGCCTCTTTCGTGGCCGAATAATTCGCTCTCCAGCAGGCCCTCCGGAATGGCGGCGCAGTTGATCGCGATGAAGGGCTTACTTGACCTTGGACTGTTACGGTGGATGGCGCGGGCCGCCAATTCTTTCCCGGTTCCGCTCTCGCCCTGGAGGAGTACGTTGGAGTCGGTCGGCGCGACCCGCGCAAGGAATTGATAAACGTCCTTTATCCGGGGGCTTTCGCCCACCAGGTTGTGGTCAAGATTGATTTCCGCTGAAAGCCGGAGGTTTTCCTGCTCCAGCCATTGCATTCGACGGGCGTTCTCGAGAGCCACTGCGGAAATGCCCGCGATGGCCGCGACCAGTTGGAGGTGATCTTCGTTGAAGCGGCTGGCTGCGTCGCAAGTATCGAGATAGATGCAGCCGGTTACTTTCTCGAACATGATCAGAGGCACGCACAGCAACGAGCGGACCTGGCAATTAATCAGGCTCTCTACCTCGGCCAAGCCATTCGAGCCGGGGACGTCAGCTCCCAGAATCGCGAGACCTTCTTTCATGACTTGACGCGTAATGGTGCGGCTGATGGGGACTGGCAACACGGACTTGGCAATACGATGGCGCGCGAAGACCGAGGCGAAGGGCTCGTCGCCTTTGCCATCCAGTAATATGGCACCGCGCTCGGCCGGCAGTACCTCAAAAATCAGGTTGAGGATTTGTCCTTGCAGGTCGTCGAGATCGCGGATCGAATGTACGGCTCGGCTGATCTTGAGCAAGGCGTTCAGGTTGCGCGCGACGCTGGAGTTTGCCGGAAGCTCTTTGAGAATTCGATCCGGCTGGAGGTAGAGCACATCTTGTGGACGAAACTGCGCTGTCGCCTGGGTCATACTGTCTTCGTACTCGACCCGGCCGGCAGCCGGCTCCTCAGTTTCATCATTGAGCAGCAGCAAGAAGATCGAATCACCAACGGATATCTGGTCTCCGTGACGCAGGTGTGCCTCTTTGACGGCCACGCCATTCACCAATGTCCCATTACGGCTATCGAGGTCCCGTATTTTGTAACCGTCGCTGTCCTGACTGAGTGCGCAGTGGCGACGTGACAGGGAGGGATCGCTGATGGAAAGCAAATTGGATGGGTCGCGTCCAATGTGCATCTCCGCGTTGGGGAGAGCAAAAGTTAAATCTTTGGACGGTCCAGCGATCACGAAAAGCCTTGGGTTCACTGCAATCCCCTCATCACATGCACTCCTCTGTAACACACTTTTTGCTGGATTTACAAAACTATCTGAGCTAGTTCCACTATCCGAACGGATAGGGAGGCTATCTGTTCGGATAGTTATTTTGGGGCTGCAAGGGGCGATCCCACGCTATTAGCAGAGAACACAACCTAATTAAATCAGTTATTTAGAACCGAATTGTCGAGGCTCGACCGCCCCCACGGCCGTGGTCCGCTACGTGCACTTGGGATCATAAGCCCTGACCTGGCGAAGCGATGGGGGAAGCGCTTTTGGCAGTCTTGCTGGGAATAGGCTGAATCGGGAGTCTGGCGACCCCCTCATCAGACTCCCGATTTTTTCCTTTGCTCCATGGGAATATGGACAAGATCTTTGTAGATGAGGCACTCCGGGCCTATCAGGATAAGACAGGGGACATGCGCCCCTGGCACTTACTACCTGTCGCCGTTACCAGTCAGATTCTGATGGATGCGCAGCGGCGCAAGAGCTGCCGTCACGGGAAATTCCCTCAGCCCGCCGCCGCCGACGGCTGTGCCGACGGTTGAGTTTCCGGCTGATCCACAGGAACTCCGTCGCGAAAGCTCACGCTTCTACCTGAGATGGCTGGAACGCGTTCGCCCGGAACCAGGATGCCCACCAGGTTCAGCGGATCGGCGGCGGACAGGGTGACTGTTTCTCCAGTCGGCGGCATTTTTCGCGTAGCTCGCAAAGACTCTACCGCAACCGGCAAGGCGAATTGCTCGCCGAGAAATCCATCCACGAAACGGCCGCCGCGAATTTCGCCGCGATCTTCCAGGCGACGAAATGCCATCTGCAATTCCCGCCACTTGGGCAAATTCGTTTCTCTCGCCAGCACATCCCGGAAGACGATTCCGTAGCGTTTCAGCAGCATCCAGCAAGTAGCCTCGACTGTTCGGTTTCGCTCGATATCGTGATCGGTGTAAAGCAAAGCCCATCGCCCGGAACTGTGCCGGGGACGTGTGCTGCGCCCAGTACCTTGTCCGGCACGCCGTTTCGGATCGATGAGAGAGCGCAGGTTATCGAAGCCATCGGCGGTCACAACTCCAGCGGCCACCAGTTCCCAGAGAGCCGTTTCGACTTCAGCTTTGAGTTTGTCGGTGCCACGGACAATATCGGCGAAGAATGAGGCTCCGCGCTCGCGCAGGAAATCCAGCACCTGCCGGGCGCCGTCACTCAATCCGCGTGCTTCAGGCCGACTGGCGGCGGGGTTGTGTGAAGTCATCCAGTCCGCTTCTTCACGAACGAAGAATGTTATTGGAGCAACG
>Ga0210387_10004215_pt1 | contig 11016 bp, 10 predicted proteins | sample IncBWC7OmetaG_FD_160108 | JGI IMG/M metagenome (GOLD analysis project Ga0210387, IMG submission 160108) | Forest soil microbial communities from Barre Woods Harvard Forest LTER site, Petersham, Massachusetts, United States - Inc-BW-C-7-O ... | reverse complement strand
CGGGAAGCGGTGATTCAGTGAAGATCATGGTGCATCATAGACACGGATCAGAGGCACCGGCGTCACGAACCGGCCGCCCCACGCCTTGATGCCGTCGAGCTGCCGCCGGATCTCGTGCTGAAGATTCCACGGCAGGATCAATACGTAATCCGGCTTCGCCTGCATCAGCTCCTCCGGCGACACCACGGGAATGTGCGTGCCCGGCAGCAATTTCTTCTGCTTGTGCGGACTTCGATCCGCCACGAAGGAAATGTCCTGTGGCGTGACTCCGCAAAAATTGAGCAGCGTATTGCCCTTGGCCGCGGCACCGTACGCGGCGACGCGCTTGCCGTCACGCTTTGCGCCGGCTAGAAAATCGCGCAAGGAGTCCCGGCATTGATCGACCCGCTTCGCAAATTGCATGTAGGTGGTGAGTTCCGCGATTCCTGCCGCGCTCTCTTGGGCGCGTGTCTCGCGCAGTGAGACACTGTCGTTGAGGTCCGCTCGATTCGCGTGCGAGGCAAATAGCCTCAAGGAACCGCCGTGTGTGGGCAACCGCTCCACATCGTAGATTCGCAAGCGATGTCGGCTGAATACCTGCTCGATGGCGTACAGTGAAAAATACGAATAATGCTCGTGATAAATGGTGTCGAATTCGACCTGCTGAACCAGTTCCAGCAAGTGCGGAAATTCGATGGTCACGCTGCCGTCCGCGCGCAGCAGCAAGGCGAGACCGGCGACAAAATCATTGAGCTGCGGCACATGCGCCAGCACGTTATTGGCGATGATCAGGTCGGCTTGACGCCCCTGGTGCGCCAGTTCCCGGGCCGTCTTCTCACCGAAGAACTGCACCAGCGTGGGTACGCCGATCTTCTCGGCCGCCGCCGCGACGGTATCGGACGGATCGATGCCCAAAACGGGAATGCCCATCTTCAAGAAATTCTTCAGCAAGTACCCATCGTTGCTGGCCAATTCGACCACGAGGCTTGAAGGGCTTAAGCCGAAGCGCCTTTGCGCCATGTCGCAGTAGGTCTTGGCGTGCGCCAGCCACTCATCCGAGTACGACGAAAAGTAGTGGTAGTTGCCGAACAACTCTTCCGGCGCGACGTCGTAATCCAGCTGCACCAGCTTGCAGACCTCGCACACCTTGGCGCGCAGCGGATAGCGTTTCTCATGTTGAAACGCGGCCGGCGACTCGATGAACGCGTTGGACGCGGGCTGCAGACCCAAATCCGCCATGGTCACCGTGAGACGGCCGCCGCATGAGCGGCAGCCGGCGACAAGTCCTACCATCGTCTGGTTATCCCTGCCACAGTTTCCACGGCGCCGCGCCGCTCTCCCAAAGCGAATTCAAGTGCAACTTATCGCGCAGCGTGTCCATGGGTTGCCAAAATCCCCGGTGCACCCACGCGGCCAGTTGACCGTCCTCCGCCAGGTGTTCCATGGGCTCCTTTTCCCAAACCGTATCCAGGCCATCGATGAGTTCCAGCACGCTGGGATCGAGGATGAAGAATCCTCCGTTGATGAGGCCGCCTTCGGCGGAAGGCTTCTCCTCGAATGACACCACCTTGGCATCCTGCGTGACGATTCGGCCGAAGCGCGCCGGGGGCCTGACGCAGGCCACCGTGGCTTTGCGGCCGTGGCCGGCATGGAAGGCCAATTGCGCGCCGATATCGATATTCGACAGCCCGTCGCCATAGGTCATGCAGAACGGCTCACCGGCGCGCAAATACTTTCCGATCTGCAACAACCGCCCGCCGGTCTTGCTTTCCTCGCCGGTATCCACCAGGGTCACTTTCCAGGGCTCGACGCGGCAGTCATGATATTCAACGCGATTTTCCGCCATGTCAAAGGTGACATCGGCTTGGTGCAGGAAATAGTTCGCGAAATATTCCTTGATCATGTAGCCCTTGTACCCGAGGCAAACGATGAACTCCTTCACGCCGAAGGACGCGTACAGCTTCATGATGTGCCACAGGATGGGCCGCGTGCCGATTTCCACCATGGGCTTCGGGCGGGTGTTCGATTCCTCCGCGATGCGCGTGCCCTTGCCGCCGGCGAGAATGACGCACTTCATGCGCGCAATGCCGGCAGCGATTGATACTGCGCAATCTGCGCCTCGGAAAACTTCAGCATGTCCTCTCCTGCCGCGTGGGCCTGATACCAATCCGCAGTCCACGCCAGCGACTCAGCAACGCCCAGCCGCGGATGCCACTGCAACGAACTCTGCGCCAAAGCCGATGACAAAGTCAGCGCGGCGGCCTCCTTGGGATTCACGCCGGCGTCGCGCTGCCAACCCGGGCGGCCCGAGAATCTCGCACTGAACGCATCCACGACCTCGCGCACCGTGCAAAAGGATGACGGGTTTGGACCGAAATTGACAGCGCGCGGCACGCCGGACGGTGTCTGCACCAGTGCCTGCGCCAAAGCGAGATAGCCTGACAGCGGCTCGAGCACATGCTGCCAAGGTCTGATGGCATCGGGAAATCTCAAGGTCACCCTCTCGTTGGCCTGGAGCGCCCGAATGCAATCGGGTATGAGCCGATCTTGCGACCAATCACCGCCGCCGATGACATTGCCGGCGCGCACCGAGGCGATCGGCGGACCTCCCTCAAAGAAGCTATCCCGGAAACTGCCCGTCAACAACTCCGCACAAGCCTTGCTGTTGCTGTAAGGATCATGACCTCCCAGGCGATCGCTCTCGACAAACGGGCGGCCCGCATCGTGATTTTCATACACCTTGTCGCTGGTCACTACCAGCACGCACTGCAGGTGTTTGAGGGTACGGCAGGCCTGCAGCAGAATGCCCGTGCCCAAGACGTTGGTCGCGTAGGTCGCGAGCGGATCGCGATACGACTCCCTGACGAGCGCCTGTGCCGCCATGTGGATGACGACCTGCGCATCCGACGCCAGGAGCGCATCGCGAACCGTTTCTTCGTCGCGGATATCGGCGATGTGCGAGCGGGATTTGTCGCCCGCCAGATCATAAAGACTCGGATCGGTGTGCGGCGGGAGCGAATAACCGGTTACCTGCGCGCCCATCTGGCGCAGCCACAGACTCAACCATGCGCCTTTAAAGCCGGTGTGGCCGGTGAGAAACACCCGGCGGTCCCGCCAGAACTCGCTCGTTAAGCGCGTAATGAGTTATCCCGCCTTCTTGTTCCAATACGATTTCAAAATTTCCAAGGTAGGCCGCGCGCCGCCCACCTTGAGCGCGCCGCTCAAGCGTACCTGCGCGGTCCAAAACTTGGCGAAGCGGCGCAACATGAGAAAGACATCCTTGTACTGGCCGCGGCCCCGCGTTGCATAGGCGATCTTGAGCGCATCGCAGATGATCGCCACCGGCAATTTATAGATGCGCGAACGCGATGCAAAGGGATCGTGCACATAGGCCGCGTAACTCGGGTCCGTGATCAGGATCCACGTGGCCACCCGCTCCATCAGGAATATTTTCATCTGCACATCGCGGCGGCCGCGATACTGCGTCGGCGTGCGCAATTGGATTCCCAACGGGTCTTCAGGGATTTCCGCGATGGCAAATAGCTGCTCTGTGATCGCCAGCCACGCTCTCCAAAACCTCGGCTTGGCAATGAAGTAATTGGAATGCACCGTGTTCCTGGAATCGGAGACCAGATCCTCGAGCGGCTGCGGATGATTGATGCGCGCAAAGAAATCCTTGGCCACTTGCATCAGGCCAGGATGCTCCGCGTTGCCGTGCTCGAATACATTGAGAAAGAAGGCGCTGTTGTGGATGCTGGGGCTGAACAGGGCAATCTCCGTGGCCGGCCCCGAAGCTTGAATGAAATCGCGAACCTCGGCCGCGCTCAAATTGGTTTTCAGCTTGAATTTCGGCGAGAGAAAGCCGTAGAAAGCGCTCTCGTCCAGCTTTTCGTTGAGCAGAAATTTGCGGATCGGCCAATATTCGTACCAATCGGGCCGCTCATTCCCCGAGTTGTCCAAAACATCGAAGCCAGGATCCAATTCTTGACGAGATGTGTAGTGGTTGAGGATTTGGTACGTATGCACGGAATGCATGGCCGCAGCATACCGGCTTCACGAGGCGGCGGCGAGGTCATAGGGCGATCCGGGCGAGCAGCCCCAGATAGTTGGCACGGTAGCTGCGAAGCGAGTAGCGCTCCTCGACGTGCACGCGTCCTTTAGCGCCGAAGGCGGCACGCAAGTCCGGCGCGACGATCAAGCGTTCCAAACTGCGTTCCCAACCATCGGTATCGGTCGCGTGAAAACCATTGATCCCGTCCATCACGGCCTCCGTGTTGGCGCCCACGGGTGAGGCAACGCAGGGAAGCGCGGCCGCCATGTACTGCAACAACTTGAAAGCGCACTTGCCGCGCGACCAGGCATCGTCCGTCAGGGGCATCACGCCGATGTGTGCGCCCGCCAAGGATTGCGCCTCGGTGGCCGAACTCCAGGGCACGCGCTCCACCGTCACATCGTTCCAATCGGGAAACGCCGAACAGATCACGCGCAGCCTCAACGCCGGGTGCCGCCGGGTCAAGCGCGCCAAGGCGGGCCGGATCATGTCCAGATAAATGAGATTCTCCGGACTGCCGATCCACGCGATCGTCGGAGGATCGGCAGGTCCCGCTGTCGTGGGGATGTAGCCGGCGGTGTCGATGGATGTGGGCAGCACGGCGACTTCCTTGGCCGAGCCGCGCGCGACGCCGGCCAGGACGTCGTTGCCCGCGGCGACCGCGTCGACCCAGCGGCAGGTCGCGGCGAATTTTTGCTTGCGCCAGGCGGATTCATCCGGCATGTCCCCGAGCCGCCGCGGTTTGCGCACATAGATGGCGTCGTCCACATCGAAAATGCGCCGCCGGCTGTAAGAGGCGAACAAACGCGCTTCGATCGAACTGAGTTTGATCTGATGCAGCACGGTGACGTGCGCCCAACGAAACAGTTCGCGCCGCTCCCAGGTGCGCAGACCATAGCGCCCGCTGGGGAATTGCTCGGCGCGTACCTGCCAACCGGCCTCTTGCAGGGGCGCAACCAGGCTGCGCATGCGGTGCCGAAACGACGGCTGATCAAGACCATATCCCAGCAAAACGACATTCGACATGACTTTAAGCCCGCACCGTTTTCATCAGCTGCGTCAGCGCGGCCAGCGCGACCTCAATGCCATCGGTCAATTGAAGAGCAGAAGCCCGCTGCCCCAGGGCGATGCGCGCGGACTCATCGCTCAACAGTGCCACTGCCGCTTGAACGATACCGGCCGCGTCGAGTTTGGCCGCGATTGCGACGGCGGCGTCGACGCAACGCTGGATGCGCCGATGCTGATCCTGCGCAATGGGGACGGCGATGCACGCGCGGCCGCAGGCAATCGCCTGCAGCAGCGTTGAGCCGCCGTTGGTCACGACCATCCGAGCGCCGCGCATCAATTCCGCAAGATCAGGTTGCGGCAGGGTCCGGAAGCACCGCAGTCGCGGGCTGGGCACGGTCGGGCCCGCTGGACCGACGAACAGCGTTTCGGTGCCGGCGTCCGCCAGCGCGATCGCCGCCGCAAGAAACCTCGCTGTCGCATCGCCGGCACCCGGATGTCCAGTCCCTCCGCCCGGCACGACGAGTACAAAGGTCTCCGGGCTCAATCCCAGGCGTGCCATGATCGAGTCCTCGGCCGAGCCGGCTCGCGATAAAATCACGTCGAGATACCTTAAGGCGGGTCTGCGCAACCAGTCGAGCTTGAATCGTTCGAAAAAATTGGGACGTCCCGCGATGAATTGCGGATAGGCAATCCAGTGTTCATCGATCAGCCGCATCCAGCGCCATCGAAACGCCTTGCGTCTTTGACGGGCGCGGGAACTGATGAAAATGATGCGCGCGCCCGCCCGGTACGCCGCGCGCAGCTGTGCGCTGCGGCCTGCGTTGTCGAAGATCACGATGTGCGGCTTGAACGTTTGGATCGACTCGGCGACGGCTGCGCTGTGAAATGTGGGGGATGAATCCAGCAAGGTGGCCGGAAACGGCGCGGCGGCCGCGTATGGGGCCTGGCGGCTCAAGATAAAATGGATGCCGGCTTGCGGCCATTGCCGCCGTACGGCCTGCGCAATGGCCAAACTGCGCGCGTATTCGCCCATGCCGAACGCACCGGAGACGGGAATAAAAGAATTCGCGGGGCCTCAACCAAAGGCGGTGAACCAGCGGTCCAGCACCAGCAAGTACCAGGCGCGACGGAATTCGGTGCCCACCGCTTGTTGCAACACACCGCGATCCATGAGGCGCCGCACGGCATCGCGAAGCAGTGCCGGGTGCTGCCTCAGCCAGCGGTGCACGGGAAGCCCAAAACCGGATTTGGGCCGATTCAAATGATTGGGCGGCAATCGCGGTTCCATCAGGCGACGCACCAGCAGTTTTCCCCGCCGCCGCCGTTCATCGACCAGCAGCTTAGGATCGACGCTCAGCATGAACTCGACCAGGCGATGATCCAGCAACGGTGGGCGCACCTCCAGAGAATGCGCCATGCTGGTTCGATCCACCTTGGTCAAGAGGCCCTCCGCCAGATCCGTGTGCAGATCCAGCCAGCGCAGCTGCGCGAGCGGCTTCAGGTCAGCGCGCCAAAACTGGCGGTAGAACCAAAGGTAATCGTACTGAGGCTCTTTCCATGACGGCGCGAGCAGAGCGTCGATCTGTTGAGCCGTCATCCCGCCCAAAGCGGCGGCATATGCGGCAAGTCCAACGTATCCATGGCGCTGCATGGACGAAGCGAGGCGCGACAGGGGCGGCAGGTACCGGGCCAACGATCTATTCAAGAGGTTTGATCGCGCGCCGATTCTTGACCAGTAGCGCGGGTAACCGCAGAAGATTTCGTCACCGCCCTCGCCGCTCAACGCCACGGTCACTTCGCGGCGGGCAAATTGCGCAATCAAATAGTTCGACCACGCGGCGCTGTCGCCGAATGGCTCATCGAACAGCGCGGGCATCCGATCCAGCGCGCCGGCGAAATCAGACTGCGGCGCCATCATTTCCAAATGCGCGGTGCTCAAGTGCGCGGCAACTTGCCGCGCCGCGTCCGCTTCGGAGCGGGCACCCGCCTCAAACGCCAAGGTATAGGTGCGCGGGGCGTCCAAGTAGTAGGCCGTGAGCGCCGAGTCGATGCCGCCGCTTAAAAAAACGCCGACGGGTACGTCCGACACGGTGTGATCCGGCACCACCTCACCCAGCAACGCATCGAGTTGCTGCACGGTTTCATCGGCGCTGCGCTCGACAATGGCGCTCGAGGGATTCCAATAGCGTTCAATGGTCACGCTGCCCGCCTGCCAGGTGAGCGTGTGCCCGGCGGGTAATTTGCAAATCCCTCGGTAAATCGTCTTCGGCGCCGGAACATAGCCGTGAAACAGAAAGTCACGCACCGCGCTGGGGTCGATCGCGGGCGTGCCCAGCAGCATGAGGGCTTTGAGTTCCGATGCGAAGGCGATGCCATCCGGCAACAGACGGTAGTACAGCGGCTTGATTCCCAGCCGATCGCGGGCCAGCAACAGGCGCTTCTCTTGCGTGTCCCAACTCGCGAAGGCGAACATGCCGACCAAGCGGGTCAGGCAGGCACTGCCTTCGGTCGCCAGGAGCCTCAAGAGCACCTCGGTGTCGCCGCTCGAGACCCAAGGTCCCGGCAACGCGGCGCGCAGCCGCTCATGGTTGTAGAGCTCGCCGTTGTAAGTCAGAACTTGCGGGCCGAACAGCATCGGCTGGCGGCCGGCGTCCGTTAAATCCTGAATTGCCAACCTACGGTGGGACAGGGCAACACCCGGCTGAGTCCATACGCCGTCGCCGTCGGGACCTCGATGCAGCAGTCGTTGCGCCATGCTCTGCGCAATCTCCATACTCGCCATCGGGCCGACAATTCCGGCTATGCCACACATGGCGGCAGTTTAACGCGGCGCCGTCGCGATGTACCGCTAGCCATCGGGCATCGGTTCGTTTAGGGTGCACCTTAAGAGCTGAATGCATGGCAACACCCGCCGATCAACGATTGCTGGAACTATTGGGAAGATGGCTCGAGAGCCTCGAGTTGCATACCAAGTATTCGTCGTTGGACGACGACAGCTATTGGAAAATTCAGCCCTGGTCGGAGCATCAACGGCCAACGCGATGGATTATCGACTTGGCGAGGCAGAAGACCGTTGCCTTGCGGGCTCAAGTCGAGAAGCGCGCCAAGTCGGGTGATACGCAGTTTTCCGACGCGCTGGAGCTCATGGCATTCCTGGCCAACCTGGTGGGGTCCGAACACATCGAGCGCTACATTCCGGTGGCCGAGGCGCGCAACGAGCGCGACCTGTCCGGCGAGGCGCCGGAGACCGGCACGGGCGACACCTCCGAACAACCGGTCGTCACCGTCACCGCCACCGCCACGCGGGAAATGCCGAAGTTCTCGGGCGCCAAGCGCGTGCCGCAACCCGCCGGCACCGCCCAAGTCGCGCGCAATGAACGCCGACCCGCGAGCGTGGCCAAGCCGGCGCCAAAAGCGCCCATAAGGCCGCCGCCGAAAAAACCGGCCGCTCATCAACCCGAGCGCGCGGGTCCGACTGACGGCGCCAAGGAGCAGGTGATCGCCGACGCGGCTCGCTTGGTACAATGGGGCAGAAAATGGTATGAGCTGCCCGAACTCATCGCCCGCATGGCGGACCGTCCCGCCCTGCCCGATGTACGACGTATACTCAAGGAAAATAAAGCGGCGATTGAAAAGAAGGTCGGGAACACCTAGCCCGTCCTGGCGGTCCGGGCGTAGAACGCTCCACTGCCCAACAATAAAATTTAGGGAACCTCCTTCGATGATCTACGCTCAAAGGCGCCCATGATTACGACAAAAAACTTATCCAAGCGGTACGGCGACAAGCTGGCCGTCAATGACCTGACATTCTCGGTGGCGCCGGGCGAGGTCCTCGGATTCTTGGGCGCCAATGGTGCGGGCAAGTCAACCACCATGCGCATGATTGCGGGTTTCATATCGCCCTCCGCGGGGCAAGTCTCGGTTTGCGGGCACGACATCGAAAAGGCGCCGGTGGCGGCGAAATCCTGCATGGGGTATTTGCCCGAGGGCGCGCCCAGCTACGGCGAAATGACGGTCGGCGAATTTCTGGACTTCATCTGCGACGTGCGCGGATTGAACGGCGAGCGGCGCCGGCAAAGGCGCGCCGTGGTGATCGACAGATTGGGGTTGGCGCCGGTGATCGATCAAGTGATCGAGACGCTGTCCAAGGGATTTCGCCGCCGTGTGGGATTGGCCCAGGCGTTGATCCACGATCCCCAGGTTTTGATCCTGGATGAACCCACGGACGGACTCGATCCGAATCAAAAGCATGAGGTGCGCCGGCTCATCAACGAGCTGAGCAAGGACAAGTTGGTGATCGTTTCCACGCACATATTGGAAGAGGTGCATGAGGTATGCACGCGCGCCATCATTATCGCTAACGGCCGTATCGTGGCCGATGAAACGCCGACCGCACTCGAGTCACGCTCGCGCTACCACCACGCGGTGAGCTTGCGCTTCGAAAAAGCGGACGATCTGGCGGCGGCGCGCCGTGAAATCGCGCTGCTGCCGCAAGTCGCTGCAATCGAGTCGGACGCGCGCGAATTGAGGCTTACGGCGATACCGAAGCCCGGCGCCAACGTCCTGGCCGCCGTTGGCGCGATTATTGTCAAGTTCAACTGGGATGTGCCGGAATTGCACCTGGAATCCGGGCGTCTCGACGAGGTGTTCCGCTCGTTGACGGAACCCACACCCGGGCTCGACACCACGCCCGCGGCGGAGCTCGCATGAATAAAGTGCTCGTGGTGTTCCGGCGCGAATTGCGCAGCTACTTTGCCACTCCCCTGGCGTACGTCTTCATTGTCATCTTCCTGGTGCTCGCCGGTGTGTTTACGTTTCAAGTCGGCGGATTCTTGGAACGCAACCAGGCGGACCTGCAGTCATTTTTTCGGTGGCATCCCTGGCTGTACTTGGTACTGATCCCGGCCATTTCGATGCGGCTTTGGGCGGAGGAGCGCAACAGCGGCAGCATCGAATTGCTCATGACGTTTCCGATCACCCTGTGGCAGGCGGTGGTGGGCAAGTTCCTCGCCGCCTGGTGCTTCGCGGGAATTGCGCTCGCACTGACCTTTCCGGTGTGGATCACGGTCAATTATCTGGGATCTCCGGACAACGGCGCCATCATCGCGGCCTATGTGGGCAGCTTCTTGATGGCCGGCGGATTTTTGTCCATCGGCATGTGCCTCTCGGCGGCGACGCGCAATCAAGTGGTGGCGTTCATCACGGCCGCCTTGGTCGGTTTCGTGTTCCTGCTGGCGGGCTTTCCTCTGGTGCTGGATTTCGTACGCGGCGTGTTCCCGCAGGCAATTGTCGATGCCATCGCATCCTTGAGTTTTTTCACTCACTTCGATGCCATCTCCAAGGGCGTGATCGACCTGCGCGATCTCGTGTATTTCGCCGCCCTCATCGGCTTCTGGTTGGCCGCCACGGCCTTGGTACTCGACATGAAAAAGGCGGAATAGGTGAACGGTAATCGTTGGCGAAGAGTGGGCTTTGGGGTCGGCGGGCTGATCGCACTGGCGTTGCTATTCTTGGCCGTCGTGATGCTGTCGAACGTGGGCCTGCGGGGCGTGCGGCTGGATCTGACGCAGAACAAGCTCTACACCTTGAGCAAGGGCACGCAGCAGGTGCTCGGCGACTTGAAAGAACCGGTCAATTTGTATTTTTATTTTTCGCGCGACGCCGCCGCGAAGCAGTCGCCGCTGCTGATGCCGTATGCGGCTCGAGTGCGTGAATTTCTGGAAGAGGTGAGCGCGCGCGCCGGCGGCAAGATTCATCTGCAGGTGATCGATCCGCAGCCCTTCTCCGATGATGAAGATCGCGCGGCCGAATTCGGCCTGCAGTCTCTGCACCCCGGCGGCGAGGCGCTGTATTTTGGCCTGGCGGGCACCAACTCGACCGACGGCCGCTCCGCGATCCCGACGTTCACGGCGGACCGCGAAGAATTCTTGGAATACGACGTGGCGAAACTCGTCCAGGAATTGGGCACGCCGAAGAAA
>Ga0210387_10004214_pt1 | contig 11016 bp, 8 predicted proteins | sample IncBWC7OmetaG_FD_160108 | JGI IMG/M metagenome (GOLD analysis project Ga0210387, IMG submission 160108) | Forest soil microbial communities from Barre Woods Harvard Forest LTER site, Petersham, Massachusetts, United States - Inc-BW-C-7-O ... | reverse complement strand
TCCTCGGTCGCCTTCGCGGTCTGGCTCGCAAGCGACTTCACCTCGGAGGCAACCACCGCAAAGCCGCGGCCGGCATCGCCCGCGCGCGCCGCCTCGATGGTGGCATTGAGCGCGAGAAGATTGGTCTGCTCGGCAATCGCCGTGATCAGCTTGACGACGTCGCCGATCTCCGCCGCCGCGCGCGACAATTTGCCGATCCGCGCGTCGGTCTCTCGCGCCTGGTTCACGGCGGCTTCCGCAATGCGGTTCGATTCGCGCACCTGCTTGCCGATGGCATCGACCGAGGCCGACAATTCTTCGGTGGCCGAAGCGACCGACTCGATGTTGCTGGAAGCCGTCTCCGACACGCCGGCAACCTGGCTGGACAGGCCCTGCGTGGTCTCCGCCGTGCGCGTCAGCGTCCCGGCGGCCTGCTCGAGATGGGTCGCCGAGCCCGAGACGTTGGACACGATCGAGCCGACCGCGCTCTCGAACTCATCGGCAAAGCGAATGAGCTCGGCGCGGCGGGCGCCTGCCGCTTCCCGGTTCTGCGCATCCTGGGCGGCGGCATCGCGTTCGGCCTTGGCGATCGCCTGCAACTTGAACTCCTCGACAGCACCGGCCATTTCGCCAAGCTCGTCCTTACGGCCGAGACCCGGGAGCACGACGTCGAAATTGCCACCTGCGAGCTCACGCATCGCCTTGCACATCGCAATCATCGGCCGGGAAATGCCGCGGCCCAGCAGCAGCGCCAGCACGGCCCCGAGCAGGGTGCCGCCGACGGCGAGCATGATGATCAGACTTTCGGTCTCGCCGATGATCGCGTTGGATTGCGCATCGAGCCGCTGCTGCTCGGCGACGAGATCGGTCTTCATCGCACCGGCGCCCTGGCTGATCGCACCGGCCGAGCCACCCATTTCGGTCAGGAGATCTTCAACGGTACTCGCGTTCTCGACCAGCTTTTGCAGCGCCGCCTTGTAGTTCTTCAGAAACTCCCTGGCTTCCTTCAGCTCCGCCACGAGCTTGTCATCCATCGAATAGACCTGGTCGAAGGCGCTCGCGACGAAGTCCAGCCGCGCCAGCGCGTTCTTGGCCACCGATTGATCGGCATTGATGACGAAGGTATTGGCGGCAGCGCTCGCGGCCGCGAACTGCGTCTGCACCCGCTTGGTGCCGGACTCGATCGCCTGCTGCTCGGCGTCGGAGGCGCTGCTCAGGACGTCGTCGAGCTTGTATTTGAGCATGTTGGCGTTGCTCTGCAGCTGGTTCTGCACGATCAGCGCGCTCTCGCTCTTGACCTTGACGATGTCGGCAAAGGTCGCGGTGAAATTCCGGAACTCGATGGCGAGGCGTTTCAGTCCCTCGAGCCGTGCCGGTTGCTTGGTTCCGGCCAGCGACCTGTCGATCGCGGCCTTCAGGTTGGCTTCGGCCGCCTGCGCCGCCTTGGCGTCGTCTTCCTTGCCCGTCACCACGTAGAATTTGACCAGCGAGCGATAGGAGATCAGCTCACGGTCGATATTGCGGGCGAGATCGGCCTCCGAGACGCTGTTTCGGTAGAAGGCAACCGCCTCCGAGACGCGCTCGAAGCCGAAATAGGCAGTGGCAAGGCTTACGGCCGAGATCGCCAGCACCAGCGCGAAACCGAGCAGGATTTTGGCACGGAAGCGTAGGGTCGGAAGCCTGGAAAACAACGATTTCGAACGGACGCTTCCCGACATACCCACCCCCATAAAACCTTGGCCAGCCCACAAAGCCACGCGGAGCCGGAAACGACGGCTTCCGGCCCGATGGCGCAAGTTACGCCACAATCGATAAGGCTGCGTAAATGTACGGAGGCTTTCCCCTGCCGTCGGGACAGAAATCCAGCCGCGACAAGGGTTTTGCCGACGAAAATCCTAGTTGCAAAGTTCCGGGGCCGCCCCTCTAATCGGTCCAACCAACAATCATCGGGAGGGATAATGTGTCGACAGTCAAACTGACAGTTAACGGCAAGGCGGTCTCGGTCGAAGCCGAAGATCGCACGCTTCTGGTCCATCTCCTGCGCGAAAACCTGAACCTGACAGGCACCCATGTCGGCTGCGATACCAGCCAATGCGGCGCCTGCGTGGTTCATGTCGATGGCCGCGCAGTGAAATCCTGCACCATGCTGGCGGGACAGGCCGCAGGCTCCAGCGTCATCACCATCGAGGGCATCGCCAAGGGCGACGAGCTGCACCCGATGCAGGCGGCGTTCCGCGACAATCACGGCCTGCAGTGCGGCTACTGCACTCCCGGCATGATCATGTCGGCGATCGATATCGTACACCGCCATGGTGGGAAACTGGACGAAGCCACCGTCCGCCATGAGTTGGAAGGCAACATCTGCCGCTGCACCGGCTATCACAACATCGTCAAGGCCGTGCTGGATGCCGCTGGCCGCATGAAGGTCTCGCAGGCGGCCGAGTAGCCGCTCGCTTAATCACTGCTCGATCACGCCGCCGCGTTCGATGGAATCGGCGGAAACCGAATCTCCGGTAGGGAGGAAGACATGAGTGTTGAAGGCATTGGCGCAAGCGTCGTGCGCAAGGAAGACCGACGTTTCATTACGGGTAAAGGCAAGTACGTCGACGATATCAAGCTGATCGGCATGACCTTTGCCCAGTTCATCCGCAGCCCGCATGCACATGCCAAGGTCAAGAGCATCGACACGTCAGAGGCGATGAAGATGCCCGGCGTGATCGCGGTGCTGAACGGGCAGCAGCTCGTCGACGACAAGGTCGGCAATCTGATTTGCGGCTGGGCCATCACCTCCAAGGACGGCACGCCGATGAAAATGGGCGCGTGGCCGGCGATGGCGCCGGAGACCGTGCGCTTTGTCGGACAGGCGGTCGCGGTTGTGATCGCCGAGACCAAGAACCAGGCGCGCGACGCGGCGGAAGCCGTGGTCGTCACCTATGAAGAGTTGCCCGCGGCTTCCGACGTCAAAGCCGCGATCAAGCCCGGCGCGCCGCAGCTTCATCCGGAAGCCCCCGGCAATATCATCTACGACTGGCACATCGGCGACGAAGGTGCGGTGAAGGATGCCTTCGCCAAGGCCGCCAATGTGGTGACGCTCGAGCTCACCAACAATCGCCTGGTGCCGAATGCGATGGAGCCGCGCTCGGCCATCGCCGATTACGACACCGCCGAAGAGCATTTCACGCTCTACACGACGTCGCAGAACCCGCACGTCGCCCGCCTCGTGCTGTCCGCGTTCTACAACATCGCGCCGGAGCACAAGCTCCGCGTGATCGCGCCTGATGTCGGCGGCGGCTTCGGCTCCAAGATCTACATCTATCCCGAAGAGATGGTCTGCCTCTGGGCGTCGAAGAAAGTCGGCCGCCCGATCAAGTGGACCGGCGATCGCTCCGAATCCTTCCTGACCGACGCGCATGGCCGCGACCATGTGTCGAAAGCGGAGATGGCCTTCGACAAGGACAACAAGATCCTTGGGCTGCGGGTGAAGACCCACGCCAATTTCGGCGCCTACATGTCGCTGTTCTCTTCGGCGGTACCGACCTATCTCTACGCGACGCTGCTGTCGGGCCAGTACGTCATCCCGGCGATCTATGCCGAGGTGATCGCGGTCTATACCAACACCACGCCGGTCGATGCCTATCGCGGCGCAGGCCGACCCGAGGCGAGCTACCTGCTCGAACGCATGCTGGAGACTGCGGCGCGGCAGCTCAAGGTCGATCCGGCCGAGCTGCGCAAGAAGAACTTCATCAACCAGTTCCCGTACCAGACGCCCGTGATCATGGCCTATGACACCGGCGACTTCCACGCCTCGATCGACGCGGCGATGAAGGCGATCGACTATGCCGGTTTCGCCGGCCGCAAGGCCAAGGCGAAGTCCGAAGGCAAGCTCCGCGGCCTCGGCGTCTCCTGCTACATCGAGGCCTGCGGCATTGCGCCGTCGAAGGCGGTGGGCAGTCTCGGCGCTGGCGTCGGTCTGTGGGAGTCGGCTGAAATCCGCGTCAACCCGGTCGGCACCATCGAGGTGCTCACCGGCGCGCATAGCCACGGCCAGGGCCATGAGACGGCGTTCGCACAATTGATCTCGGAGCGCCTCGGCGTTCCCATCAGCCAGGTCTCGATCGTGCATGGCGACACCGACAAGGTGCAGTTCGGCATGGGCACCTACGGCTCGCGCTCGATCGCGGTCGGCGGCACCGCGATTGAGAAAGCGATGGAAAAGGTCGAGTCCAAGGCGAAGAAGATCGCCGCGCACCTGTTAGAGGCTTCCGAGGGCGACATCGTCATCGAGAACGGCGAGTTCAAGGTGACCGGCACCGACAAGGCGCTGGCGCTGCCGATGGTGGCGCTCGCGGCCTATACCGCGCATAACCTGCCTGATGGCATGGAGCCCGGGTTGAAGGAGACGGCGTTCTACGATCCGACCAACTTCACCTTCCCGGCCGGCGCCTATCTCTGCGAGCTCGAGGTCGACCCTGGCACCGGCAAGACCAGTTTCGTCAACTTCGTCGCGGCCGATGATTTCGGTCGGCTGATCAACCCGATGATCGTCGAAGGCCAGGTCCATGGCGGCCTCGCCCAGGGCATCGGCCAGGCGCTGCTGGAAGGTGTCGTCTATGACGACACCGGCCAGCTGGTGACGGCGTCGTTCATGGATTACACCATGCCGCGCGCCGACGACCTGCCCTCGTTCAAGCTGTCGCACACCACGACGCTGTGTCCGGGCAATCCGCTCGGCGTCAAGGGCTGCGGCGAGGCCGGCGCGATCGGCGCTTCCGCTGCCGTGATCAACGCTATCACGGATGCGATCGGCAACAACAAACTGGAAATGCCCGCGACGCCCGATCGCGTCTGGCACGCCATTCACGGTTGAGGGAGGACACGATGTACGAGACCCATTATCACCGGGCTTCCTCGATCGACGATGCGGTCGCCTTGTTCGGCAAGGGCACGGAAGCGAAGTATCTCTCCGGCGGGCAGACGCTGATCCCCGTGATGAAGCAGCGGCTGGCTCAACCATCTGACGTGATCGATCTCTCCAAGGTGAAGGAGATGATCGGCTGCGAGGTGTCCGGCGACACCGTGACCATCAAGGCTGCGACGACACATTACGACGTCGCAACCGACGCCGGCGTGCAGAAGGCGATCCCCGCACTGGCCCATCTCGCCTCGATCATCGGCGATCCCGCCGTGCGTTATCGCGGCACCATCGGCGGCTCGCTCGCCAATAACGACCCGGCGGCGGATTATCCGAGCGCCGTGCTGGCGCTGGGCGCGACGGTGAAGACCAACAAGCGCTCGATCTCGGCGGACGACTTCTTCAAGGGCCTGTTCTCGACAGCCTTGCAGGACGGCGAGATCATCACCGCGGTCTCGTTCCCGGTTCCGGCAAAGGCGGGCTATGCGAAGTTTCCGCATCCGGCCTCGCGCTTTGCGCTCACCGGCGTGTTCGTCGCCAAGACCAAGTCCGGTGACGTGCGCGTTGCGGCGACTGGCGCGTCGCAAAGCGGCGTGATGCGGGTCGGCGCAATTGAGGCGGCGCTGAAATCGAACTGGTCGGCGGGCGCACTCGACAACGTCGCGATTTCCGCCAGCGGTCTTCTAGCCGATATCCACGGCTCCGCGGACTATCGCGCCAATCTGATCAAGGTGATGGCGCAGCGCGCGGTGACCGCGGCCGGCTGATAGCCACTCAACACAAGTGCGATGCGGCGCGCAGCAATGCGCGCCGTTTGTTTTTTTGCCGCACCTTTTGTGCAAATCGCGCTTGCTCCGGCACGCCTCAGGCGAGACAATTTGCCTGGAAACGCTGAAGGTAAACGACATGCTCGACAAGACCGCGCCGCAACAAAACGTTCGCGCCTCCGGCCCGCTCGCGGGTTTTCGCATTGTCGAATTTGCCGGCATCGGCCCCGGCCCTTTCGCCTGCATGATGCTGGCGGACATGGGCGCGGAGGTCGTGACACTCGATCGCGTCGGCGCGAAGAAGAGCCTGAAGTCGGTCGCCGGCCGCGGCCGCAAGATCGTCGAGCTCGATCTCAAGGACAAGGAGGCGATCGCGCAGGTGCTGGACCTGCTCGCGGGTGCCGACGCGCTGATCGAAGGTTTCCGGCCCGGCGTGATGGAACGGCTCGGTCTCGGCCCTGAGGTGGTGATGGCGCGCAACCCGAAACTGGTCTACGGCCGCATGACCGGCTGGGGCCAGGAAGGCCCGCTCGCCAACGCCGCCGGCCATGACATCAACTACATTTCCGTCACCGGCGCCCTCGCCGCGATCGGACCTAAGGAGAAGCCGGTGCCGCCACTCAATCTTGTGGGCGATTTCGGCGGCGGCGCGCTCTATCTCGTCGTGGGCGTGCTGGCCGCGCTGCTGGAGGCATCGAAGTCCGGCAAGGGACAGGTGGTCGATGCCGCGATGTGCGACGGTGCCGCGTCACTGATGTCGATGTTCTTCGACATGGCGGCGATCGGCCGCTGGACCGAGGGCCGCGACCAGAACTTCCTCGACGGCGGCGCGCATTTCTACGGCGTCTATGAATGCTCCTGCGGCAATTTCATCTCGATCGGATCGATCGAGCCGCAATTCTACGCGCTGCTCCGCGAACATGCCGGCCTGTTGGCGGAATGCTTTGACGCGCAGATGGATCGCAAGGCCTGGCCGGACCTGAAGACAAAGCTGACGGAAGTCTTCAAGAGCAAGAGCCGCGCCGACTGGTGCAAGATCATGGAAGGCACCGACATCTGCTTTGCGCCGATCCTCACCATGGCGGAAGCACCGAAGCATCCGCACATGGCCGCGCGGGGCGTGTTCGTCGAGCGTCACGGCGTGACCCAGCCCGCGCCTGCGCCGCGCTTCTCGCGCACGCCATCGGTGATCCGCGAGCCGGAGGCGGCGGATATCGGCGGGCTGGTGAATGCGTGGAAGGCGGGGAGATAAACTCGGTATTCGTGCCCGGATGCAGTGCAGCGCGTTAGCGGTGCACTGCTGATCCGGGGCCCATGCTGAGTAGGTCCCGGCTCTGCGCGGCAGCGTTGCACGCTGCAGCGCGTCCGGGACACGAGAGCCCCTTAGGCCACCTGCTCCACCTTCAGCACACCACGCCTGATCTGATCCTCCTCGATCGACTCGAACAGGGCCTTGAAATTGCCCTCGCCGAATCCGTCGTCGCCCTTGCGCTGGATGAACTCGAAGAAGATTGGGCCGATTGCATTCGCCGAGAAAATCTGCAGCAGCACCTTGGTCTGGCCGCCATCGACCACGCCCTCGCCGTCGATCAGGATGCCGTTGGTCTTCAGCCGCGCGACATCCTCACCATGTTTCGGTAAACGCGTGTCGATCCTCTCGAAATACGTATCGGGCGGCGACGGCATGAATGGCAGGCCGGCGGCGCGGAGGCCCTCGATGGTGCGGTGGATGTCGCGGCAGCCGCAGGCGATGTGCTGGATGCCTTCGCCGCGGTAGGTCTGCAGATATTCCTCGATCTGTCCGGAATCGCCGGCATCCTCGTTGATCGGAATCCTGATCTTGCCGTCCGGGCTGGTCAGCGCCCGCGAGAACAGGCCCGAAGCGCGGCCCTCGATGTCGAAGAAACGGATCTGGCGGAAGTTGAACAGCCTCTCATAGAAGCCAGCCCACACATCCATGCGGCCGCGATGGACGTTGTGGGTGAGATGATCGAGATAGAACAGGCCGGCGCCAGCCGGACACGGACCGCGCGCGCCGAGCCATTCGAACTCGGCATCATAGGCGGAGCCCTTCGCACCGAAACGATCGACGAAATAAAGCAAGCTGCCGCCGATGCCCTTGATCGCGGGAACATCCAGCGTCTTCTGTTCGGGCGACACCTCCGCCGGCTCGGCGCCGAGCGACAATGCGCGCTCATAGGCGCGCTTGCCATCGACCACGCGGAACGCCATCGACGGCGCGCAGGGGCCATGCGCGGCCACAAAGTCGAAGCCGTGGCTGCCGGGCTCCTCGTTGACGAGATAGTTGATGTCACCCTGGCGGTAGAGCGTGATCTTCTTCGTCCCGTGGCGGGCAACCGGGGCAAAGCCCATCAGCTTGAACAGCGCGTGCAGTTGCTCCGGTTCGGGGTGCGCATATTCGACGAACTCAAAACCGTCGGTGCCCATCGGATTGTCGGCACTGATGGTGGCGGGCGGCGCGTCGTGCGGGAACGGTCCCATGGCAGAATCTCCCTCGATTGCTGAAAGGGATTTTCCGCCGAAACCGGTGCAAAGTGCATGCATAACAGACCGCATTCGGCTATGATCATGCACGCTTCGTGCACAAATTGGATAAGTCATGCATGATTGACGTCGACAGCTTCGACCTCAAAATGCTGGCAGCGCTGCAGGATGACGGCCGGCTCACCAACCAGCAGCTCGCCGATCTGGTCGGGCTGTCGGCCTCGCAATGCTCGCGACGGCGGATACGGCTGGAGGAGCAGAAGGTAATTTCCGGCTATCACGCCGACCTTGCGGGCGAAGCGCTCGGCTTCAACCTGATCGCCTTCATCAACATCACGCTGGCAACGCATTCGCCCGACAACGCCAAGAAATTCCGCGCACTGGTTGGCCGCGTCGACGAAATCCAGGAGGCCTATTCGCTCACCGGCGACGCCGACTATGTGCTCAAGGCAGTGCTACGCGACCTCAAGGGCCTGTCCGATATCGTCAACAACGTGCTGATGCCGCATCCGAGCGTTGCGCATGTGCGCTCCTCGATCGTGCTGGACCGCCTGAAGGAGAGCGCGAAACTGCCGCTGCGAAGCTAGCGCATGATCCCGAAAAGTGGACACCGGTTTTCGGATAAGATCATGCGCCAACCGGAAAGTCGCAAATCGAGGGAAATTCGACATTCGATTTCCTTGCACGATTTGCGATGATGCGGATGCGAGAGGAAGCAACTCATGGCGCTGCAACTTCGGCCGAACTGCGAATATTGCGACAAGGACCTGCCGCCGAACGCGCTCGATGCGCGGATTTGCTCCTACGAATGCACGTTCTGTGCGGATTGCGCGGAGAACAAGCTCGACAACGTCTGCCCCAACTGCGGCGGCGGTTTCGAGACGCGCCCGATCCGGCCCGCGAAGGAATGGCGGCCGGGGGTATGCGTCACCAAGCACGTGCCGTCGGACAAGCGCGTGCGTCTGAAATATGCGATGGACGACATCGCCGCGCATTGTGCGCGGCTGAGGGATGTGCCGCCGGAACAAAGGTAATAGTTATTTCGTCATTGCGAGCGAAGCGAAGCAATCCATGCTTCCTCGTGGCGAGATGGATTGCTTCGTCGCTGCGCTCCTCGCAATGACGCGGGGCCGCCGTCACTCCGCCGCGACGATCGTCCCCTCGACCTCGCCAAAGCCGACGCGGTAGCCGTCGCCCTGGCACCAGCCGCGCATGACGAGCGAATCGCCGTCCTCGAGGAAGGTGCGCTTGATATCGCCGTCGAGCTCGACGGGCTCGCTGCCGTTCCAGCTGATCTCCAGAAGGCTGCCGCGCTGCTGCTTCTCCGGCCCGGAGATCGTACCTGACCCAAGCAAATCGCCGACATTCATGGCGCAGCCAGAGGAGGCGTGGTGCACCAGTTGCTGCACCGACGACCAGTACATGTATTTGAAATTGGTGCGGCAGATCGTCTGCGCCACATTCATCGGCGCCGCACGCAAGGAGACATCGAGCTCCATGTCGAAATTGTTCGGTTGCGACTGACGTAGATAAGCCAGCGGCTCAGGCTTCTGCTCGGGCCCATTCAGCCTGAACGGCTCCAGTGCTTCGCGCGTCACGACCCAGGGGCTGATCGAGGTCGCAAAGGCTTTGGCCTGGAACGGACCGAGCGGCACATATTCCCATTGCTGGATGTCGCGCGCGCTCCAATCATTCAGGATCACGAAGCCGAAGATCATCTCTTCGGCCTGTTGCTCGGTCAGCATCTCGCCCATCTTCGAGGCCTGGCCCACCACGACGCCCATCTCCAGCTCGAAGTCGAGGCGCTTGCAGGCACCAAAGCTCGGCACCTCGGCCGTCGGCGGCTTCAACTGCCCGCGCGGCCGCGTCACCTCGGTGCCGGAGACCACGACGGTGGAGGCGCGGCCGTTATAGCCGATCGGCATGTGCAGCCAATTCGGCTGCAACGCATTGTCCTTGCCGCGGAACATCACGCCGACATTGGTGGCGTGCTCCCTAGAGGAATAGAAATCGGTGTAGCCGGACACCGCAAACGGCATGTGCAGCTTTACGTCGTGCATCGGCAGCAGCGCGAGCTTGCGCAGCTCCTCATTGTCGCGCAGCTCCGGATGATCATCCCGCAACAGCTCGCTGATCCGCGCGCGGGTCTTCGCCCACATCTTCGGCCCGAGCGCCATGAAGGCATTGAGCGAGGCCTGCGAGAACATGCCGATCTCGCCGAAGGCGAAGCGGCCATCCTGTTCCAGCTCCCAGAGGTCGAGCACATGATCGCCGATCGCAACCCCAACCCGCGGCGCAAGGCCTCGCGCGGAGAACACACCGTAGGGGAGGTTCTGGATCGGGAAGTCGGAGGTGGGATCGACGGGGATGAAGGAGCGGAGTTTGGGGTCGTTGGGGTGCATGAGGATCACTGGCTGGAGTTTCGCTTCACCCTCCCCTGGAGGGGGAGGGTATAGGCCGCCTCCGGCGGCCGTTTCTAGAACGCCGAAGCGTAGCTTCGACTATGTCATATTGAGCGGAGCGAAGTATGAGACGGGGCGGGGTGATCTCTCGATTCGGGCGGTGTCCGATGCCGAAAGACCGTCACCCCACCCCGCTACGCATTCCGCTTCGCTGCATGCGTAGCGACCCTCCCCCTCCAGGGGAGGGTAAGAAAGCTAAGGCCTGTTCGGATCGAACCGCTTCTCAAGTCCCTTCCAGCAGTCGGCATAATCGTCCTGCAACGTGGCCGCTGTCGCGGCATATTGCGTGACCCGCTGCGCAAAGCGCGTTTCGAACATGAACGCTAACGTGCCGGTCAGCTTCACCGGCTTCAGCTCGCCATTGCTCGCATGATCGAACGCCTGGCGATCG
>Ga0210387_10004213_pt1 | contig 11017 bp, 6 predicted proteins | sample IncBWC7OmetaG_FD_160108 | JGI IMG/M metagenome (GOLD analysis project Ga0210387, IMG submission 160108) | Forest soil microbial communities from Barre Woods Harvard Forest LTER site, Petersham, Massachusetts, United States - Inc-BW-C-7-O ... | reverse complement strand
GTCCCGGCAAGCGCCCCTATGACCAGGACGGCATCACGTGCATGGTGTGCCATTCGATTCAGAAGATCGATACGCGTGGCACGGGAAGTTACGTGATGGGCACACCCGCGGTGTTGGTGGACGAGGACGGCAAGCCGATCACCCGGCCGGTCAGCGACGCGGAGATTCTGGCGCATCTCGACCGTCATAGCAAGGCGGTGATGAAGGATTTCTACCGCACCTCCGAGTTTTGCTCATCCTGCCACAAGGCCGCCTTGCCTCGCGCGTTGAATGACTACAAATGGCAGCGGGCCATCTTTCTTTACGACGAGTGGCAGAACTCCTCCTTCGCGAAACAGTCGCCGTTGCCGTTTTACGTCAAGGACTCGGTCTCTACTTGCCAGACCTGCCATATGTTGCGCGAAGATTTGAAACTACCCGACTCCGGCGCAAAGAAAGGTCAGCTTGCTTCGCACCGATGGCTTGGAGCGAATACGATCATTCCGAAGATCTATGGCTTCGACGAACAGGCCACGAGGATCGTGAAGTTCCTGCAGAACAATGTCTTCAATGTCGACATCTTCGCGATTGAGCACGGTGAGATGGCAGACAGTGCTTCATCGAAGGGCCTCGTCGCTCCATTAGGCCTCACCCGGTTTTCCCTTACCGCGGGCGAGACGATTACCGCGGATGTTGTTATTCAAAACAAGGGTATTGCGCACAGCCACGTTCCTGAGCAGCGTGACATGTACGAATCCTGGGTGGAGTTCACCGTCAAAGATCAGAGCGGGAAGATCCTGCATCAGAGTGGGTTCATCAAGCCTAGCGAAGATCTCGACGAACGCGCGCACAGCTTTACCAATCGTCTGGTGAATGTGAATGGTGGCCTCAACGACCTGCATCAGGTCTGGACCAACCGTGTCGTCGCATACAACAACACTATCCAGTCTGGACGTTCTCAGTTGGTGCGCTATTCCTTCATCATGCCGCCCGCCGCTGTCGGGCCGATCACGATTACGGCGGCTGTCAAATATCGCCGGTTCGACCAGCATTTTATAGACTTCACCATGAGTAAGCACTACGAACAGCCCATCGTCGACATGGTCTCACAGACCCGTACGATCCAGGCGGGCGACAACATACCTGTACCCCCTGGTCCCGATGAAAACAAAGAATGGATGCGCTGGAACAACTTCGGCATCGCCTTGCTGGACGCTCAACAGTATTCGGCTTCAGCACATACGTTTGAGCGCGTCACTAAACTTCGTCCAGACTATGCTGACGCTTTCACGAACGTCGCCATTGCCCAGATCCAATGGCAGAGGTACGACGAAGCCCGTTCCAATCTTGAAAAGGCGTTGTCCCTGGCGCCGGGAAATTCACGCGCCCTCTATTACCGCGCTCTAGTCGAGCGCAATCTCGGCAACATGGATGGGGCGATCGCTGATCTTCAGAAGGTCGCAGCCAGTTTCCCGCGATCGCGAGATGCCCATCGCGAACTCGGATTTTCCTACTACCAACTCCACAAATACGACTTGGCCCGGGGCGAATATGAGAAGGTCCAGTCGATCGATCCGGATGACCTGTCCGCGCACTACATCCTTTCAATCGTCTACCGCAGACTGGGTCTGATGGATCTTTCAGCACAGCAGGCCGCTATCTTCGCCGACCAGAAAGACGATCCCACCGCAAGCACCTACGCTTATGAATTTCTTCAGAAACATACGGAGATCGCCAACGAAGGCATCGTCTGGCACACGCATGAGCTCGACATGCCTCCAACGCCCGGAAAGCACCCACCCCAGATCGTTGCCCCGACCACTTCTTCCATGAGTGGTGGCACATTCTAGTCCGATTGACATCTTGACCAGTCCTACTCAAGAGATAGGCCAGCCACCTTTGATGGATCGTTACAGAAAGACCCCTAATTCTCTACTGAGACACGCTGAGATATTTGCACGGGCCACTGCCACCACCTGTTTTGTGGCCCTTGTCGTCACTCTTACTCGCGGCCTGGCGCAACCGCCTATTCTGATTGTTCACGCCTACGCGAACGACGATAAGAAGTCAGGGGCTACGCTCTTTCACGAGAAAGGATGTGAGCATTGCCACGGCGTAGATGGCCGCGGAGGAGAGCTCGGTCCCGATCTGAGCACCGTCGGCAAACGCTTGAACAAACAAAAAATTGAACTTCAGATTCGTAACGGCGGCGCTGCGATGCCTGCGTTCGGTGATGTTCTCCAACCGGACGAGATCAAAGCCCTGGTCGACTTTCTGCACGCGAAGCGGAAGGCTCCGAAGCAAGCAGCTCTCCCTAAAGTTGCGCCTTCGCCACCCACTAAAGAATGAGCAGCGCTATTGCTTCGTGCCTTTGCCTTCGACGATCGTTATGATCTGATCCACTTTCGCAATAGTAAATTTCTCTTTCGCGCCGCTAGGCCATCGCACTTCAACCGTATCGACCGAAGTCGCATCGCCTAGTCCAAAGTGGAGACGAGGGTCGTGTGTGGACGCATAGCTTCCACCCGAAACAATGTCACCGCGTTGCCGTTGTCCGCCCGCAGTAAGGTAGACAGTGGCTCCCACGGCGTCCCGCGGACTCTTCGGACCGCCTATAAGCTTCAGCTCAACCCAATGATGCGTGTCCGTGGACACGTTGCGAAACAAGGCGGGATGACCGTCCAAAACATTGATGACGACGTCGAGTTTGCCATCGTTGAATAAATCTCCAACGGCAAGGCCTCTTCCAACGTAGAGATTTGCGAGGGCGGTGCCTTCCACCGCCGGCATCAGGTCAAACTTTTTTCCTTCGATGTTTCGGAAGAGAAGTGGGCGCTGCGCCCAGGTGGTCCCCCAATTGGACTGGTCCACGGATGGGTAAACATGGCCATTTGCAATCACGATATCTTTCCAGCCGTCATTGTCGAAATCAAAGAATGCATCACCCCAGCCCAGAAAAGGGATGGTGGGCTCAGCAATCCCCATCGGATAGCTGACGTCGGTGAAGTTCGCATTGCCATCGTTGCGGTAGAGAGGATTGTAGTCGTCAGAAAAGGTGGTGTTGTAAAAATCCACGAGGCCGTTGTTCCTGTAGTCGCCGAACGCAATGCCCATCGATGCCGTTTCACGACCCATTTCGTTCAGCGCGTAGCCGGAGGCGTAGCTCGCGTCCTCGAAGGTGCCGTCGCCTTTATTCAGATAAAGATAGTTTGGTGTCGAATCGTCCGCGACCAGAAGGTCCGGCTTGCCGTCGTCGTTGACATCGATGAAGAGTGAAGCAAGGCCATAGTATCCATTCTTGTCGCTGACGCCTGCCTTTTCACTCACATCGGTAAAGGTTCCGTCCCCGTTGTTATGAAACAGATGGTCCGGTTCGCCTTTGAGTCCACGCGGGCCGCACATCACCTCTTCGCCGCGGAACTGGCACAGCGTCGCGCCGTTGCTGCTGGATGCCGGCTGGTGTGCCATATCGTAGTGAATGTAACCGGGCACAAAGAGATCCAAACGCCCGTCGCCATCGTAATCTCCCCATGTTGCGCCGGTTGACCAGTTGCCCAGCGTCACACCTGCTTTTTCAGCAGCGTCGGTGAAGGTGCCATCATGATTGTTGTGATAGAGACGGTTCTTCCCGAAATTGCTGACATAGATATCGGGCCAGCCATCGTTGTCGTAATCCGCTATGGCGACGCCGACGCCCCACCGGTCGTTGGTCACGCCTGCTTTTGCAGCAACGTCAGTAAATGTGCCATCGTGATTGTTATGAAAGAGCGCCGCCTTTCCGCTTAAAGCATCGGCGGTGGAACCATTGACGAGATAAATATCGAGCCAACCATCGTTGTCATAGTCGATCAAGCCGACGCCGGAGCCGTTCGTCTCAATGATGTAACGCTTCTCAGGCGTGCCCATGGTGTGCTTCCAGGTCGTCAAACCCGCCTTTTGGGCGATGTCCTGAAAGATGATCGGACCACTTTTTACGAAGCCTCCAGCGGTGATTGGCCGGTGTTCTTCATCGAGCACTGCAGCGTGGGCCCCTCCGGTGTTTACTCCGCCCATCTGGGTTTGTGGACCGCCGCCTTGCGCCGGTGTCTGCTTCTGGTCCTGCGTGGGGACGCTTGGTGCAGGGGTCTGGGCGATTAGCTCGCTTCGCCCCATCGAGAGCACCGCACAGAGCAAAACGGCTTCATACAAACGTTGTAAGAAGAAACTGCGGGGCATAACGCGACAAATATTCACAAGATGGTCCTTACGGGGCTCCAACAGTTTTATACCAAGTGAGTGGTCGCCGGTATCAACCAAAAGGTTTAGTCCACCAATCGATAGGGAATACTAAATCGACCAATCTGCAGGATGGATTGGTCCTGAGGGGGCCACAGGCGGAAGGATTCAACACGGGTCCCTTGCGGCATCTGGTGCGCAGTAGCTGTGCCGCGTTCCGTTCCAGTGGTCGCCTCGTAAAACTTCAGGACGAGAGTATCTTCCGCCCGTTGCCAACCGAAGACGTAAGAGCCGGGCGCAAGAGAGATATCGGCGATTGTAATCGGGGTTTGGACAAGCAGGTAGTGAGAGTATTTTCCTTCGGCCGAGTACCCGGCAGTGATGAGAACTACGCCGGCAATGACCTTCCCATGCGAATTGATGATGCCGGAGGCCGTACGCATCTCGGTTTCGATGCGTTCTTTCTCCACCGGGGCACGCAATGGCAACACGGCTCTAAGTTCCTCCGGTGTGGCAGCACGCCAACCCGGTTTGGCCTGGGACCAGCCCGAAGCGGAGACGAGTATCGAGAGAAAAAGCAACAAAAATGGCTTCATAAAGGGTGGCTCATTTGAGATGGACGAGGCCGCGCTGAATGGCGACCGTGGCTGCGTTGGTGCGGTCACTGACGCCCAGCTTGCCTAACAAATTATTGATGTGGGTCTTGACCGTTGCCTCAGAGATTCCAAGATCAGACGCGATTTCCTTGTTTGCCCGGCCGGCAACAATCCGCTCGAGCACAGAGCGTTCCCGGGCAGTAAGGTCCTGCGTGCTCATCCGTTCGGATAGCTTTTCCGCGATCGCCGGTGAGATGCTGCTCTTGCCGGCGTGGACCAGTCGTATGGTGCTGAGCAGGTCATCGATGGTCATTCCCTTGAGAAGATAGGCCTTGGCCCCGGCCTGTAACGAACGATAGATGTCCTCGTCGCCATCGAAAGTTGTCAGGACAATAAACCGTGCAGCTGGATTCTCGGCACGGATGCGGGTTATAGCTGCGACGCCTCCCAGCTTGGGCAGTTGCAGGTCCATCAGCGTAATGTCCGGTCGCAAATGACGATGAAGCTCAACCGCCTGAAGGCCGTCGCTCGCTTCGCCAATTACCTCGATCTCGGGCATAACGTTGAGCAAGGCGACGATACCCTGCCGCACAACATGATGGTCCTCTACAACCATGGTCCGGATTCGATCTGCCATACCTTCATTCCTTTCCGTTCGCGAGCGGCGCTGATAGCGTGACCGTCGTACCGCCTTCTGAAGAACTTCTCACGCTTAGTGACGCGCCAATCTGTTCGGCACGTTCGTGCATTCCTTGGAGTCCGAAGTGGCCTTTCGCAGGCCAGGTCGGGTCCATTGCCACAAATCCGACGCCGTTGTCAGAGATCGTCAGTGTAAGGTCGTTTGGATGATAGCGCAGACCGAGCGTTGCGTGGGTCGCGTTAGCATGACGGACTATATTGGAGAAAGCTTCCTGCGCGATGCGGAATACCTCGTCTTCAAGAGAAGGAGCGAGAGCGCGGTAAGTACCTCCGATCTCGATCTCGGTTTTAAGATGGTCGGTCGAGGTTTGCTCCGTGAGACGCGTGAGACGCATCGGCAACGCCGCCTGCGTACTGGCTGCCCGCAGGTCCCATATACTACGACGGGCATCGGCGAGCCCTTCCCGAACAAGCTCCCGCGTGCGATCGACCTGTTGACTGGCTTCGAGAACCTGAGACTGCGCCAGTAGATGGGCAGTAAGCTCAAGCTGCGTCGAGACGCCGACAAAGTCCTGTGCCAGAGTGTCATGTATCTCACGTGCGATGCGGGTGCGTTCCGCGAGGATCGAGTCGAATTGCGAGCGAATTGCACGAACACGCATTTTATATATAGCAAAGATAATGCCCGCAAGCAGCAGTATGGTCAGTCCCAAAAACCACAGTGTGCGATAGTACGGCGGCCTGATGACGAACGCAATCTCTGCCCCCGTCTCGTTCCAAACGCCGTCTTCATTCGCTGCCTGGACACGGAAGCGGTAGTGTCCTGGCGGAAGGTTGGTGTAGTAGGCATTGCGGCGTGAACCAGCCTGCGTCCACTGCTTATCGAATCCCTCGAGGATGTAACGATAGCGCACTCTCGAAGGCGAGACGTAACTGAGGCCTGCATATTCGAAGCCATACCGAACGTGGCCTGGCGGGATTGTGATCTCTCTTCCCGTGGCTCTCAGCTCGGTATCGTCAACCGTGAAGCGTTCAACGACAACGGGAGGCGGAGCAAGATTTTCTCGCAGATCATTTGGATCGACGATAGCCACACCCTTGCGAGTCGCAAACCAGAGATGCCCATCCGTCGTTCTCCAGGCGCCGGGATGCCCTGTGGAAGACGTTTCGTCCGTCGGCATTCCATCGGATGGACCATAGGTGGCAACGTGCGGATTACACGTTGCTGTCTCTCCACAGACCATATGTTCAGATGCCAGCACACGTACGATCCCACGGTTTGAAGTAAGCCACAAATAGCCGCGAGCATCCATAACGATGGCATCGATCTCGCGCGGAAGATCGTGCACATTGATAGAAGAGAAGCCGTCTCCCGATGAGCGGTTAAGGCCGCCGTCCTTTGTGCCTACCCACAGGGTATGGTCCGTGTCTTCAAACAGCGACGTTATGACATCGTCTGAAAGTCCCTGTGCCTTTGTAAATACAGTCGGCTTTCCTTCCCTGATGCGGACAAGGCCGTCCAACGTGCCGACCCAGAGATCGTTAGAATGCGACCGCAGCATGGCCCCGATCAAATCACTCTTCAGACCGTTCGTCCGCGAGAGGACGCTAAATTGCCCCTGTTCGCGATGGGCAAGGCCACGGCGTGTGCCCACCCACAAGGTCCCATCATCGTCTGCGAAAAGCGAGCGGATGAAGTCGTCCGGCAGTCCATCAGCAGAGGTGTAAGACTCAATCTTCTGTCCGCGCAGATGATTGAGCCCATCCGGTGTGCCGATCCACAGGGAACCGTCTCGATCCGCAGCAAGCGTGAGAATGACATCGCTAAGCAGGCCGTCCTTCGTGGAAAGATTGCGAGTCTCGCGGCCATCATAGCGAAAGAGACCTTCCTCCTTGCTGCCCAGCCAAACGGTCCCGTCAACAGTCTGCGTAATAGCGGTAATGGGACGACCCGAAAGCGAAGGCAACGCCTGGAAATTCTGCTGTTGAAGGACATGCAGCCCAGTGGTATCCGTGCCGACCCAGAGGCTATGCTCCCGGTCCTCAAACATTGTGAGGATGGAGTTGGTGCCCAGGGCAGGCAAACTCTCAAGTCGCACATTGCCGGCTGCGCCTGCCGATGGCAGCGCGACAAGACCCTGGTCTGTTCCTACCCACAGGGTACCGCGCGAATCCTCGAGAAACGACTGCACACGCGTCCCGGGCAACTCGCGGCCGGCACGCCACGTCCGAAGCCGCCCTTGGCTCCACAGCACGAAAGCAGTGCGAGTCCGGGCCCACTGAGAACCATCCTTGAGTTGCCCTAGACCTTCTATTGGTTCGGCAGGAAGCCCTGTGACAGGCGCTGTACGTATATGTCCGTGCTCATCCGAAAAAATCCCCGTCGCAGTCGCAATCCAAACAGCATCTCTCGGCCCAGTGCCAAGTGCAGAGGCGGAAGGCGCCAGCGCAGTGAGCCTCTGCCCGTCATATCTTGCCAGACCACCCGTCGTCAGTACGAGCAGGAAGCCGTCGTCGGTCGGAGCAAGTGCTACGACCACTGCAGAAGGCAATCCATCGGCCGTCGTGTAGCGATGGAACGCGCCACCCGCATATTGCAAAAGGCCGTCGGATGTTCCAATCCAGAGACCACCACTTCGATCCTCGGCAAGGCAGCACGTATCGTTGCTGGTGAACTCTGGGGTGCTCTCCTGGTTGAAGATGGTGAACTGGAACCCATTGAAGCGGGCCACCCCTCCTTCAGTAGCGGCCCAGAGGTATCCATCGCGAGTCTGGAGTATCCCGTGAACACTATTTTGGGGAAGACCATCCTCGGTTGACCAAACCTTGTGTCCCCAGGACATTGAAAGTGGGTGCTCCGGAGGCTTGCCATGCTCCTGCGCGTGGACCGTAGCCGCGACCGCACATAGTGCCAGAAGCACGAAGAAGAATGGGCGGAAGCGCGAAAAGTTCATGCGACTACGTCTCTGCATTTGGAGCATCTGGTCTTTCACGAACGATAACGTGAAATTCCAAAATTAGATAGGGGATGGAGCCGCGGGCATATTCCTGAAGAACAGTCCCTCGCAGAACTGATCCAGGCGATCTCCCGAGTCACAAAAGGGGAGACGTGGATCGCATTATTCGCCGAGCTTCACCTTCCCCTTCAGCGATACATCGTTCGATGCTCCCCCGATCGCCAGTTTGTACTCGCCCGGCAGCAGCTTCCATTGGTCCGCGGCTACGTCGAAGATGGAGAGATAGGCCCGGTTGAGAGGGAGGGTGATGGTCTGCGATTCGCCCGGAGCGAGCTGGACGCGCTTCCATGCTGCGAGGCGCTGGAACGGTTCCTCCGAGCTGGCGGGCAGCGTGACGTATAGCTGGGCGACTTCTGCCCCGGCAAGATTACCGGTGTTCTTCAACTGAAACTCGACGGTGCGGTCAGCTTGATTCACCTTCAGGTCGGAGTATTGGAAGTTGGTGTAGGAGAGTCCGTGGCCGAAGGCGAAGAGCGGCTCGCGATGCTTGACCTCGTACCACTTGTAACCAACCGCGAGGCCTTCGCTGTAAACCGCGTCGAAACCCTTCTGCTTCAGCGTGCTTGCATCCTCGACGGCTTTGTTGGTCTTCGGATCGATCCCGGGGACAGTGGGCTGCGGTAGATCCGCATCCGTCCTTGCGAACGAGATGGGCAGCCGCGCTGAGGGATTCACGTTGCCGAAGAGGATGTCTGCGATCGCTTCCGCGCCGCCAATGCCTGGATACCAGGCGGCGAGCACGCCGCTGACGTTGGCGATCCATGGCATTGAGACTGGGCCGCCGGTTTCGAGCACAACGATGGTGTGCGGGCTCGCGGCAGCGACGGCACTGATGAGCGCATCCTGATTGTCCGGCAAGGAAAGCGATGGCGCATCGACTGATTCGGCCATGAACTGCGTCGCGAAGACGATGGCTATGTCGCTGGACTTCGCCAGCGTGGCCGCAGCCTGCGGGTCTGTGCCCGGATCGAAGCTGACCTTCGCCGCAGGGGCGAGCTTCTGAATTGCCTTCATCGGGACCGAAGGAAAGTAGACCGGCTTGCCCCAGATGGGGGAACCCTGTTCGGGATGGATGACGTTGCCGCCCGGCGCATCCACCTGGGCCGAGCCTCCGCCGGAGAGCACGCCGACGTCCGCGTGGCCCCCGATGATGGCGATGCTGTGTAGCGCGGCCGCTTTGAGCGGGAGTTGCGCGTTCGCGTTCTTCAAGAGCACGATGCTCTCCTCCGCGATGTGTCGCGCGTCGTCGCGGCCACGGAACGGATCAACAACGCGGCGCACTGGTGGGTCGTCGATGACTCCGACGGCGAACATGCTGCGGAGAATGCGGTGCACCATGTCATCGACGCGGGCCATGGGGACCTGCCCGGCAGCTACTGCCTGTTGGAGCTTTACACCGAAGAAGTCTTCCCCCGGCATCTCCTGATCGAGCCCGGCGTTGGCGGCCTTGACGGTGCTGTGGGTCGCTTCCCAGTCGGAGAGCACCCAGCCCTTGAAGTCGAAGTCTTTCTTCAGCACCTGGTTGAGCAGATAGTCGTTCTCGCAGGCCCAGTCGCCATTGACTTTGTTGTAGGAGCACATCACACCGGCGGGCTTCGCCATCTTGATCGCGATCTCGAAGGCCAGCAGATCGGTCTCGCGCATGGTGCGCTTGTCCATCACCACGTTGACGACGTTGCGGCCGGTCTCCTGGTCGTTGAAGGCGTAGTGCTTGATGTCGCCCATGACGTGCTGCGACTGCACTCCGCTTGCGAGTTGTCCGACGATATTGCCGGCCAGGATGGGGTCTTCGCCGGCATACTCGAAGTTGCGGCCGTTGTGAGGCTCGCGTGTGAGATCCATGCCGCCGCCGATGGACATGTTGAAGCCCATGGCGCGCAGTTCCCTGCCCAGCACTTCTCCGTAAAGATGCGCGGCGTCGAGGTCCCATGTGCTGGCCAGCGCGATTACTGAAGGCAGCAGCGTCGCGTAGTGCCCGTCCAAGGCGGCCATTCGCACTCCCACGGCCGAGTCCGCCAGATTGATATCAGGGATGCCAAGCCGTGGAATGCCAGGCATGTATCCCGCGCCGTGATTCGATGCAGCAGGTACGGGGCTCCCAGCCCTCAGCACGCCCCAACCGGTGCCATGGACGAGCTGGAATTTCTCGTCTATCGACATCTTCTGCATAACTAGGTCGGCGCGTGTGTCCGGCGACAGCGTCTTGTCGTTCCACGCAGCACTATTGGGCGGTATGGCTGCCGCTCTCTGCGCATAGACGGTTGCGGGTGTGAAGAAGATCACCGTTATTGCTGCGACTGCCACCGAGACGAACTCTAACGCACGACTACGAGCCTGCTGCATAAACCTTCCTGTCTAGCCTAAAGAATCTTGATGGGACATCGTATACAGATCGCCCCGCGACCCGCCACTCCAATGTACTTGGAAAGCGATGCATAGTGAAACCCTCTGCGCCTTGTGCGTAATATGGTTCATCGCGCAGTGACGAGACGAAGGAACGGAGAACTCAGAAAGACTGGGAACGCACACGATGAATATTATCCGCACCAATTGGTCCTACCGCTCAAATCC
>Ga0210387_10004211_pt1 | contig 11021 bp, 9 predicted proteins | sample IncBWC7OmetaG_FD_160108 | JGI IMG/M metagenome (GOLD analysis project Ga0210387, IMG submission 160108) | Forest soil microbial communities from Barre Woods Harvard Forest LTER site, Petersham, Massachusetts, United States - Inc-BW-C-7-O ... | reverse complement strand
ACACGACCAATTGCCGGTACAGGTTCAAGGCGACCGTGCACACGTCACGCAGCGCGTCCGCCATTTCCGGCCGCTTCTTGAGCTTCCACGGCTCTTCGCGGTCGATGTACTCATTGGCGCGGTCGGCCAGCGCCATCACGAGCCGCATGGCGCGCGCGAAATCACAGGCCTCGTAGGCCTCGGCGATTTCGGCCCCGCGAGCGGCAGCGTCGCGAAACAAGCCGCCATCTTCGGGATAGTCGCGAGCTAGCCCGCTCTCCTTCACGAAGCGCGCGGTACGGCTGGCGAGATTCACGACCTTGCCCACCAAGTCGGAATTGACCTTGGCCACGAACTCATCGAGGTTCAGATCCAAGTCATCGACTTTGGAGCCGAGCTTGCTCGCGTAAAAATAACGCAAGTGTGCAGGGTCGAGGTGCTCGAGGTAAGTGGAAGCGTTGACGAAGGTGCCCTTCGATTTGGACATCTTCTCGCCGTTCACGGTCAAAAATCCGTGTACTTGCACGCGTTTCGGCAGCGGGAAGTCGGCGGCGTGTAGCATCGCTGGCCAGAACAGCGTGTGAAAGTAAACGATGTCCTTGCCGATGAAATGGTAAATTTCAGTGTTCTGGGAGCGCCACCAATCATCGAAACGCTCACCGTGTGCGTCGCACCATTCGCGAGTCGCCGCCATGTAGCCAATCGGTGCGTCGAACCAGACGTACCAGTAGTGCCCAGGCGCGTCCGGAATCTCGAAGCCAAAGTAGGGCGCCGGGCGCGACACGTCCCAGTCGCGCAGCTCCTCCGCCAGAAAATGCCCCTGTAAATAGTTCGCAATTTCCGGCTGCAGGCGCCCGGGTTCTTGTGTCCAATGGGCGAGGAACTCGTGCAGCTTTTCAATCTGCACGAACAAGTGAGACGCGCTCTTCAGCTCGGGCGTGGCGCCGCTCAGCGTACTGACCGGGTTCTTGAGCTCGGTCGGGCTGTACGTGCTGCCACAATGGTCGCATGAGTCGCCGTATTGGTCGGGCGTGCCGCACTTCGGACAATTGCCTTTGACGAAGCGGTCGGCCAGAAAGACGCCCGCCTTGGGATCGAAGAGCTGCGTGACCTCGCGCTCGACGACGAAATTCTTCTTGCGCAGAGCCGCCCAGATCTCCGCGCAATATTCGCGATTTCGTTGAGAATGAGTGCTGCCGTAGTGATCGAATGCAATCTGAAAGCCGGCAAAGTCGCGGCGATGCGCCGCGTTCATGTCAGCGATCAGCTGCTCTTCCGTACGCCCCTCTTGGCGCGCGCGGATCATGATCGCCGTACCGTGCGTGTCGTCGGCGCACATGTAGATGACGCGTGCGCCGCGCATACGTTGAAAGCGCACCCAAATGTCGGTTTGAATGTACTCCACCAAGTGCCCAAGGTGGATGTGCCCGTTGGCATAGGGCAGCGCACTAGTGACGAGGATCTGGCGCGGCGAGCTTTTGCTAGGCGTCATTGAGAGGGCGCGGAGCCTAACATCGTCCGCGGGAAAGGCCATGCGGCACGCCCGGGTTATCCCTTCCTGGAAATCTTGCGGCGGCAAATGCACGCGCCCCAGTGCTCGCGATTCGTCACACGACGATGCGGCGGCGTGCTTGCGACGGCTCACGCAAGAAGCTATCGTTTCACGAGCTTGATTCGCTCAGCAGCGCCCGACACGGCGACGCCTTGGCGACTCGCCGCGTGGGCAAGCGCGCTGGCGTTGTCAGTCCTCGGTGCTGGCGGTTGTGCGAGCGCGGGCAGTCCAGATGCGAGCGCTGACGAGCGCACCCACTCCACGACCGCACCCATCATCGGCGGCTATTTGGACACGGTCACTCACGGGGTCGTCGCGCTCGCCGTGCAAAGCCGCGGCCAAGCCGAAGTATTTTGCAGCGGTTCGCTGCTCGCACCGAACCTCGTGCTCACCGCGCGCCACTGCATCGCGCAAATTGGCGACGGTTCGAGTGAACAAGTCAACTGCAGCTCGAGTCAGTTTACGGCGCTGTATGCGGCATCGACCATCTTCGTGTCAGCAGACGCCCAACCGCAGCAAAGCAAGGGCACGCTCTATCCGGTGCAGCAGATCATGCAGGCGCCAGGCAGCACGGCGGTGTGCGGCTTCGACGTCGCGCTGTTGATCTTGAGCGGCTCGGGCATCCCGAACAGCGTCGCGACGCCGATCGTGCCCGTTCTGGACACGCCAACGCTGACAGCCACCGTGTTCTCGGCCGTCGGTTATGGGTTGCAAAATCCTAACGACACGCAAGGGACCACCGTCGGCAGCCGCATGCGCTTCGACAGCGCTTCGGTGTATTGCGTGGCCGAGAACTGCCCCGCTGCGGCGCAAAATGAGGCCGACGAGTGGGTCGGAAATAGCCCGGTTTGTTCGGGTGATTCGGGCGGTCCCGCGTTGGACAAACAAGGGCGCGTGTTCGGCGTCACCTCGCGCGGGGATTCCGCGTGCAGCTACGCGCTGTACTCGAACGTCGCCAATTGGGCTGATTTCATCCGCAGCACGGTGCTCAAGGCCGCGACCGCTGGCGGCTATTTTCCCCCAGCTTGGGCCAGCGCGCCCATCGGCGACGCAGGGCTCGCTGAGCCCGACGCGGGCAGCAGCGCGAATCGCGGCGGCACGGACAGCGGCGGAGCGAGCAGTGTCGATGCAGACGCCGGAGCGGCACCTCCTCCGGTGCAAGCCGCGACTCCAACCGTGAATCCACTCGGGCAACAGTGTGCGGGTTCTGGCGATTGCCCAGGCGTCTACCAGTGCTTCAGCGCGACCAACAGCCCGCCTGGCATTTGCGTGCCCCGCTGCGGCGCGAGCGGCTCGACTTGCCCCGCAGGCTACAGTTGCTCGAGCTCGCTCCAGGTGTGCGTTCCGAGTCAAGACCTAGCGGACGCTCATTCGACGAGCTGCGCCCTCCGTACCACCCGCGCGCCCACTAACAACGCAGGCTGGGCGGCGCTGCTCGTTCTCTGCTGCACCTGGTTTGCTCGTCGGCGTCGCGGGCAGGCATGAAACGCGCGCTCATCGCTTGCGCCGCACTGAGCGCGACGCTGCTCTCCCGACCGGCCGCTGCGAGCGATGCCGACCCTTGGTTTGGACCAGACAAAGCCTTGCATTTTGGGTTGTCCGCGGCACTTTCAGCAGGTGGCTACGCAGTGTCCAGCATTTGGCTCGACACGCGCACTGAACGCGCCATCGCGGGCGGCACTTTTTCGCTCACGCTCGGCGCCGGCAAAGAGCTGTGGGATCTGTCGGGCCACGGCGACCCGTCGTGGCGTGACTTCACGTGGGACGTGATCGGGACTGGGGTCGGGCTCGGCCTCGCGATGGCTACGGATGCTCTACTGAGCTCCAACCGTGGGTCTGGCACCCGGGTCAGTGCTCAGGGTCTGGTGCTCAGATTTTGAATTCGCTCTGAGCGCCAAAACAAACCTGCTCGGGTAGCGCCACTCCTTCAAAAGCGAATTATGCTCCCGCCCATGGCACTCCTCGAAAACAAAGTCGCGGTCATCACCGGAGCCGGCAACGGCATTGGCCGAGCGACGGCGCTGCTCTTCGCAAGAGAAGGCGCGCAAGTCGTGGTCAATGATCTGGGCGGCGGTCGTGCCGGCGCTGGCGCGGACCACTCCGCTGCGGATGCAGTCGTCGCAGAAATCCGTAAAGCAGGCGGCAGCGCCGAGGCGAGCTACGACAACGTCGCCAGCAAAGAAGGCGCACAGGCCATCGTGGGCAAGGCGATTTCAGCCTTCGGCCGCATCGACGTGCTGCTCAACAACGCCGGTATCTTACGCGACAAGACACTGTTGAAGCTCGAGCTCGCGGACTGGCAAGCCGTGCTCGACGTGCACTTGACGGGGAGCTTCTTGTGCACTCAGGCCGCAGCCGAGCACATGAAAATGCAAGGCAGCGGCTCGATCATCAACACCAGCAGCGTGTCAGGCCTGCTCGGAAACTTCGGGCAAGTGAACTATGCGTCGGCCAAGGCCGGCATCTACGGTCTGACGCGCACCGCGTCGATCGAGCTTCAGCGTTACGGAGTTCGCGTCAACGCCGTTGCGCCCATCGCGAAAACGCGACTCACCGAAGATCTGCCCATGTTCGAAAAAATCGAGGACACGCTATCCCCTGAGCACGTGGCGCCCGCCCATTTGTTCCTAGCCAGCGACTTGTCGTGCGAGGTTACCGGAGTCGTGCTGGCCGTGGCCGGCGCGCGCATGAGCGTTTACAAGGTCGTAGAAAGCCCGGGCAAGTACAAGGAGAGCGACGCCGGCGTGTGGACGGCCGGCGAGATCGCCGAGCACTTCCAGTCGATCAGCAAAGTGTGACGATCGTGCGCCGCGGGGAAGGTTGCTCTAGCCGCGAGAGGAATCGTCATATGCCGCGGCAATTGGCCCCTAGATTGCTGGCAGGGGTCGCCGATGTTAGCTTTTTTCTCCCCGATCGGCCGCTGAGACCCACTTTTTAGCAATGCGTCGCGAAGCGAACATCCCGCTTTTCTTGTGGATCACCACGGCGGTCGTGGTGCATCTGCTGTGGAGCGGCGGCGCAGATCAAGGCGCGAAGATCCTCGAGCAGCGCTTGGACATTCAGCGCTTCGCGCGCGCGGTCCAAAACCACGTGCGTGGCGTGGGCATGCCGGTCGAGGTCGCGCTGCTCGATGACGAGGAAAAGCCGCCGGAAAAAGACGTCGAGAAGGACGAGCCGGCTAAGCCCGACGACGAGAAGGCACCCGAGCCACAGAACGCCGACAAGGACGACCCCGAGGCCAAGAAGAAGCCCCCGATCAAGGAGCTGATCAAGCCCGAGGAAAAGAAGCCACCGCCTCCTCCGCCTGAAGTGAAGAAGCCGGAAGAGAAAAAGCCCGAGGAGAAAAAGGCCGAGGCCAAGCCGGTTCAGCCGCCTGAGTTGACGATGCCGAAGAAGGTTGCCGTCAAGCAAGTGGTCGACGACGACAAGCAGCCGGACAATCCGAACGCGGCGTTTATCGCTGATCAGGCGAATCACGTGCTGCAGGAGACGCAAGCACGCATCACGAGCGCGGATCAAAACGACGCCAAACCCACGCCGGGCGGTGAGCATTCGAGTCCCGACAAGAACCCCGGTGACTCCGATCACTCACGCGTACTGCAGGCGGAAGAGAAGCCCGGTGAGAAGGACCACGCGCCATCGGAGGTGCCCGCCTCCGAGCCCGACAAACTGGCGATGATGCGTCCACCGATGGCCTCGGACGCGGCTCATCAACGCAGCAACGCACCTGCTCAAACCGAGAGCGGCGCGCGCACCGGCTCGGACACGTCCCAAACCAGCGCGAAGGAGCAGGAGGGACAGAAGGCCCAAGCGCCTTCCAAAGCGGCTGACGAAATCCCCGAAGCTCTGGCTTCGGAGAACGGCCGTTTCACCGTGCCCGGGCCACGCCAAGCGTTGGTCGACCAGGCCGAGGCCAAGGCTCGCAAAGCGCACCCGCTTCCCAAGCGCCGCAGCTCCGGCGAGGCGTTGCTCGGCTTCGGTTCGGCGGGCACGACGGCCAATGGCGTCAATCTGAACTTGATGCCGCGCACGGCGGTCGCCGCCATCGGGACCGATCAATTGGCGCGTGAACGTCTGGTCGACGGCGAACGTCGGCGCAGCGCGCACCTCGGCTCTTGGCACCCGATGGACCCCAGTCGCTGGAAGAGCGCTATCGAAAACTACGTGCCGAGCGTGCGCCCGGGCAACCAGACCGCACTGAATACGGCGAAATCCGCGTTCGCCAGCTACCTGAACGCGATTCACAACCGCATTCATCCGCTGTTCGCCGATACCTTCTTGGCGTCGCTGGACAGCCTGCCCTCGTCGCACCCGATGAACAACGAGTCACTGAGCACCGAGATCGAGATCATTTTGGATCAAGAGTCGGGCAACGTGGTGCGCATGGGCGTCACGAAGTTCAGCGGCATCACCGCCTTCGACATTGCGGCTCTGGATTCAGTGAAGCGCGCTGCCCCGTTCGGTACGCCGCCACACGAGATCGTCTCGCCGGACGGCAACGTGTATTTGCACTGGGAGTTCCACCGCAACAACGAGGCGTGCTCGACCTTCAACGCGAAGCCTTTCTTGCTCAACGTTGCGCCCAAAACGGCGCCCACGGAGATCACCCCGCCCGCGCCGCCCAGCGATCCGACCGAGGCCGCGCCACCCGAGCGCCATGGCCAAAACTGGCGGCGGCGTGACGGCGCGTTCGCGCAGAATTGACCGAGGATCGGTTGCCGAGTTCTGAACCAGAAGCGACTTCGGGGATGAGTCTGAGCATGTTGACGCGCGTGGCGCTGCTCACCACGATCATCGCGCGTGGCGTCGCGCCGGCCATCCCGGGGCTCACCGTCGGGATTGCGCCATTCATCGCGCTCAGCACGCGGATCGCCGCGTTCCTGAGTCAATTGGTAGCGGCCGGCGGCGTCGCAGCGGCGGTGATTCTCGCGACGCGCGCGTTGCGTTTGCCCAAGCTCGATCTGGGCTTCCGTTTGATCGCGCTACCCGCGAGCGCAATCGTGATCGCGCTCGTGATGGCGGCTTGGGCGCGCCCGCTCGAACCCGAGCTGTGCCGCATGATGGCGCTCGCTGCGATCGCTGCCTCACTGGCTTCGGCCGTCGCGAGCCTGCGATCGAGAGACACGCGCGCCAGTGGCCTCGTGCTCGGCAGCGCGAGTTTGTCGGGGCTCTCGCATTTGATCGCGCGTGAGCTCGTTAGTCGCGCCGCCGAACGCCTCGACAGCAGCAGCTTGCGCTGGGCCGTGGCCGTGGCCACGCTGGCCACGCTGCTCGATCTGTTGGCGCTCGGGCTAGCCCTGGCCTACGTCGGTCAAATGCAGCGGCGCAAGTCTGCGCTGGGCGCGGCGCTCGTTCTTTTGCCTGCCCTGGCGATTGGACTGTTCGCCGCGCACGGCACGGCACCCGGCGCGGGATTACTACGCGTGCTCGTCGAGCGCGTGTTAGCTCAACTTTCGCGAGCACCTGCCGCAGCCCTGCCACCCGCGGCCCGGTTTGCCGTCACCACGGCGCTCCTGATCGGCGCCGGATTGTGCGTGGCCAAGCTCAGCGATCGACGCAAGACGAGCGTCGTGCTCGGCCTGTGCTTGCTGTCGCTCGGCGCGCCGGACATTCCGTTGCCCGCGCTTTGGTTGGTCGTCGCCGCGTTGCTCGCCCCAAAGCAAGCCGACGCGTTGCCCGCGAAAGAGCCAGAGACGCGCAGCGACGCGCCTCCGGCCACAGGCTGAGCAAACCCTGCTGCGGCTAGCGCGACGCAGAAAGTGGTCGCATGCGGCACACATGAAAAACCGTGCAGTAGCGCTCGAAATTTGATGTCGTAAATATCTGAAATTCCGCGGGTTTTTCCGACTAACACCAGGCATATGTTCAGGCCAGCGCGGATTTGATAGTGTCCACCCACCTCGCGCAACGAATGGGGTTGGGAATGCAAAGCTCGGCGCAACGGCTGCTGGTAGTCGAAGACGATGTAACGGTTGCTCGGGCGTTGTCCCGGACCTTGGCGCGCCGTGGGTTCGCCGTTGCCATCGCTCGCTCTTGTGCGGCTGCGCGCACGCTGGCTCAGCACTTCGACTTGGCCGTTCTGGACCTCGACTTGCCAGACGGAAACGGCGTCGATCTCGCGCGGCACCTGACGGCGAGCGGTCGCGTTCCGAGCGTGGTGTTCTTCACCGGCTCGAGCGACGCGGCGCTCCTGGCACGCGCGCGCCGCGTGGGCCCAGTGGTGATGAAGGCAAGTGGCACGAGCGAGATCCTGGCGCTGCTCACGCAGGACAGCGCTGACGCGCCGCAAAGTAGGACTTCTCCGAGCTCGAAATCCAGTGGCTACCGCGCGCCGTCAGGCACTGTGTCGACGAGCGCGTCGTCTTCGTTGCGTAAATCGCGCGCTCGCTGAGGCTACATCGCGCTTGCAACGAGCGCTGCGTAAACCACGACGAGATACGGCAAAGACGCGAGAAACAAAGTCTTGGCCCAGCGCTCGGGAGTCTTCTGACCGCGTCCAAAAGCGGCATAGGAGAAGAAGCTCACGCCCAAAACCACAGCCACACTCGCGTACCAGAGCCCGGCCATCCCAAGGGCGAGCGGCGACAAGCTCACCGCGAGGAGCAACACGGAGTAGCCGAGGATGGCTCTCCGAGTTGATTCGAGCCCCTTTGCATTCGGTTGCACGATCAGGCCGGCGCGTGCGTATTCCTCACGGCGAAATGTGGCAATGGCGAGGAAGTGCGGCAATTGCCAGACGAGCAGGATCAGAAACAGCGGGAACGCGCGCGGCGCGAGCGACCCAGTCATGCTGGCCCAACCGATGAGCGGCGGGATGGCGCCGGGCAGCGCGCCCACGTGCAGCGCGTAGATCGTGCTGCGCTTCAGCGGCGTGTAGGCGAGCACGTAGCTGCCGAGCGCAAGCAGCGCGAGGCCCGCGCTCATCAAGTTCACACACGCCACGAGCACACCCAACCCGACGATTGCGCAGCCGAGCGCAAACCAGAGCGCGGTGTCGGCAGACAAGCGCCCGGTCGGCAGCGGACGCGACGCAGTGCGCCGCATCAGCGCGTCCGACTCGCGTTCGATATACATGTTCAGCGCGTTCGCCGAGGCCACGACCAGAGCCGTGCCAAACATGGCGATGAGCAGCCGCACGAGAGGCCGCGGGCCGGGCGCGACGAGCGCGCCGCACAGCATGGTCACCATCACCAGGCCCGCAACGCCGGGCTTGCTGAGCTCGAATAAGGCCGCCCAAGTGGAGCGAGCGCTCATGCGCTCGGAAGTGTGGCGTTCGCCGCTAATTCCCGGCACGCTCGATTGCATCCTTCAGCACCTTCAGCCCTTCAACGACGGCGGCTCTGGTAGCGGTGAACTCAGTGACGCCTCGGCAGCAGCGCGAAGCCCGCGCCTCCTACCACCGCGCGAAACCCCGAGCAATGAACTCGCAAACCCCTCGTGTTTATTGAGAATTCCTAGCCAGACTCGGGCGCTTGCAACGAGCGCCCCCAGCGCAGCCAAGCCCGCCGTCCCACGGCCAGACCGAGCCCCGTGGCGACCAGGCCCACGAAACCTGCGGCCGGCAGCGCCAAGTAAGTGAGTGGCGCCGGCTCTTGGCGTTCCAGCCAAGACAGCGCAAACCACAAACAACCCGACACCGAAGCGCCGACCAGTGCGCCTGCCCAGGCGGGTAACCATTGCGTGCGGGCCGCGAGTCGCCCCACGCCATAGGCCGAAAGCCCAGCACTGAGCACGAACAGACCTGAGCGCAGCCCGAACGGCATGCGGCGCGACCGTCCCCACGGCGGCAACCCGCTGAGCGTTGCGTGCTCAGCGTGAATCTGCACCGGAAAGGTCGGTGTACTGAAGTCGAGCTTGAGATGGTCGAGCGAGATGCGCTTCAAATCGTCGCTCAGCTCGATCGCTGCGGCTTCGAAGCGAGCTTGCTTTCCAATCGGCGCCTGTCCGCGTAGCAACGGCGCTCGAGCGCGCTCACACAACCAAGAGAAGCCGAGCAAGGGTACGTTGACCTCCGCCGTCGGTCCGCTCTCGACACAGCTCTGACGGGCGGATGCCACGAGCTCCGCCGCCAACTGACCCGGAGACGAGCCGCCGCTTTCGAGCGACGCCGACACGCCGAAGCTGAGCGCCCCGAGAGCAACGACCAGTAGAACGGTAGAGACAGCGGTCGCGCGCCAAGACGCCACACCCCGCGCGCGCGCAGTGCGCAGGCTCGCCGATACGCCGAGCGCGATCGGCAGGCTGACCAAGAAAGAGAGCTCGAGCCCGGCCGCGAGCAGCGGGCGCGCGAACGGCCAAATCAACGCGAAAGGCAGGTGTTGGCCAGAAATGCGAGGCCACAGGCGTAAACCGCCGACGGCAATGAACAGCGCCAGGCCCGCACCGAAGGCGAGAGCGCCGGAAATTCCAGCGCGCCGGACCAGGCTCTGGGCGCCGCGCGGTGTCTCGAAGCGGCTCACGTCACTAGCGTACCCATTCCCCAGCTCAGAAACGAGCTTCCGGACCGCTGGCCAAGAGCGGACCCCGCCCAGGCTCTTTCTTACTGCCGCGCTGATGTTATGCTCCGCGAACGTTCGCGCTGGGTCGGGCAACCCAGCTACTTAGCGATACTCGCGGAGGATTTCATGCGCTTCCAGACTTCATTCCTTGGCACGTTGACGCTCGCAACGCTCAGTCTCGCGCCGCTGGCTGCGCATGCAACCGGCGTGGCCGAGGTATCGACCACGGGCAAAGGCGCCGTTGGCGGTGCGTTGCTCGGTGCCGAGGTCGTGCTCGATGTGGAGGCGGCGTTCAAGGTCCAACCCACGTGGGCGTATGTGACCGGCGGTGTCATTGGCGGCATCGGTGGTGGCGTTGGTGGCTACTTCATCGAGCGCAGCGCGAGCCCGCGCACGACCATGTTCATGCTCGCAGGCGGCATGGCGCTGGCCATTCCGACCACCGTCGCTGTGTTGAGCGCCACCGCGTACGAGCCTCCCGCCAGCTTCACGCAAGACAGGCCGCCCGTGGACGAGCCCGTCGCTGAACCGCCGCAACCGAGCGAGGCGCCCGTAACCGGACCGCCGCCTGCCGGCTCGGCCGCGCCGGCACCGCCGCCTGCTCCGACGCCGACACCCCCGACGAGCTCGGTGCACCGAGCTCGTTCGCACGCGCTTGCTCGCCGGGAGCTGCCGCCCCTCGACTACCACCTCAGCCCACCTGCACTCATCGGCATCTCCTCGCAGGCGCTAACGCTGGGCATCCCGGCCATCGAGCTGTGCGACGTTTACTCGAAGACCGAGCTCGCAATGTACGGGGTGTCGCAAGCCACCGAGGTTCGCGTCCCCGTACTAAATTTCCTGTTCTGAGGACTGCCCAACGCCTACTCACGCAAACGGCGTTGCAGAGCGCCGTAATAGTAGTGCTAGTCTCTTAGGTTGCGGCTAATCTCAGCCGTCCATCCCAGCGGGATTAGACGAGAAACATGGCACAGCCTGCTCCGCAGAAGCCC
>Ga0210387_10004210_pt1 | contig 11025 bp, 6 predicted proteins | sample IncBWC7OmetaG_FD_160108 | JGI IMG/M metagenome (GOLD analysis project Ga0210387, IMG submission 160108) | Forest soil microbial communities from Barre Woods Harvard Forest LTER site, Petersham, Massachusetts, United States - Inc-BW-C-7-O ... | reverse complement strand
TAAAATTGAGCGGTTTAAAAAATCGGTAGATCAGAAAATCAGCGACCGGAAATTCGATGAGATCAAATTCCTGGTGAATAATATTAACCTTAAACAGGAAAAAGAAGAACTTCTTAAAAATTTCGATAAAGTATTTCTTAAGCTGTTTCCTGATTTTGTTGCAGAATTTAATTCCCTTTTTAAAAAGGAAGACCAGATAAAACTAAAAGACAACGAACTGCTTACTACCGACCTGCGTATCTTCGCCCTGATGAGAATGGGTATCCATGACAATGAAAAAATAGCCAGGATTTTAGAATATTCAGTGAATACGGTTTACACATATAAAACAAAGATTAAAAACAAATCGATCGTTCCCAACGACGAGTTCGAACACCGGATCATGGAAATAAAAACCATGTAATCATCTTATTTCCTTCATATATGTATTTTATTAATATGTTTATAACATATTATCATTCAATTATTTATAATTGAATAAGTGATCATTTTTTGAATATTATTCATATTCTGTCCATATAAATTGTAATGGCTTTCAAATCTTAGTTTTTTTGAATCTTCCTAACGATTCACCAAAATAATTGCTTTTATGAAAAAAATCAGATTGCTGAAAAGGCTGCTAAACAGCCTGTGCCTTCTATTCATTCTCCAATCATCTCATGCGCAAACGTCCGAGGTTCAGGGAACCGTAACGGACGATAAAGGTAACCCACTGGAGGGAGTAACCATTACTCCAAAAGGATATGCGGCGGGCGTAACAACTTCTTCCGCCGGTTTTTTTAAAATGAGTGTAAAGCCCAATACAAAGGCGTTGGTCGTTTCCTATGTAGGGTTTGAAACCCGGGAAATTTTATTGAAGGGAGAATCAGTTTACACCATTTCACTGGTACGTACGCGTTCCAATCTTGATGAAGTGGTTGTTGTCGGATATGGAACGCAGAAGAGGAGAGACCTTACGGGTTCTGTTTCTTCTGTAGCGGGAAATTCCATCAAGGATCTTCCTGTAACCGATGCAGCCAGCGCAATACAGGGCAGGGCTGCCGGCGTTGAAGTTATTAAGAATTCTGGCGAACCAGGAGCCCAGCCAACTATTATCATTCGCGGTCTTTCTTCTTTGCACCAGCCAAATCCGCTGTATGTAGTTGACGGCGTTCAGGTGCCAAGCGATAACATCAACGTACAGGATATCGCTACCATAGATATTTTGAAAGATGCGAGTGCCGCAGCCATCTACGGTTCTGCCGCGGCCGGTGGTGTTATCCTGATTACAACAAAAAAAGGATCAGGCGGCAAACCATCAGTCAATTTCGATATGCGATATGGCGTAACGAAGCCTAAACTGATTCATATGCTCAACACGAATGAGTATATCAAAATGGAGAATGTTTTGAATCCCTCATTCTTCCAGAATGCCACGCAAACAGATACGCTCGCTAATACCGACTGGACAGATGTCCTTTACCGCAATGGCACAGAGCAGAATTATAATCTCTCCGTATCTGGCTCCTCACCGGTAACGAATTATCTATTCTCCGGTTTCTATAATGCACAGAAAGGAATTTTTCTGGATAACTATTCCAATATCGGAGGTGTCCGCATCAATACAGATTTCAAATTGGGAGACGTTATCAGAATCGGTGAAAATTTAGCCCTTTCCCTTCGTACGACATCACCCGTAGCTTCTAATGTTCCCATGCTGAAAAATGCACCTTTCCGTTCACTTCCCATTATTCCGGAATTTAATGAAGACGGGACTTACGGAACAGTGCCTCCGGGTTACCCGATCACATTTGGTGGCCCGAATCCGCTGGGCGTTGTGCAGTCAGCCAGCATTAATAATACGCAGGATAATCTGCAGGGAAATGTTTTCGCTGAAATTAAATTACCACTTCACCTTTCGTTCAGAACAAATATTGGTTATTCCTACTACAATGAGAACGAGAATTATTTTCAGAATAACCAAAACTTTGGTCCCAGCACTCCGCCAACCAATTCCCTTACCAAGTATTCAATCCTGAGCACACAGGTACTCAGCAATTATGTGCTTACTTATGATGAGGCTTTTGGTAAAAGCCATTTTAATGCGATCATTGGTTACGAACAAATCACTTCAGACTACAATAACATTAATACTACGGAATCAGCGATTGGTTTGCCAGGATATTCCTTCCTTCAAACATCTGCATCCACGATTTCCACTTCCGGTAAAGACGATCCGAATGGATTGATCAAATCTTATTTTGGAAGACTGAACTATAATTTTGATAACAAGTATATGATTTCTGGTTCCATTCGTCAGGATGCGAACTATACTGTATTCGGCCCCGACAAACAGAAAGCGTTGTTCGGCGCTGTTTCTGCGGGATGGAATATTGGCGAAGAAGATTTTTTTAAAAACAATGTTTCATTATTCAATGCACTTAAACTGCGCGGCAGTTATGGCAGCCTTGGTAACAGCAATATCCCTCCTTATTCTTACTTAGCCACCTATAGTCAGTTTATGGGTACCCAGGGCGGATTTGCAAATGGAGGACAGAATTTTGCACCAAGCGCTCCACTGTTGATTGCCAATTCCATCAACTCCGTACCGAATCCAAACCTGCATTGGGAAACTGTTTATGAAACCGATCTCGGCTTGGACGGAGAAGCTTTAAAAGGGAAATTATATTTCACTTTCGAATGGTATGACCGCATCACGAAGAATATGCTGTATGCATTACCGCTTCCTGAAAGTTCCGGTTTCACTGTTCCCTATTTTGTAAATATCGGAGATGTGAGCAGTAAGGGTGAAGACATCACATTGGGTTACCGTGATCATGCAGGTAAGGTCGGATATGATGTTAGTGTTACCATGGGATTTAATCAAAATAAAGTAACCAATCTGGATAATATTACGAATGATGCATTGTATGATGGTCGCAACTATTTCAATAATTATGATGCAAGTGGTTATAACCTGATGGGTACATCGAACATAACCATTACAAAAGCAGGTCTGCCTTTCGGTTCATTTTATGGGTATAAAGTATTGGGCATTTTCAAAACTGATAAAGACGCATCAGTCCAGACTGTTAACGGCAACGTTGCGAAAGCCGGAGACCTTTGGTTTCAGGACGTAAACAAAGATGGAACAATTGATGCCAATGACCGCCAGGTAATCGGCAATCCGAATCCAAAACTGGTATATGGCATTCATATCGTCTTAAACTACCAGGGTTTCGATCTCGCAGCCTTGTTTAATGGTGTTGCCGGTGTAGATCTTTTCAATGGAGTGAAGGCATACGAACAATTTCCTTTTTCCGATGGAAATACAACAACCCAGGTATTTAATGATTCTTATTTCGGCACCAACGGTCTGACAAATCAGCCAAGGGCAGTTACAGCGGATCCAAATGGAAACTACAATTCAGTAAGCAGTTATTACGTGGAAAACGGTAGTTACCTGAAATTGAAAAACCTCCAGATCGGTTATACATTCTCTAATAGTTTTCTTTCAAAGATCAGTGTTAAGAATGCAAGGCTCTATGTAATGGGAAATAATCTGTTTACCATCACAAAATATTCCGGTCTTGATCCCGAACTCGGAAGTTCTTATTCACAACAGGCTGCAGCAGGTTTTGTAGGCAGTTCTGTTGGTGTAACTACAAGGGGTGTAGACGTCGTGCCGCAGTATCCGCAAACCAAACTTTATTCAGTAGGTCTGGATGTTAATTTTTAATCCACTTAAATCTAATAAAATGTATAAGAAAATAATTTCTTTCATCCTCGTTCTCGGAATCATGGGCGGCTGTACCAAAGCGCCTACTTCCGAAGTGAGTCCGACGGATCAATATGCTACGGGTAATTATCCAGCCTCGATGGATGATGTGAACAGCGTTCTGGCTGCCTGTTATTCAAATCTGAGGGACCAGTATCTGTTTGGATTTGATTATCTCACTAAAATGATGGCAAATGCCACCCACACTTCCGACGGACAATATGGTGCGGGTGATTTCGGAGGCTTCGTTGCAATCAATACACTCAGTCCTACCAATGGTATGTCAGGCGGTGTGTGGCAATCTTTATATGTAGGCGTTAAAAACTGCAATGTTTCGCTCGCCGCGGACGATTCATACGCAGCTAAATATGCAAAGCCAGGCGATCTTCAGGCACTTAATTTTGCGAGAGGTCAGGCTTATTTTCTGCGTGCATATTATTATTTTCAGCTGGAGAATTTATTCGGGGAAGATAACCTGGTAAATCCTTCACCTACTGACACGCTCGGTGTTCCTCTGTTTATCGGATTACCCACCAGTCTCGAAACTACACAACAGCCACGCAGTTCGATTAAAGCGGTTTGGGCTCAAATAATCAGTGACCTTCAGCAAGCCGCAACCTTATTAAAAGGCCAGGTATGGACGGGCAATGATATTGCAAGAGCCACCGAATGGTCTGCCCAGGCATTGTTGGGAAAAGCATATGTCTTCACAAAAGACTGGACCGATGCTAAGACAACACTGCTTAACGTTATCCAGCAGAGTGGTAAAACATTGATGAGTTATAGTGATTACAGAAATTCTTTTATCGGTGATCCGACTTATGAGTTTAACCAGGAATCCATATTCGAACTCAATATTGATCCGAATAGTAATGGTGACTATGGTGTTTATGGCGGACCCGCCAATGCTACTTCCATCAATGGACTGATCTGGTCACCCTATGCTTTAGGTGGTGACGGAACAGAACAGAGTTCTAACCCGATGGGTTATGGTGGAAATATAGGTCTTCATGATGTGAATGTTTTACGATTTGGATATACGCTGGGTACATATACACTTGTGAACAATCCCAATTTCGATAATACGAAACCAGCCAGTTTTTCTAATCCTAAATTGGTGATGGATCCTGTTTATAAAGCAAAGGCTCTTGCTGCACGTTCGAATGGCACAGTGGATCCGCGTCTGTATGTGAATTGCGTACAGCCCTGGCTTGATTCACTCCAATGGGCAGCTCCCACATCTTCCAGCTGGTACCCTGTTTCAAGGCCTAGTTATATCTTCGGAGACGCTAATCTGAGTTCAGAATTTGGATGGGGTATGAGAAAATATGCAAGTCTGTTTAATAATATTGGGAACAATCCTGAAGAAGGTAATAACAAATATATTCTCCGGCTGGCTGATGTTTATCTGCTGTATGCAGAAACGGCAGCAGCAACAGGCGACAACGCAACTGCAGTGGAATATCTCAACAAAGTAAAACGCAGGGCTTATAATTATCCTGTTGATGCTCCTTCTCCGGTAGATTATACTAGCCTTACAAGTACTACATCTGCCGCGAATGCTAACGATCCGGTACTTGGCAATAATCCGCTTTATTATGAAAGATGGGCCGAATTATTCAATGAAGGTTCCTGGTGGTTTGATGTTTGCCGCTGGCATCTCGGAGCATCTGAAGATGCTTTATATGTAACAGCGAGATCACTGAACGGTGCGCCTTTTGTATGGACAGACAAATCATATGCATGGCCGATTCCTATTGGTGAAATCAATTCAAATCCAAAAGTAGCCACACAACAAAATCCCGGCTATTAATCAGAAAATGAAAGCTGGAGAATAATTTGAGAGTTTGGGAATTATGTAATAATTCCCAAACTCCCGGATTACACCTGTTTGTATATTTAACCGGCAACTATGTATCTTATCAGCCTGATCTGTAAGGATAGATGGAAAGTTCTGTTCCTGGCATTAATCTTTTCTTCCGGAAGCATCACTGCACAAAATTCCGTTAGGAATGAAGATGAATTGGCCCTTCCGGTCAGCAACAGGAAATTGGTGATCGCACATTGCATGACCAATATTATCCGTTTTAAGGGGCATAAATTTGAAGACAGTTGTGATCCTGCCTATTATTCATCTTCAGGAAATATTACTGCTTCTATCGGGGGACTTACCCAGGTATTGCCAATGGAAGATTCATATTTAAAGGAAGCTTCTATGGACAGTGCCGTCGCTTTCGAAATGCGTGCGGCCCTTGCCAGTGGCATCGATGGTTTTCAATTTTATTATCCGCTCGGAACGGAAAGCTGGGACAATATTATCAAAGCTTATTTCAGAGTGGCCGAAACGCAGCATATTCCATTTTATTTTACATTTTGTATTTCCCATCCTTCCGGAGGCAATCAGGAAAGCAGGATCGCATCTTACGCCAGAAGGATGAATGATATTTTTAATGAAGTTGGAAGAAATAATTCTCACTGGCTCAGGACACCCGATGGCAGACTAATTCTTTATTTATGGAATGGAGACGGTTTGGCTGATATTCCCGGAGACCTGAATGGATTTTCACAACCATACTATATTTCCCTTGCCTATAAAAAATTAGAAGATGCAGTTCACGAAAAATTCGCGTGCACATTTCTGATCAATGAACAAATCAGTAGTAAAAAACTGAATGATTACCTGGATTATTTTCCGGCATGCTGGATCTGGACCATTCCCTATACTAAGAATTATATTGGAGAAATGGTGGCAGCTACCTGTAAAAAAAGGAACAGAACATTCATGGGTTCGGCATTCTGTGATTTCTATACCTCCAAACTGTTGGAACGGGGCACCTGGAATATTTACAGTGCGGAAGGTGCAGCTGCGGCGGGAATCGAAAAATCAGAAAGAAAATATATTGTAACCGGACTTTCCTATAATTTCAGGAAACTCCTGGAATTCGGCATTTATGAAGATGTTTCCATTATGAATATCATTACCTGGAATGATTATCCTGAAGGCCATCATCTGGCCCCCGAAATAAATCATAACGAAGGATTTTCTATTTTACTGAATTATTATAAATCAGTTTGGAAAAAAGATCCTTCACCCTATACTGGCAAAGATGTTGCAGTTGTTTTTTTTAAGAAGTATAAACATAATACAGTTCCTCAACCATATCATTTTAAATTAGTCGATATAGAAAAAGGGATTGAATCTGATACGGAAGATTCCATTGAAGTGATCACCCTGCTTAAACAGCCTTCCATACTTCATGTGAACGGACATTCGAGACGCGTTGATGCGGGATTCAGGGATACAAAATTTAACCAGGAAGCAGGTCCCGTTAAGGTTAGTGTTCAACGCGGGGGGGAAACTGTTTTGCAGTTTACCACTCCTCAAAAAATCACTTTACATCCTTACAGAACAGATCGTTTAACCTATTCTTACAGTAGTGAATTTGATCAATTTTACGAACCGCTTTTGGGGAAGGAACTAATGGAGGTTACGCAGTTGCAATCAACATCCGATTTAATTCAATCTAATTAAAATAACGCATGATTTTTAAAAAGGCTTGTTTCTGCATACTATGTTTCCTGGTATTTCAATCTGTTTTTGCGCAGTCAAAAAATGCAGCTTCTTCCATTCTGGGGAAAATAAATCTTCAGTTTACCCTTGATGAAAACGGCCAACCTGCCTATTCAGTTTTTTTTAATCAAAAACCGGTTATTCTTTCTTCGCCCCTGGGATTTTCATTGAGCGATGACTCATTATTTTATAAGGATTTTGTAATGACAGGAGCAGAAGAAAAAACAGTGGATGAAAACTGGCAGCCGGTTTGGGGTGAGCTTAAGAATATCCGTAATCATTATAAACAATTAGTGGTTCACCTGGCACAAAAAAATAAAAAACATCGTTTGCTGGATATTGTGTTCAGGGTTTTTGAAGACGGAGTGGGATTCAGGTACGAATTTCCAAAACAGCCGGGGCTTCAGTATTTTATTGTTAAGGATGAAATGACCCATTTCAATCTTACCGGGGACCATAAGGCTTTCTGGATTCCGGGTGATTATGACAGCAATGAATATCCTTATACGACCTGCTCTCTTAGTATCATCGATAATAAACCTTTGGTAGAATCCAGTACGGCTATTGCGGTAAGGGTTGCTCCCGACCGTTACGCTGTGCAAACTCCTTTGTTGCTGAAAACTTCGGAAGGATTATATATAAATATCCATGAAGCTGCATTGGTAGATTATCCGGCCATGCAATTGCATGTAGATGGGGCAACTGATCAGCTGTCGGCCCGCCTCGTACCTGACGCTGTAGGAAACAAAGCATATCTGCACGCGCCATTTCATACGCCCTGGAGAACCATTATAGTCAGCGACAAAGCAACGGATATCCTTTCATCAAAAATGATATTGAATCTGAATGAGCCATCGGTGATAGCCAATACCGGCTGGATAAAACCAATGAAATTTGTTGGTGTTTGGTGGGAAATGCAAACAGGTAAAAGCACCTGGAGTTATTCGGACTTTCCGGATAGTGTTGATGCAGGAGGAAAACTAATTCCAAATAATAAACATGGGGCAAATACTGCCAATGTAAAACGCTATATCGATTTTGCTGCCGCCAATGGCATACAGGGAGTATTGGTTGAAGGATGGAATACGGGATGGGAAGACTGGTTTGGAAACTGGAAAGAAAACGTATTTGATTTTGTAACACCCTATCCTGATTTTGATGTGAATGAAATTATAAATTATGCAAACAGTAAGGGTGTTCAAATCATCATGCACAATGAAACATCGGGTTCAGCAACGAACTATGAAAGGCAGATGGATACAGCTTTTCGATTTATGAATGAACACGGATATCATTCTGTAAAGACTGGATATGTAGGCAAAATCATCCCAAGGGGTGAACATCATGATGGCCAATGGATGATAAACCATTACCTGCGTGCGATTAAAAAAGCTGCCTATTACCGGATCATGATCGATGAACATGAACCCGTTCGTCCTACAGGTTTGCAAAGAACTTACCCAAACTTCCTGGCCAGTGAAGCTGCCAGAGGAAACGAATACAATGCCTTCGCAGATGGCAACCAGCCGGAACACGAAACGATATTACCTTTCACAAGACTGATGGGAGGGCCTATGGATTATACACCCGGTATTTTCAAACTCAATCATTATTCCGGGGACAGTAGCCGTCGCGTTCATACAACACTTGCAAAACAGCTTGCTCTTTATGTTACCATGTACAGTCCTTTGCAAATGGTGGCGGATCTTCCGGAAAATTATGTGGCACATATGGATGCCTTTCAATTTATAAAAGATGTGCCGACTGACTGGGATGATTCGCGTATCCTTGCAGCGGAACCCGGAGATTATATCCTGATCGCCCGCAAACAAAAAAATGGAGATGCATGGTTTATGGGAGCCATTACAGACGAGCATAGACGGGAAATGACAGCCGATCTTTCTTTTCTGGACAAAGGGAAGAATTATGAAGCTACCATTTATGAAGATGCTGAAGATGCAGACTGGCTGCAAAACCCGGAAGCGTACCACATTAGAAAAATCAAAGTGGACCAGTCAACCAGGCTGATTCTCAAACTCGCTCCCGGAGGCGGGGCGGCTATTTCAATCAAACCGTTGTTTTAAGGATTTGATTCCACCGATATCTTTATCTTGGTGTAATAAATCTGATGAAGAAACATCGCATTTTTTATTTAATTACGGCTCTTCTCCTGCTGTGTTGTTCCCTGAGCTTTGGGAAAAAATTAACAAAGGAACCCGCATTTCACGTATTGGTACTGACGGAAAAAGGCGGTATACATGAAGGCTTTGTCATTGCTGCATTGGACTGGCTGAAAGATTTCGCTGCGGAAAATAATTTTGACTTTGATGTCATTAACAAAACAGATTCCATAAGTGATGAATATCTGTCGCATTATCAGGTATTCATTCAATTGAATTATCCGCCTTATATGTGGACCGATCAATCCAAAGCCGCATTTATTAAATATATGGAAGGGGGGCGAGGTGGCTGGATTGGATTTCATCATGCATCCCTTTTGGGTGAGTTTGATGGTTATCCTATGTGGGACTGGTTTTCACAGTTCATGGGAGGTATACGCTGGAAAAACTATATCGCGGCCAGGGCGACTGCAACTGTACATGTAGAGGATAAAAATCATCCTCTTATGAAGGGACTCCCTGATACTTTTTCTATACCGGACGATGAATGGTATACTTATGATAAGGATCCCCGGCCGAATGTTCATGTAATTGCCAATGTGGACGAATCAAGTTATCAGCCGCCTTCAGATATAAAAATGGGGGATCATCCGGTGATCTGGTCAAACGATAAAATAAAAGCCCGCAACATTTATTTCCAGATGGGTCATCACGCCAATATATTCCACGCTGAAGCATTCAAAAAAATGTTTGGTAATGCAATTCTCTGGGCTGCAGGGAAGAATAAATAAGTCCGAGAATTGTTAGGGATTCGTTATATAACTCTTTGAAGACATCCTTCAAATATCTTCAGCGTTATTATTGTATATCAAATACGTATTTATGAAAAAGTTAATGGTTATTGTGATGTGTCTTGGATTCGCCTATGGAGCGGAAGCCCAGACACATGGGGGAGTTGCATTACATAGCTACGGGTATGTTGTCGCGCCGCGTATCAGTGTGGGATTTGGCTATTATCCATTCTACAGTCCTTTTGGTTATTATGGATTACCTTATGGAGCTTACTATCCTTATGGTTCGCCCTATTACCGCCCAAGTAATCTGCAAAGGAAAGAAGATGCGATCAGAGCGGACTATGATGACAGGATTTATTCAGTTCATCAGGATAATACACTTACATCCAAACAAAAACGTCAGGAGATCCGTGCTTTAAAAAAACAGAGAAAACAGGATATCCATGACCTGGTTGCGAATTATCATAAGCAGTCCGCGACAAATGTGACAAAATAAAAAGGTATCTGTAGAAATTGCTAATTAATCTACATGACTGATACATTTTTTATCAGTCCGACGCCCAATATTATTGAGCTTGCCGCCAGTAGCAGGATTCCTATATATAAAATAGAAACCATGCTGTTGGGTTTTGTAATATTCTTACCGGAAGCGCTTGCAAAAAACCCTCCGCTTACCAAAATGGCCGCCAGCGGAAATCCTATACGGATAAATTTTTCCAATGCCGGATTAAAACTGGTGTAGTCTGCCAGAATCTCGGCCACAAGCGCAAGAATTACCAGTAC
>Ga0210387_10004208_pt1 | contig 11025 bp, 8 predicted proteins | sample IncBWC7OmetaG_FD_160108 | JGI IMG/M metagenome (GOLD analysis project Ga0210387, IMG submission 160108) | Forest soil microbial communities from Barre Woods Harvard Forest LTER site, Petersham, Massachusetts, United States - Inc-BW-C-7-O ... | reverse complement strand
CCGAAGCGCGCCGCCGAGGGCTCATACACGCCGGAAGCGCTCAGTGTGTTTCAGGAGGCGCGAGCCTCCGACCCGCAACTCGTGATGCTTGCAGGACACACTGACAAGGTCCGCTCCGCGGCTTTTTCACCCGACGGCCGGCGCGTGGTCACGGCATCATTCGACCTCAGCGCACGGGTTTGGGATGCGGAGAGCGGCGTGCAAGTGCTGCTGTTGCACGGTCACACGAAGTCGGTTCGATCCGCGGCGTTCTCGCCCGACGGACTGCGCATCGTCACGAGCTCACTGGACAGAACGGCGCGGATTTGGGATGCCGCGAGCGGCCAAGCGGTCATGATTTTGAATGGCCATTCGGATCGCCTCAGAAACGCGGCGTTTTCACCCGACAACCGCCGCATCGTGACGGCTTCGTATGACCAAACGGCGCGTATTTGGGACGCCGAATCCGGCCGCGAGATCATCAGGCTGTTAGGGCACACAGGCGTGGTCTTCTCGGCAGTCTTCTCCGTCGATGGTCAACGCGTGCTGACGGCATCCACGGACAACACCGCTCGGATTTGGGACGCGGCTACCGGACGGGAGATCCTACGGATCAATTCTCCGGCGGGCGGATTTCTTTGCGCGGCATTCTCGCCCGACGGCGGCCGCATCGTGACGGCGTCGGATGACACGACCGCCCGAGTTTGGGACAGCACGACGGGCCGCGAGGTCATGCTGTTGGGAGGCAACGAGCAGGGAGTATTGTCGGCCGCCTTCTCGCCGGATGGCGATCGCATCGTCACGGCAGGCAATGATGAGACTGTGCGGATCTGGGAGGTCAAAACCGGTCGGCAAATCTTGTTGATCAAGGGCCACGCATTGGCCATCACGGGCGCTGCCTTCTCGCCCGACGGGCTTCGCGTGGTTTCCTCATCGGACGACACGACGGCGCGAATCTGGGGCGTGACGCCGAAGGATGAAATCAGACGATTGACCGGCCATACACAGTTGTTGCCCGGCGCGGATTTTTCTCCCGATGGCCGGCGCGTCGCCACGGCGTCGTCCGATAGGACCGCCCGTATTTGGGATACGGCGAGCGGTGCACAGCTCCAAGTATTGAACGGCCACGATGAACTCGTGCTCTCCGCGGAATTCTCGCCGGACGGCAAATACGTCACGACGGCTTCGGATGATCATACGGCCCGCATCTGGGATGTCGCGACGGGCGAACAAGTCAGGGTGTTGAGCGGCCACACGCTGCAAGTGGAAGGCGCCGCCTTCTCGCCGGACGGCCGCCGGGTCGTCACCGCATCCTACGACAAGACCGCCCGAATCTGGGACGCGCAGTCCGGACGAGAGCTCGTGCAGCTGCAAGGGCACGCCGGTCCTCTCGACTGGGCGGTGTTTTCGCCCGATGGCCATCGCGTCGTCACCGCGTCCGCCGATCAGACCGCCCGGATCTGGGACGCGGCCAGCGGCCGACAGACCATGCTCTTGAGCGGTCACACCGGCTCTGTGGCGACGGCGGTATTTTCGCCCGATGGACGCAGCGTCCTGACCGCCTCGGACGACAAGACCGTGCGCATTTGGGACGCGGCCACCGGCCGCGTGAGCCGGGTACTGAGCGGCCATGAAGCGCACGTCACTTCTGCCGCGTACTCTTCGGATGGTGTGCGCATCGTCTCGTCGTCGAATGACAAGACAGTCCGTATTTGGGAGGCGGCCACGGGTCAGCAAATCAAGACGCTCAAAAATGCCGATGCCGTAAACACGGCCGCCTTTTCGCCGGACGGACGGCTGATCGTCACGGCGACATTCAACCCGAGCGCGCAAATCTGGGATGCGAGCGCCCCGCCCATCGAGACGCAGGTGACATGGGCGGCGGCAGCGCAGTTCGATTTGCTGCCGAGCGTGGAACGGGGTGAGTTGGGACTGCAGCCGCCTGCCGATGTTCGGCGCTGGACGAACAAAACCAAGTGCGATGAGTCGGCAGCATCGCCCTTTGATCCCGACCGCCACGCCTCGGGATATTTGCTCGATGACATCGTTGCCGACATCGCCGTCGAGGCGTGCACGAGCGGGCGGCGCGATCGATCCAGCGATGAGGTGCGCTCTTTGTACCAGCACGGGCGTGCGCTCGCCGCCAACGGCAAATTTTCGTTGGCGCGGCAGGACTTTGAGCAAGCGATCGTTTCAGGCTCTCGCGCAGCGCGGATCGATTTGGCATCGCTGCTCGTGCAAGAGTCCGCCGATTCGGTCGATCCGCCGCGGGCCATCGAGCTCTATCAGCAAGCGTGGGAACAGCGCGTACCGTTCGCTGGGTTCGCGCTCGGTCATCTCTACGAGTACGGGGTCAATCGCTCCGGCCATAAAACAGAGAGCCTGTTGGCCCCCGACGCCGCGCGAGCGTGGACCTGGTATCAGCGCGCGGCCGACACCGGTGAGCCGAACGCCTTGGCGCGCTTCGCCGCACGCGAAGAGAGTGCGGCACTCGCGGCGGAGGACGCCGAAAAAAAGCGCGCGCATTGGATCTCGGCATTCAAGTACTACGCAGCCGCCACCGAGCGGGCGCGCCGCGAGGACTGGCCGGATGGCGTGTGGAGAAACTGGCGCTATCGCCGGGCCACGCTCGCGCGACTGCTTGCGCACGAAGGCATGATGCAGCAGGTGGCCGACGCCTACTCGGCAGTACGCGACACGCTTTGATCGAGGCGCGTTGTAGGCGCTGACCCACAGCAAACATCTCCCGTCGTGAGCTGCCTTTGCTTGGCGAGGTCGCTTTAATGCACGCTAACAGCGTGTAAAGGGCGGCGGGATGGCCCGCCTGAGAATAACAATGAATGGCCAGGCTTCGCCGGTGACCCGTGAGCGGCGCACGCAGACGCTGCGAGTCTCGGTACTGCTGATGCTGAGCGTCTCGGGCCGCATGAGCTTCGCCGACGATCCAAAACTCAATACCCCGCCTCAAAAGGAGGCGCCGACCGCCTTCGCGGCCCCGGAACCCTCGCCGGTGAAGGATTGGGGCGTAGGCGACGGCAAGAGCTATCTCGTGCCGGCGTGGGAAATACCGGCGTTCGAATTGCTGCTGAATCGCGTGGATCACTATGCCGTAGATTCTCAGGTGTACGCATCGCCGCTGTCGAACTTCAGGGACAATATCCACCACAAGTGGGTCGTGGACAACGACGCCTTCGCCACCAACCAATTCTTGCATCCCTATCAGGGGGCCTTCTATCAGGGGCTCGCGCGCTCCTCGGGCTTGGATTTCTGGCAGTCCTCCGCCTATACGTTTGGAGGCAGCTTGCTGTGGGAGTACGCGGGCGAGACCACGCGGCCCTCCATCAACGATCAGGTGGCGAGCGGCATCGCCGGAAACTTCCTGGGCGAGCCGCTGTTTCGGATGGCGAGCTTGTTGTTGGAAAGCGGCCCCAACGGCGAGCCCGGGCTGCTGAGAAAGATCGGCGCCGCCATCATTTCACCCTCGATGGGATTGAATCGATTGATGTACGGCGATCGTTTCGCCGGTGTATTTCGCAGTAACGACCCGGCGGTCTATACCCGCGTCGATCTGGGCGCGAGCTTGAGCACGCATTTCACTTCGAACGTCAATGTGAATGCGGATTTGACGGCTCCCCCGGCGGCCCAGACATTCAAGCGGCAAAGCGCCAGCGCCATATTCACCATGGCCTACGGCCTGCCCGGCAAAGCGGATTACAGCTACGACCGGCCCTTTGACTATTTCAATTTCGAAGTGAGCGCCGACACCACCAACGCGATCGAAACCGTCTTCAGCCGCGGGTTGTTGTACGGCACGGACTATGCGATCGGCCCCAACTATCGCGGCATATGGGGCTTGTACGGCACCTACGAATATGTCGGCCCGCAAGTATTTCGTGTTTCCACAACCGCCGGCGCGTTGGGGACCACGGGCCAGTGGTGGCTGACGCGCCAGGTCGCATTGCAAGGAACGGCGTTATTCGGCGTGGGTTATGGCGGCGGCGGGGTCATTCACGGCGCCGGCGTCACGCAAGCCGGCGTGCTCGGCGACGGCCAGCGCGACTATCACTACGGTTTGGCGCCGCAAGGCGAGGTGCAGGCCCGCTTGATATTCGGTGACCGGCTCTCGCTCGACACGACCTTCCGCGAGTACTACATCAGCCGTGTCGCGGCCACCGAAAGCACGGGATCCGAGGACATTTCGCGCATCGACACGGCGCTGACGATTCGTGTCTATAACCTGCACGGCATCTCCATTCGATACTCGGAAGCAAGCCGCAACGGGCGCTACGCCACCTTGCCGACATCGCACCAAACCATCGGCACATTTAGTATTGGATATACCATGGTCGGACAAACCCGCTTCGGCACCGTCGACTGGCGGCCGGGCGCACAAGAAAAATGACTTCGCCTGTGTATCCGGGCAGCTCGCGGGTACACAATATCGGATGGTCAAGGCCTCACCATCCGAGGGTACGCGCATCGAGCTTCTGGAGCGCGAAGAACAACTGCGCAGCTTAAGCGACGCGTTCGCTCATGCGCGCGCGGGCAGGGGGCGGATCATCGCCATTGCCGCGGAGGCCGGGGCCGGTAAGACGGCGCTGATCGAGCATTTCGCCGCGAACGGTGCCGACGGCGCGCGGCTGTATTGGGGCGCCTGCGAGAATCTGTCCACGCCCGAGGTGTTGCTGCCGCTTCGCGACATTGCGCGCGCCAGCGGCGAAGCCTTCGATCTGGAGTCTGATCATATTCAGGCGTTCGAGTCGATGTTGCGCCTCTTGTCGCGCGGCGCGGCACCGGCGTTACTGATCATCGAGGATGTGCATTGGGCCGATACTGCGACCTTGGATCTGATCCGCTTTCTCGGTCGGCGCATCGCGCGCGTGCGTGCGTTGATCCTGATTACGTATCGGGACGAGGAAGTGGATGCGCGCTCGCCGGTGCGCACTGTTCTCGGCGACGCGCCGGTGGGAAGCGTTGAGCGCATGACGCTCGAGCCGCTTTCGCTGGCCGCCGTGACGAATCTTGCCGCGAAAGCCGGGCGCCGCGCTGAGCAGCTGTTCGCGCTGACCGCCGGCAATCCGTTTCTCGTCACCGAGGCTTTGGCGGTGGACGGCGACGTGCCGACCGAGGCGGTGCGCGATTCGACGCTGGCGCGCGCATCGCGCCTGTGCGAATCGGCGCGAGTCGTGCTGGAGGCGGTGTCGCTGTTTCCCCGCCACGCGGAAACCTCAGTGGTCGCTGATCTGGTCAAGGGCGGTATCGATACCGGCCTCGATGACTGCGTGGAGAAGGGCATGTTGTCGCTCGAAGGCGGCTTGGTTCAATTCCGCCATGAACTCGCGCGCCGCGCCATTGAAGGGTCCATCGCGCCAACCCGCCGCCGAGCGTTGCATCAGAAGGTCGTCGACGTGCTGAAACGGCGTTCTGACGCGCGCGCCAGTGAAATCGCCCACCACGCCGAGCGGGCGCAAGACATCGCCGCACTGCTCAAATTCGCGCAGCTCGCGGGTGAGGAAGCGGCAAGGGCGGGCGCGCCGCGCGAGGCGGCTTCCCATTTCGCGGCCATGCTGCGTCATCGCCAGGCTCTCCCGCCTGACCTGATGGTGGAAACCCTGGAGCGGCACGGAGAGCAGGCCTACCTCATGGGTTCATCGGACGTCGCAATGACCTCCATGGCGGAGGCGGCGGAACTGCGGCGCCGCGCGAATGATGCGCTCAAGCTGGGACGGGATCTCACCCGCTTGACGCGTTTTGCGTGGATGTGCGGGCGCCGCGCCGAAGCCGAACGCTTTGTCGACGAGGCGATCGCAGTGTTGCAGACGGCGCCGCCGGGACCCGAATTGGCGTGGGCGTATTCGCACCAGTCGCAGCTCGACATGCTGGCGTCCCGCATGGACAGCGCGATCGGATGGGGCGAGCGCGCCCTCAAGCTGGCGGAGCGGCTGGGTGAAAAAGAAATCATTATTCATGCCCTCGGCAACATTGGATCGGCCAAAGCCGACGATGGCGGTTCCAAGAGCGGCCCTGAACTGCTGCAGAGTCTTGATCTGGCGGTCGCCGGCAGGTATCACGACCATGTGGAGCGCGCGTCCTGCAACCTGACGTGCACCTATTACTGGCGGCGCGACTATCAGTCGGCGCTGGGTTACATCGAGCGCGGTGTCGCTTACGCCGATGCTCTGGATCTGTCGCATTGGGAGGGGTATTTGCGCGGCTGGCGCGCCATGGTTTGGCTCGATCAAGGTGATTTAGTACGCGCGGAAGAAGAGGCCCAAGAGATCTGCAGCCGATCCTATGCCGCGGAAATGTACCGCTTTCCTGCGCTGATCGCGCTTGCTCGCCTGCGCATTCGGCGCGGCGATCAGGATGCCGAAACACCGTTGGAAGCAGCCCGGCGTCTCGCCGCCGCCTTGGCGGAACCGCAGCGCGCCGTCTATATCGCGATGATCTTGGCGGAGGAGGCCTGGCAATTGAATGACGCGGCGGCGCCCGCCGTCGAGGAGGCGAAGTCCCTGCTGCGCGAGGTATGCACGATCGCGCAGGAGCGCCATTCGCACTGGGTGGCGGAGGATGCGGCGCTGTGGCTCTACATGCTGGGCGAACCGGTGGCGGCGACGGCGCAATTTACGAGTCCGTTTCGCGAGCATTGCGAAGGCCACTGGGAATCAGCGGCGGCGGGCTGGCGCATTCGTGGCCGCCCGTACGAGGAGGCGCTGGCGCTGTGCGGCGGAGACGAAACCGCACAGCGGCAGGCATTGGAGATTTTCGATCGCTTAGGGGCCGGACCTGCGGCCGCGCGCGTACGCAGGCAACTGCGTGCCGGCGGGTCGCGCGCCGTGCCCCGCGGTCCCATCGCGGGGACTCGTGCCAATGCGGCGGGACTCACCCGCCGTCAGGTGGAGGTCTTAGGTCTGGTCGGGGAGGGCTTGAGCAATGGGGAGATCGCTCGGCGCTTGTGCATCTCCGCGAAGACCGCAGAGCATCACGTGTCGGCCATCATGGCCCGGCTGGATGCGCCCACCCGGCAAAAGGCCGCCGCCGCCGCCCGCGCGCGCGGACTCCTCAAATAATCCTCTAAAATAGGGATATAAAGTCTAAAAGATGGGGATGAGCGCCCCATGCAACAAAAAGGCCGCTGCGCCACCATGCGACACCTGAGTTTCATAAGGAGTCGCCCATGTCTCGCATCGGAATCTTTGCCTACGGGGTATTAAGTTACCTGGTCTTTTTTGCGGTGTTTCTCTATGGCATCGGCTTCATCGGCGGCTTCCTGACGCCGACCAGCCTGGATGGCGTGCCCACCTCAACTTTGGGCCACGCGTTGACGGCGGATCTCGCGCTGTTGGCCGCATTCGCGGTCCAGCACAGCGGCATGGCGCGGCCGGCATTCAAGGCATGGTGGAAGCGATTCATCCCCGAAGCGGCCGAGCGCAGTACCTATGTGCTGCTCAGTTCGCTTGCGCTCGTTGCGCTCTATATTTTTTGGGAGCCGATCGGCGGCGTCATTTGGAGCGCCGCCGATGGGGTAGTGCGCAACAGCATCATCGGGCTCTACTTGTTCGGTTGGCTGCTGCTTCTATACACCACCTTCCTCATCGATCACTTCGATCTGTTTGGATTGAAGCAGGTGTGGCGGCGGCTTCTCGACAAAAGCTACCGCTCCCCGGTATTCCGCACGCCGAGCCTGTACAAAGTGGTGCGCCATCCGTTGTACATCGGCTGGCTGACGATTTTCTGGGCCGCGCCCACCATGACCGTCGCGCACTTGATCTTTGCGCTCGCCACCACAGCCTACATTCTCATCGCGATCCAACTCGAGGAGCGGGACCTGGTTTCGGCGTTCGGTACGACTTACGTCGACTATCGGGCGCGCACGCCGATGCTCATTCCGCGGCTCTGGTCGAGAGGCGCCAAGGTGCAGCGAAGGATTATCTAAGGCCCTAGGTCAACTATCAGGAGTGCCCTTGCATGCTGCCGGCCAACAACACGCTCGAGCAAGGCTGGTACGCCAAAATCGAACGCGCCGCACCGACGATCCCAGGTGCGATTCTGCATTCGATCTGGCGCGCTCGAGGCAGGGGCATTCCTTTTTTTGCGGCAAATTGCGTCCAATTTCGCCCGCCTGCATACTGCGATGGTCCTCCCGGCGGGTGCGCATTCCCATGTCAAAACAAAAACTCGTTTGGAAGAAAAAGCCCGAGGCCCAAGACTACGAAGGGGCCCTGAGTTTTCTCTTGCTCATTTACCCCGACGCCAAGGCGCGCGGCTTGCTGCGGTTGTTCCGCAAGGCTAAGACCATCGAACATGCAGCCAAGGATCTCTTGCGCGCCAGCGGTTTGCCATTGTTGCCGCGCGAAGAGCCGCATGTCGAGGCGGATCTGACGCGAATTCGCAAGGGCAAGGATCTGCCCCCGGTGCTCTTGGTTCGCGGCGACATGACCCAAGGCGTGTCCTTGGTCGTGGCCGATGGCTATCATCGCATCTGCGCCATTTGTTATTACGATGAAAGCGCGCCCATTCCCTGCCGCCTGGTGAGCGCGTAAGAGCAGGGCGCGACCGGCCTTTGACCAAGGTCAATTCATCAGTTTCTCGAGCTTGCCGATCTGCTGCGTCCAGCCCATCGTCGCCATTGCCGTCCACTGCTCATCATGCATCACGTCGTTGGTGACGATCAGCCGAGTTCCTCCGCCAGGCAAGGCGGACATCTCCACTATGGTGGTTGAGGTATACGGCGGCACCCCGGGGACAAAATCCACCGCGTTCGTATAGACCAGGCGCCGCGTGGGCTCAACCACGGTGTAATCTCCCTTCGCTACGGAGCTCTCGTCCATGCCCGCGGCCTTCAGATGCGCGATGATCTCGGGCAGCATCGCGGTCATCACAATTTCAAAGCGGCCGCCGGCGCGCACGTCGAGGTGACGCACCGTAGAGCTAAAGTCCTCCGGGCCCCACCACTTCTCCAGCCCCTCCTTGGTGGTCCACATTCGCCACACCTTCTCGACCGAAGCCTTAAGGGTCCGGTCGATGACGAATTGCTTGGGGTTCAGGGCTTTCTGATTCGCAGTCATGATTCCTCCTCGTCCAGTGCTTTTTCCAGCCGATCAATGCGGCTGTGCCATTTGGCTTGTAGTGTTTCGATCCAGGCCGCAGCTTCGTTCAAGGCACGCATGTTTCTCGACAACACGTGCTCGCGTCCCATCCTGCGGCGTTCCACCAGCCGCGCACGCTCGAGAATACGAATGTGCTTCGAGACCGAATTCAGAGAGATGGCGAACGGCGCCGCCAAATCCGTCACGCGCGCATCGCCTCGCGATAGGCGCAGCAAGATCGCGCGCCGCGTGGGATCTGCCAGTGCCCCTAAAATGTGATCGAGCTTTTGTGTGTCGGCCATATATTCACCTTTTAGGGTGAATATCGACGCTTGTCAACTTTTGGTGGAAAAGTTGCAGGCGGGGCGTCGTAGCCGCGGCGCGCGCGGTGTCACAGCGAGCCGCGCACCAGCGCGCGCCCTCACAGCGTCACTTCTTTCGAGCGGGAGGTGTTTTGCGTTTCGGTGCGGCTTTACGCGACGGTTTGATTGCGGCAGACCGCTTGGCTGAAAGTGAGGGCTTGGTTTGCATTGATGGATTGACTTGGACTGATGGTTTGCCCGCAGGCGCTTCACCCGTCCGCGCTTTGTCGTTCGTCGCGAAGGCGCCGAGCGATGCATGCAGCGCGACGGCGAGCGCGGCCTCGCCGTTGACGAGCTGCGACCAAGGAAGTTCAACGCCATTACGCCTGCCCTTCAGCGTGAGTTTCAGCGCCGTCTCATTCAAGGTTAGAACGTAATCACGGCCATCAATGGTCAGAGAGCGCTTCAACGTCGAGTGCAGTGGCGTCATGAGAATCCCGTGTTAGCTGAGTCCGAAGTGTTTCCCAAGCGCCTCGACCGCCGGCTTCGCGATCTTGCGCGCATCGAGCTTGCTCCCCTCGAGCAAACCCGCGAGTTCGAGCATGACAGCGCCATGCATCGTCGACCAAAAGACATACGCGGCCAGCTCCACATCGCCTTTGAAACGCCCGGCGGCGGCGAGCTCGCGAAGCCCTCCGCCCATGGTGAGCCGGGCGCGGCTCATCGCGGCCACGAGTTCGGGATAGTCTGCAAAGGTCGGCTGGCTGACGTCGAACATCAACCGATATGCCGCCGGATGGGCGAGGGCGAACTCTATATAGGCGTTGCCCGATCTCGGTTTTGCGTTTTGCCGCGCCTCCTCCATAGCCGCCGCGAATTGATTGAATGCCCGGGTCCTGACAGCGGCGAGAATGGCGTCCTTATCCTTGAAATACCGATAGGGAGTCATCGAGGACACGCCGAGTGCATCGGCCATTTCGCGCATGGTGACTCCGTCCGGCCCATGCGCCGCGAACAGTTTTTCGGCTACATCGCACAGCCGGGTGCGGAAAGTCTCGACATCCGCGGGCGAAAGAGTACGGGGCATTGACAAAGTATACTTTACAATATAAATTTACATCATAAATTATTGGTTGAGGGCTGCCATGAACACTGCCATCGCCGAAGCGCGCGCCGCCAATCCCCACTTCAGCGGCAATCAAGCACCGGTGCGTGTCGAATTGACCCTTGAGCCCAAAATCCGCGGCCAGATTCCCGAAGGGCTGAGCGGCGCGCTGTACCGCAACGGCCCCAATCCGCAATTCGATCCTGGCGCGAATTATCATGCCTTCCTCGGCGACGGCATGATTCACGCATTTTGGATTGGAGAAGGGCGCGCGCGCTACGCCAACCGCTATGTACGCACGCCGCGCTGGCTGACTGAGCATGCCGCAGGACGCGCGCTGTTTGGCGGCTTGGGATTACCGAGCGATCCGTCCGTGGAAAAAGTGTTGAGCGGCGGCGCCAACACGCACATCGTTTATCACGCCGGCAAATTGATGGCGCTGCAGGAGGGCTCCAATCCCTTCGAGTTGGACGCGGCCAACCTGGCATCGAAGGGTTGGGTCGAAACCGGCGGGCGCTTCACGGCACATCCTAAAATGGATCCGAGCAGC